>Ga0070741_10008297_pt1 | contig 20937 bp, 23 predicted proteins | sample Coa_R1_4_FD_66440 | JGI IMG/M metagenome (GOLD analysis project Ga0070741, IMG submission 66440) | Surface soil microbial communities from Centralia Pennsylvania, which are recovering from an underground coalmine fire - Coalmine... | ecosystem: Environmental > Terrestrial > Soil > Unclassified ...
CGCGCGCCGGCTGCGCTCCTCCGATGCCCCCGGACCCCGTCGGCCGGAACGACCGCTCTCGCGGTCGGCCTCCGCCCGGAGGCCGGGGCGACCCGGACGCGCGCGGCCGCCGGTGCTCGCGCGCCGGCTCGGGCCGTGGGGCTACGCGACGTCGGGGGCGATCGACTCGAGCTCCAGGCCGCGGGTCTCGGGGAGGAAGGCCGCGACGCCGGCCGCGACGAGGCCCGCGGTGGCCACGGTGGCGAGCGCCGGGGCGAGGGCGCCCGTCGCGCCGGTGAGCGCGCCGGCGGCACCGAAGCCGGTCATGCCGCCGACGGTCGCGGCGGCGCTCGCCCAGGCGGCGGCCGTCGCGCGAACCGTGGTCGGGAAGAGCTCCGTCGACCAGGCCCGGAGCGCGACCGTCTTGCCGCCCTGACAGAAGTTCATGAGCGCGAAGCCGGGCCACAGGCACCATTCGCCCCCGAGGAAGAAGGCGACCTCGGCGGCGGCGAGGCCCGCGAGGAAGAGGATCGTCGTCGGACGCCGCCCGAGTCCGTCGGCGAGCGTCCCTCCGACCCACCACCCGGGCAGGCCGGCGCCGCCGGCCAGGACGATCATCGCGCTCGCCTGCGCGGGGGACCATCCGTAGCGATTCATCGGGAAATACGTCGCGAAGCCGAACGCGGCGACCTCGCAGCTCGTGCCGAGGAAGAGGACCGCCAGCGCGAGCGCGAGGCGAGCGGCGTACGCGCGTGGGAGCCCCCGTCGCCCCTCGTGCCGGGCGAGCCAGCGCCGGCTCTCGGGGACCCGGCGCGCGAGGAGCGGCAGCGCCCCGAGCGGGAGCGCGGCGAGGGCGAACAGTGCGCGCCAGCGGCCGGGGAGACCCGCCACGAAGGCGAACAAGAACGCAGCCAGGCCCGCGCCGACGTTGTTCGCGATCCCGAGAATCCCCTGCGCGCGCCCGCGATGGAGCGCCGGCATCTCCTCCGCGGCGGTGACGGCGACGGCGGCGAGCGTCGCCTCCTGGAACGCCCGCGCGAGCGCCTGCCAGAGGACGAGGGCGCCGACCGTGACCGCCGTCGCCGTCCCGGCCCCGAAGGCGGAGTAGCCGGCGAGGCCGGTGAGGAGGAGCCGGCGGCGGCCGAAGCGGTCCGTGAGCGGCCCGAGGAAGAGGACGCCGAGAGCGCCGGCGGCGACGACGGCGAGGGCGTAGGAGAGCGTCGGGGCGTCCGCGGCGAGCGACGTGCCGACGTCGTCGAGCGCGATGGAGAGGACGGAGCGGCCGTAGCCCTCGAAGGCGAGCGTGACGGCGAGCAGGCCGAGGAGACGTCGGTCGGCGCGGTCCACGGACGCCTGGTAGCCGGATCACGGGGGCGACGCCAACGTTGGACTCTCGCGAGGCGCGGTTGTAGAGAGGCGCCGCGCGGGGAGGGACGGACGATGCGAGGATGGGCGGCAGGCGCGGCGGCAGTCGGGCTCGTGTTCGCGGCGTGTGCGCGCCAGCCGGCCACGCCGCCCTTCACCGGGGAGCCGTATCTCCTCGTGTGGGCGGGGGACGCCGACCGCCAGAGCTCCGACTTCCTCGCCGTCCTCGACGCCGATCCGCGCTCCCCGTCGTATGGGAAGGTGCTGCGCACCGTGCCCGTCCGCTCCCGCGGGAACGAGCCGCAGTCGCTGAACGACGAGCTGCGCCCCGACCGCCGCGTGTTCGCGTCGGGCATCCTGACGAACCGCACGTTCGTCTTCGACGTCCGCCAGCCGCTCGCCGCGACGCTCGTCCACGTGGACGAGCCGGACCGCACGCGCGCGCTCGGTGCGCCGGGCGCGGTCGTGTCGCTGCCGAACGGCGACGTCGCCGTCGCCTGCGCGGATCCGGTCCGCTACCACAACGACGCGCGCGAGGTACTCGCCGCCGCCGGCGGCCTCCTCGAGCTCTCCGCCGACGGCCAGCCCGTGCGCGAGGCGTCGGCGAGCGACCCGAGCGCCCGCGCGTTCATCGTCGCGCCGCACGGCGCCGCCGTGTCGCGGTCGCTCGACCGCATCCTGACGACGAGCACGGGCCACGGCTACGCGGCGACGGCGCGCGGGGAGCGCGTGCCCGGAATCACCGCGCAGGTGTGGCGGACGAACCCGCTCGCGCTCGAGAAGACGGTCGTCCTCGAGGCCGGCCCGCGCGGCGAGGAGAACCTCGCCCCCGTCACGCCGCGCTGGTTCCACCGCCAGCCGATCGCGTACGTCGACGCCGAGGGCGGCGGCCTCTACGCCTCCGATTCGCTCGGGACGCCGACGCCGCTCATGCGGCTCGTGTTCGACTTCGGTCCGGGTGCGTTCGCCGGCGGCGCCGCCGTCACGCCCGACGATCGCTTCTACGTGGTCGCGCTCGGCGGCCGGAATCGCGTCGCGTCGTTCGACGTGACCGATCCGTGGAGCCCCAAGCTCGCCTCCGCGGTTCGCTTCGACCAGGATCCGGCGAACGAGGGCCAGGCCCGCGTCGGCGGCCCGCATCATCTCGCGATGAGCGCCGACGGCAGCCGCATCGCGGTGAGCGACTACACCGTCGATGTGCCGGGCTGGGTGCGCGACGGCGACCACCGCGTCTATCTCGTCCGCCTCGACACCGCGACGGGCCGCCTTCGCATCGACGAGGCCTTCCGCGACGAGCTGACGGGCGAGGTCGGGGTCGACTTCAACCGCACGCACTGGCCGCACGGCGACACCGGGCCCGCCCGCCCGGCGGGCCTCCTCTTCGCCGCCGCGGAGGCCCCGCCCGCGAAGAAGCGCTAGGGATGGCGTCGCTCGACATCCGGCCCGCGCACGCGCGGGACGTCGAGCGGCTCGGCGATCTCGCCTTCATCGCCTTCTACGCGGCGGCGCTCCGTCACGCACAGCCGCCCGCCGTCTCGACGCCCGCCGAGAGCCGGCGTTACGTCGAGCACCTGACGGCGCTCGACCCGCTCGGCGGGCTCGTCGCCGAGGAGGACGGGCAGCCGGTCGGCTTCGTTTGGGTCCACGTCCGCGGGCCGATCGCGACGATCGGCCCGCTCGCCGTCGAGCCGCGCGCGCAGGGTCGAGGCGTCGGGCGCCGGCTCCTCGAGCGGGCGATCGCGCTCGCCGGGCCCGGCGTGCCGCAGATCCGCCTCGTCCAGGAGAGCTGGAACGCCGCCGCCCTGGGGCTCTATCTCCGCGCGGGGTTCCGCGTCGTCGCGCCGCTCGTCGAGCTCGAGCTGCCGCCCGGCGCCGCGCTCGCGGTCCCCGCCGCGCCGCCCGGGCTCGCCGTCCGTCCCGCGACGACCGCGGACGCGGCGCGCGTCACGGCGCGCGACGCGCGCGCGTTCGGGGCACCGCGTCCGCAGAGCGTGGACCTCTACCTCGGTCGGGGGCGTGCGGTGGTCGGCGAGCGCGGCACCGCGCTCGTCGGCTATGCGCTCGGTCTCGGGCTCGACGCGTCGGCCCACCTGGGATCCGCGGCGGCGGACGAGCCCGAGGTGCTCCTCCTGCTCCTCGCTGCGCTCGCGAGGGACCTCGCCGTCCGTCGGACGCCCGTCCGCGTGCTCCTCCCGGCGACCGACCGGCGGCTCGTCGAGGGGCTGGTCGGGCTCGGGTTCCGCGTGCTCCGCGCCTGCCAGTACCTGGGCCGCGGCGGGGCCTCGTCGCCGCCGCCGAACTACGTGCTCATGAGCGGCGACCTCATGTAGGACGCCGCCGGCGGGCCGTCGAGCCGGGCGGGAACGCCTCGGCCACGGGAACGCCGAGCTCGCGGGCGATCGCGAGCGCCGTGGCGACGGTCGGCAGCGCGCGGCCGTTCTTCAGCTGGTTCACGTGCGCGCGATCGAGCCGCGCGCGCCGTGCGAGCTCGACGTCGGTCCAGCCGCGCGCGGCGAGGAGCCGGGAGAGGGCGTTCCGCACGAGTCACTCCGCGCGCCGGAGCGCCCAGAGGTCCTCGACGCGCACGCCGAGCGCGGCCGCGACGCGCTCCGCGACCGCGAGACGCGGATTCGCGTCGGGCGCGCGCAGCCGCGCGAGCAGCCGCGGCGGGAGGAGCGTCCGTCGTGCGAGCTCTCCCCACGTCATTCCGACGCGTCCGAGGACGGCGGGAAGGCGGTTCGTCACGGCCGGCGGTCGTCGCGGCGGCATGCGGCCACGCATGCACGCGCGCGCCGCCCGCTGCAAGGAAACGTGGCGGGACGCGCATACCTTCGGGCGGAACGTCGTCAGAACGTGAGCGGGTCGATCTGCTCGACGTTCACGAGCCCGAGGACGGCGCACGGGACGTTCCCCGCCGGCGAGGAGAAGGCGACGGTGCCTTCCACGCGGAGGTTCCGCCCGAGGACGAGCGGCTGGCCGGCGTGCGGGGGGGCCCCCTCGCTCGTCCCGAAGCTCACGAGGACGACCGCGTCGTTCGACCCGGGCGACGTGCGGCCGGCGGCGATCGAGATGTCGCCGAGCCGGGTGACGCCCTGGTTGTTCGGCAGCGTGAAGACGGCACACGGCGTCCGCTGCGCGAGGGGGAGGGGGCTGCTCACGCTCTGCTCGGGGAAGATCTTGTACAGCGTGATCCTCCCCGTCGTTCCGCGGGACGACGGGTCTCCGCCCGGGTCCTTCGCCTCCGCGTAGAGGATCGCGCCGTCCGGGTGCACCTGGAACACGTCGTCGACGTCGGGGACGATCTCGAGCGGCGTCGGCGGCGGGCCGATGATGCGGTAGATGCCGCCTTCCGTCTGGAAGCTCACGAAGACGGACGACCCGTCGCGCGACACCTCGACGTCCCCCGTCTCGTCGAAATCGCCGTTGCACGCGTCCTGCCCCTCGGCCCGATCGATCGGGCCGTAGAGGACGCTCGCCCCGCCGTTCGCCTTGCGGAGCGCGAGGAGGTCCTCCTGCGCGTCGCGGAAGCACGAGGTCTCCAGCGGGAGGTCCATGGCGCGCGCGAGGTAGATCGCACCGTTCGCCCGCCGGTCGCACGCCATGTTGATCGTCTCGTCCGTGGTGCGCGCGAACATGTCGGCGCCGGTCCGGTTCCCGCCCGCGTCGAGCTTCAGGTGGAGGATGCTCTCGGTCTTCGACCCGTCGCCGTTGGGTTCGGTGAACGTCCCCTGATCGCTCAGCAGGTACAGGTTGCCCTGCCCGTCGCCGCACATGTCGTTCGGCTCGAGGAGGGTCGTCGCCGAGGGGTCGCAGCTCTCGCCCGGATTGACGCAGTCGGCCGACTCGACGCAGAGGTCGCGCGTGCCGGAGTGGTCCAGCTTCGCGCAGACCCCGACGCCGTTGTCGATCGCCACGCGCGCGCCGCTCGGGAGGATCGTGAACGTGCCCTGGCCGAAGACGTTGCCGAAGACCGGGTCGGCGGCGAACGTCGGCCCCGTCCCGGGCGCCGTGCCGCCGTAGCCGTGGGCGACCGCGTGGATGACCGGGCGGTTCGTGCCGCACGCGACCGCGGTGACGAACGCGTGCTGGTGCCCCGGGGCCGTCGGCGAGAAGCGGAGGGTCACCTCCGCCTGCGCCTCCGCCGGCAGGTCGACCGCCGAGGGCGAGACGGTGAACGCCGCGGCATCCGTGCCGAACCGGACCCGAAGCTGGCTCGTCGGCGTCTGGTCGAGGTTGCGCACGGTGATCGTCGTCGCGCCCGTCCCGCCGACGGGAACCGCGGCGAGCTCCAGGCGCGCGTCGGCATCGAGGCGAAGCGTGCCCGGCGTCCGGCCCGGGTCGAGCGCTGGGCACGCGAGGAGCCCCGTCTGCGTCGTTGCCGCGCGGGCGCCGTCGGTCACCGTGAGCGTCACGGTCACGTCGCCCGTGCCGTCCGCGAACACGTGGGTCGGCGAGGCGTCCGTCGCGTGCGGCGTCCCGTCGCCGAAGTCCCAGTCGTAGGCGAGCCAGTCGTGGTCCGGGTCGAAGCTCCCGGCGCCGTTGAACTGGATCGGGACGCCGGGGAGGATCATTTCGGCGGCGGTGCTGATCACGGCCGTCGGCGACCGGTCGTCCGTGTCCACGGCGCGGAAGCGGATGTGGTCGATGTCACGGACGCGGCGGTGGTGCGGTCCGAACGGCATCGAGCGGACCTTCAGACGCAGCCGGTTCACGGTGTGCGGGCCGGTACGGAGGAGCGGCGGGTCGAGCCGCGCACGTTTGCCGGTCCCGCCGCTGTCGGTGAAGTCGACGAAGAGCGAGGTCACGTCGTGCCGCCCGAGGCGCGCGCGGAACGTCCGCGGGTCGGCGACCGCCCCGTTCGGCATGCGGCCGAAGTAGACCTTCGCGTTGACGAATGGATGCGCCGCCATGGGGCCGACGTTCGTCGGGGTGGCGACGAGGAGGAGGGTCTCCCGGCGCGGGCGCTGCGGGCGCGGCGTCGGAACGCGCCTGCCGCGTACGCCGGCCGCGTCAACGTCGCCGACGGCCCCCGCCAGCAGGAGCAGCACGACCGCGGCACGGAGCATCGGACGCCGGAGCGTACGGCCGCCGCGCACGCTTTGCAACTACAAAAGCAGCTACGCGGCTGCTACTGACACTGCTCGGGCAGGCTCGCGACCGCGACGTCGTTCGGGAACGAGTCCGTCTCCTCGCCCGTCCGGCTGAACGGGGTCCGGTCGACCAGGAGCCCGTCTCGCCGCAGACGATAGGCGGTGATCGCGTCGAGCGCGCCGGTCGCGACGTAGAGGACGTCGTCGTCGGCCGTCAGGTGCACGGGGCTCATCCGGATGTCCTGCGCCGAGGAGACGGTCGGCACCTTCGGCAGGCGGCCGGCGTGCGGGCCGTCCGTCGGGATGAGGAACGCGTCGATCCGGCCCTTGCCGAAGTTCGCCGCCAGAAGGGTGTTGCCGTAGAAGATCAAGTCCTCGTACAGGACGAGGCTCCCCGTCCTGCTGTCGCGCTTCTGGAACATCTTCTTCTTGCCGTTTGGCTTCACCGCGACCGGCGGACAGAAGTTCCCGACGCCGAGGGTCGCATCCACGGGGTTGCAGGCGGTCGCGGGGTCCAGGCGGAACCCGCTGATCTTGTGGCTGCCACGCTCGTCGACGTAGGCGTACGGCACGCCGCCGATCATGCCGATCGCGAACGGCTTCGGGACCGTGAGCTTCTTGCGCGTCGACCCCCCCGTCACGACGGGATTGGTGACCGGCGGCCGCGTGCCGCCCACGGGAGCCGCCTTGCACTCGTCGGGATACTTCGCCGGGAGGCTCCCGTCCGCCGCCGGCTTGAAGACTTCGATGCGCGCGGAGTGGTCCGTCGTCACGACGTAGACGAGGCCGTTCGCGGCGCGGATGCGCTGGTACCTCGACGGCAGGGCGCCCTGGATGCAGCTCGTGGGTTCGCCGGCGATCGACCCGTCGTTCGGGTCGAGCGGGTATGCGACGATGCGGTTCCGCCCCGACTGCGGGACGTAGAGGAAGCTGCCGTTCTCGCTCACGGCGACGTCGAGGGTGCGCATCTCGTCGACGGGCTTCGTCGTCCCGATCCGCTTCAAGAAGCCGGTGTTGCCGATCCGGAACACCTCGACGCGGTCGGTTTCCACGACGTACGCGACGCCGTTCGGCGCGCCGGGCCGCACGCGCGGGTCGATGAGGACCCGCCGCGGGAACGTCTTCGTCGGGTCGAGCCCGTCGCGCAGCTCGAAGCGGAAGGAGGCGTTCGACGCGAGCGACCCGTCGGCGTTCAGGCAGTAGCCCGCGATGCGGCCGGGCGTGCCTTCGGTGGCGTAGAGGATCTTCTTGGCGCCGAGCGCGGGACGTGCGGCGAGGATCGCGAGCGCGGCGAAAACGAATGGCGAGACGAGACGCATGGGCTCGCGCTTATAGCAACCGCGCGGAGAGGCGTGAAGCATTGTGGGATGCGTCGTGGGGGGACATAATCCCGCCGCGGAGGTCTCATGGCCGCTCTCGTCCGAAGCCGTCGCGACGGCGCGCTCCTTCTCCTCGGCTTGAACCGTCCCGAGAAGCGCAACGCGCTCCACCGGGAGCTGCTCCACGAGCTCGTCGACGCCGTCGTCGCCGCGGAGCGCGAACGCGACGTCCGCGCGATCGTGATCTACGGCGAAGGACCGGTCTTCTCGGCCGGGGTCGATTTCGGGATGCTCGCCGGCGACGTGGCGAGCGACGAGCCGTTCCGGAGCCGGATCGGCGCGATGCAGGCGGCGCTCTCGCGCCTGGAAGCGGTGGAGAAGCCGGTGATCGGCGCGCTGCATCGCTACGTGCCGGGCCTCGGCCTCGAGCTCGCGCTCGCGTGCGACCTTCGCGTCGCGACCGCCGACTGCGAGCTCGGCCTTCCCGAGGTGAAGCTCGGGCTCGTCCCGGACGTCGGCGGCACGGCGCGGCTCGTTCGGACGGTCGGCTACGCACGGGCGAAGGAGCTCGTCATGACCGGCCGGATGATCGGCGCCGCCGAGGCGCACGCGATCGGCCTCGTGCACGAGGTCGTGCCGCCGGGGGAGCACCTCGCCGCGGCCACGCGCCTCGCGGAGGGGATCGCGGCGAACGCGCCGCTCGCCGTCGGTCTCGCGAAGCGGCTCGTCGACCTCGGCAGCAACGTCGACACGCACACCTTTCTCCAGATGGAGCTCCTCGCGCAGAGCGTGCTCCTGCGCACGGAGGACGCCGCCGAGGGCGCCCGCGCGGCGCTCGAGCGCCGCCCGCCCCGCTTCACCGGGCGCTGACCATGGCGTGGAACGCGCTCGCCACCTCCATCGAGGGTCGGCGGGACGACCTCCTCGCGGCGCTCCGCCGCCTCGCGCCGTTTCGCCCCGGCGGCTATCGGAACGTCGTGGTCGCGGAGGTGGACGATCCGGCGGCGCTCCTCCCGCGCGTGCGCGACGCGCTTGCGGCCGACGCGCGTCTGGCCGGCGCGCTCGCGAAGCTCGTGCCGCTCGCGCTGCACGTGCGCTTCGAGGCGCCGACGGCGAGCGCGACGTTCGCCGCGGCGGCCGAGCCGCTCCTCGACCGCCTCGCCGGGAAGTCGTTCTTCGTCCGCCTCGAGCGGCGCGGTATGAAGGGCCGCCTCCACACGCCGACGGTCGAGCGCGAGGTCGGAGACGCGGTCTGGCGCGCGCTCGAGGCGCGCGGGCACGCGCCGCGCGTCGCGTTCCGGGATCCCGACGTCGTCCTCGTGATCGAGACGCTCGGGGATCAGGCGGGGATCGGCGTCCTCGATCGCGCGACGAGGACGGCGTTCCCGTTCGTCAAGGTTCGCTGACGCGCCGGGCTCAGACCCGCGTCGAGCCGAGGAGGTTCCCGCCGAGCCGCGCGTGGCCGACGCGTCGGTCGCCGAGGACGTTCACGACCGACGGCTTCCCCGCACGAAACGCGCGCTCGAGCGCCGGCCCGATCTGGTCGGGGCGCGTCACGTGCTCGCCGTGGCAGCCGATCGCCTCGAACATGCGATCGTAGCGGAGGTCGGGCAGCATGTCGAAGGGGTCGACGCGGCCGCGCAGCATCGGCATCTCCTCGAAGCTCGGGCCCCACGAGGCGTTGTTCCAGAGCACGATCACGATCGGGAGGCGGTGCTTGAGCGCCGTCTCGATCTCCATGCCGCCGATGCCGAAGCCGCCGTCGCCCATGACCGCGACGACCTGCCGCCCCGGGCGCGCGAGCTGCGCCCCGATCGCCATGCCGACGCCGTGCCCGACCGGTGCGAGCGGGCCGGCGTCGATGATCTGGCCCGGGAACCGCGCGCCGAACCACTGGGAGAGCCAGCCCGAGAGCGTGAAGCTGTCGACGACGAGGGTCGCGTCGCCGTCGAGGCGCGCGAGGAGCTCGCGTGTGAGCCGCGCGGGGTGGATCGGGACCGCGTCGTGCACCTCCCGCTCCTGCGCGTCGAGCGCCGCCGTGAAGCGGCTGCGGACCGACGTCACCTCCGCGAGCCACGCCTCGCGCGCGGGCGGGGGGTCGGGCGGCGTGGTCCCGGCCGCCACGACGAGCTGGCCCAGCACGAGCTTCGGGTCGCCGACGATCGGGATCGCGGCGTCGACGTGCCAACCGATGCGGGACGGGACCGCGTCGACCTGGATGTAGGTCGCGTCGGCGTTCCAGGTCGGCGGCTGGCCGAAGTGCTCGCCGCTCCAGAACCGGAAGCCGACCGCGAGGACGACGTCGGCGCGGCCGGTGAAGGGCTTCTTCCAGGCGCCCCGGACCGCGAGCGGGTCGTCCTCGGGGAGCGCGCCCTGGCCGGCGCGGCGGCTGTAGACGGGGACGCGGAGGCGGGTCGCGAGCGCGCGGAGCTCGGCCGCGGCGTCGGACCAGAAGACGCCGTCGCCGGCGACGATGAGCGGCCGCTCGGCGCGCACGAGCTGCTCGAGCGCGCGCGCGATCGCCGTGGGATCGCCGGCGGCGCGGAGCGCGGCCGGGTCGTAGACGCGGGCGCCGCGACGCTGCCGCGCGACATCGCCCTCGGCGTAGAGGACGTTGGTCGGGATCTCGACGACGGCGGGCCCGGGAGGCGGCGCGCTGGCCTCGCGGAACGCGAGCCGGACGTCGACCTCGATCGTCGACCAGTCGAGGACCCGCTTCGTGAATTTCGCGAAGGAGCGGCAGATCTCCGCGCCGTACGCCTCCTGGAAGGAGCCCAGCTGGTCCTCGGTCGTCGGGTGCTGGCCGGCGAGGCAGACGACGGGGCTGCCGGTGAGCCCGGCGACGCAGAGGCCGGTGACCGCGTTCGTCAGGCCGCAGCCGGCGGTGACGGAGAGGACGCCGACGCGCCCGCTCGCGCGCGCGTACCCGTCGGCGGCGTACGCGCACGACTGCTCGTGGCGCATGTGGATCATCTGCACGCCGTTCTCGCGCAGGTGCGCGAGGATCGGCCAGATGTGCCCGCCGTTCACCGTGAAGAGGTGCGCGACGCGCTGCTCGGCCAGGATGCGCCCGACGAGGGCGCCGCCGTCGGCGCGCGGAGACTCCCGTCCGGCCGCGGCGCGACCCAGCGCGCCCGCCATCCGTCGGGTGTCGTCCACGGCCGGGCTCTAGCAAGCCCGGCCCTGCGGCGGCAAGGCGTCGGCCGGGCGCGACGCCGATCCGCGCTCGTGGGGGGGCGCGCTACTGCTTCGCGTGCGCGTGGTGCATCGAGTGCGCCGCGTGCGGGTGCCTCGGCGCATGCCGCTTCTCGTACTCGTTCATCGCGGCTTCGAGACGGGTCATCGCCTGCTCGGTCCGGCTCGCCGCCGCTTCGGAGCGCGTGGCGGCGGCTTCCGCGCGGGCGGCGGCCTGCTCGGCGCGCTGCGCGGAGTCGGCGACCGAGCCGGCGTGGGCGGGGACCGCGACGGCGGCGAGGAGGAGCGCCGCGGCGGTGGTCGGGAGGAGGCTCTTCCATGAGTGTCCGTGCATGTCCTCGACGGTACTGAACGGACGGGCCGAGTTCAAACCCAGCGCGGGGTGACAGGGTGGGCGCTCGTGGCTAGACTGGCGCGCATGACTGGACGGGAAGCCCTCCTCCAGGCCTTCGACCGGCTGTTCGACGCCGCCGCGAAGAAGATCGGGGCCGTCTGCACGCCCGAGGAGCGTGCCGAGGCGAAGGAGCAGTTCGCGCGCCGCTTCCAGGCGGCGCTCGAGGTCGCGAAGCAGGTGGACGTGCCGGAGCTGCCGGGCGAGGTGATCGACGCCATGGAGAACGCCATTGTCCAGCTCTCCCCGGCGGAGCTGGCCGGTGTGATCGCCTCCGTGCCCCTCGCCCAGCAGACTCAGGAGATGCTTCGGGCGGTCGCGTACCGGCAGGCCGAGCAGCGGCTGCTCGAGCAGCTCGCCTCGCACGCCGACACCCGCTACGGCCACTAGCCTCTTTTTCGTTGACCTCCTCGGGAGGCGCTGGTAGCCTCGGCGCGCCTTGCAGCAGACCACTACGCAGACCGCGACACGCGCCAAAGTCATCCAGGTCGATTTCGCGGCTCGCCGACGGCTCCACCCAGGTCCGCGTCTGCGTCCAGCGGCGACCCGACCGCGGCCTCTCGCCGCGCTCCAGGCGCTCTCGCGGTCGGCCGGCTTCCTCGTCTTCTGGCGGCCGCCCGCGCGGCGGTCCGCGGGCGAGTATCTTGGCGGCCGGTGGGAGTGGGGCTGGACGCTGTTCGTGTGGACCAACGATGCGGCGGTCGGCCCGGTGTGGAGCGAGCTGGTGAATACCCGCGGCTACGTACCCCAGCGTCTCACGCGCGAGGGGTTCGTCGCCTTTCTTCGGCGCGCGGGGGACGTGGGCGGGCTGCTTCTCGACGGCGAGCTCGACGGCACGGGACACGTGATCCGTGCCGAAGCGGATCAGCTGATCCGCCGCGCCGAGGCGCTCTCCACCCTCGCGCGCTGAGACGGGGAACGCCGCGGGGGGCGCCGCGGGGGAGGACGCATGGGGCGGTGGAGGGTGGCAGTCACGGCGGTTGCGATCGCGGTCTCCGGGACCGCGGCGTTCGCGCGACGCGCGGCGGCACCGGGCCCCCCGGTCGCGTATCTGGTCATGGACGCCGACAGCGGGACCGTCCTCGCCGAGCACGACTCGCACAAGCGCTGGCCCCCCGCGTCGATGACGAAGATGATGACCGTGCTGCTCGCGATGGAGCGGGTGCGGGGCGGCGCGAACTCGCTCTCCGAGCCCGTGCGAACCTCGGCGTGGGCGAGCCGGATCGGCGGATCGCAGGTGTACCTCGCCGAGGGCGAGACGTTCTCGCTCGAGGAGATGCTGAAGGCCGTGATGATCCACTCGGCGAACGATGCGGCGGTCGCCGTCGCCGAGCACCTCGCGGGCTCGAGCGCCGCCTTCGTCGAGCTGATGAACGCGCGCGCGAAGCAGCTCGGACTCGCCGATACGACGTATCAGACGCCCCACGGGCTGCCGCCGGGTCCCGGGCAGACGGCGGATCTCACGAGCGCGCACGACCTCGCGGTCCTCGCGCGCGAGCTCATGCGCTTCCCCGAGGTGATGGCGTGGGCGGGGACGGTCGAAGCGCCCTTTCGCAACGGCGCAATGCAGATGCAGAACACGAACCACCTCGTGCGCACGTACCAGGGCGCGACCGGGCTCAAGACGGGCTACTACCGGGAGGCGGGCTTCTCGGTCACGGCGACCGCGAAGCGGAACGACCTGAGCGTCATCGCGGTCGTGCTCGGCGTGCCGACGAAGGCGGGATGCTTCGGCGAGGCGACGCGCCTCTTGAACGAGGCGTTCGCGAGCTGGCGGATGGTGGCGCCCGCGCATCGCGGCGTCGCCGTCGGCGACGTCCCCGTCGCCGGCGGGCTCGACGAGCACGTCCAGGCGGTCGCGGTCGACGACCTCCGCGTGCTCGTGAAGCGCGCCGAGGACAAGGGCATCGCGGTCGAGGCACGCATCCCGCGCCTCATCCAGGCGCCGGTCCACCGGCGACAGCCGCTCGGCGACATCGTCGTGCGCCGCGGCGACCAGGAGCTCGGACGGGTCGCCGTCGTCGCGGACCGGGACGTTGCCGCGACCGGCTGGCTGTCGTGGTTCTGGAACCGCGGACTGTCGGCTTCGACGACGCCCTAGCCGCCCGTCCGCGGCGACTCCGTCACGCCCTCGATGGACACGTCGTCCGCGAGGACGAGGAGCGATTGGCCGGAGTCGAACTCCACGCACACGAGGGTCCGGCCGAGGTTCTCGGTGGTGTAGCGAACCGTGCCCCGCAGCTCACGCGGCAGCCAGCCCGCGTGGTGCGCGATGGGTCGCGTCGTACGGCATCGAGCTCCGCGAAGGGTCGGATCCATCGCCGCTCGGATGGAGCAAGCGCCGTGCCCAGGGCTGGCCCCGGGTAGTCGCGCACGGCTCGTCGCGCCCTGTCACCCGACGCGTCGAGCGCGGCGCCGGACGGCGCACCGAGCGATCGGAGGGCGGACCCGCGCACGCGCGGGGGGACGGCGCGCGACCGTCCCGGGCACCGGGCCGCGGGACGGCCGGCGTAATCGGATCAGTCGATGGCGTCGAGGAACGCGCCCGAGGGCGACGCGGTGCAGACGGTGTTGTCCGCCTTGCAGGCGTTCACGATGTCCGTCTTGCAGCTCCTGAGGCACTTCCGCCGGTTCTTCCCCTTGACGCTCCTGTCCTTGCAGAGGTGGATGCCCTGACAGCCCCTGATCTCGTTCTTGCAGCCCTTCGTGTGGTTCTTCAACGGCGAGCAGTGATTCTTTGCCATCGCGGGCGCCGCGGAGAGGCTGAGCCCGAACACCACGGTCACGAGCACGGATCCGAGCTTCCTGCCGATCATCACAAGCCTCCTGTCTCGGTGAGCAAGCCGGCAAAATATCCCACTTTCATCGATTCGCAGGTTGCCTACCGACTGTCAAGCGCGGTTTGTGAGTCGACGGGTCGGCCGCTACGCTGAATGTCGAGAGCGGATGCGGGACCCGAAGGCGCCGCGCCGAACGTCGACCGCGGTGGGCGGGATGCCGCACCGCAGGATGACCGATGCCGTCCGTTCCGCCAAGGCCCGCGCGAGAGACCGGCGCCGCCGACCCGCGGACGATCCGCCGTGAGGTCGAGCGGCTGCGCGAGCTGCCGACGCTCCCGATCGTCGTCCAACGCGTCGCCGACACGCTCGCCAATCCCGAGGCGGACCTCGCGGAAGCGGCGGCGTTGATCGAGACCGACCAGGTCCTGACGGCGCAGCTCCTCCGGCTCGCCAACTCGGCGTTCTACGGTCTCTCGGGACGAATCGGGTCCGTGACCCAGGCGCTCACCGTCCTCGGCACGACCGTCACGCGAAGCCTCCTCTACAGCACCTCCGTGCTCGACCTCCGCATCAACCTGACGGGCTTCTGGGAGCACTCGATCGGCACGGCGGTCGCGGCCGGTGCGCTCGCGAAGCGGCTCGGGTTGAAGGCGCCCGAGGAGGTCTCGAGCGCCGGGCTGCTCCACGACCTCGGCAAGGTCGTCCTCTACCAGCGGGCGCCGGACGTGTTCGCCGCCGTCCTCGCTCGCACCGCCGCCGAGCGGGTCGCGTTCCGCGACGTCGAGCGGGAGCTCCTCGGCGTCGACCACGCCGAGGTCGCCTCGTGGCTGCTCGCCCGCTGGCGCTTCCCGATGCGCGTCCAGGAGCCGGTCGTGCACCACCACGCGCCCGAGCGTGCCCGTTCCGCGCCGGTCGAGACGGCCGTCGTGCACGTCGCGAACACGCTCGTCCGCGCCTACGGCTACGGCTTCGGCGGCGACACGTGCGTGCCGCCCGTGTCCGCGGCGGCGTGGCGGCTCCTCGGGCTCGGCCCGGACGCGCTCGACGCGTTGCTCGAGGTCTTCGAAGCGGATCTGTACGCGGCCGTCGAGACGAGCCGGGCGGGAGGGCTCGCGTGAGCGACGGGCCGCTCGAGCAGGCGCTGCGCGACGCGAACGCGGAGCTCCTTCGACGGATCGAAGACCTCTCGTTCGTGCGCGTCGTCGGCGACGCGCTCGCCGGCGCCGTCGAGCCGGCGGCGATCGGCACCGCACTCGTGACACTCCTCCGCGACGAGCTGCGCGCCGACCTGGCCGCCCTGTGGGCCGTCGACGAGCTCGGCACCGGTGTCCGGCTCGTCGCCGTCTGTCGCACGGGGGAGGACGCCCCGGCGCGCGGCGCGAGCGACGGCCCGCTCGTGCCGTTCTCGGCCGGCGCGCTCGGGACGGCCGCCGCCGGGCACGTCGTCGCGATTCCGGACGTCGACGCCGCCGCGGCGGGCGACGTGCCGTCCGAGGCGGCGGACGTCCGCGCGCTTCTCCTGCACCCCGTCGGCGCGCGGGGGCGGACGCTCGGCGTCGTCGCGCTCGGGTCGTCGGAGCCGCACGGGCTCGACGCGGGACACGAGCGCCTGCTCGGCCTCGTCGCGCCGCTCGTCGGCATGGCGCTCGAGAGCGCCGCGCTCTACGGGCGCGTGAGCGTCGAGAACCGGGCGCTTCGGGCCGAGCTCGGCGAGCGGTACGGACGCGCCGGGCTCGTCGGGTCGAGTCCCGCGTTCCGCCGCCTCCTCGCCCTGATCGAACGCCTCGCGGACGTCGACGTGACCGTCCTCGTGCTCGGTGCGAGCGGGACCGGGAAGGAGATGGTGGCCCGCGCGCTCCACTGGGGCGGGCGGCGGCGCGACGCGCCCTTCGTCGCCATCAACTGCGCCGCGCTGCCGGAGGCGCTGCTCGAGAGCGAGCTCTTCGGCATCGAGCGCGGTGTCGCGACGGGGGTGGAGCGGCGGGCGGGTCTCATCGAGCGTGCGACCGGGGGGACGCTCTTCCTCGACGAGATCGGTGACATGAGCCCGCTCGTGCAGGCGAAGATCCTGCGCGTGCTCCAGGAGCGCGAGGTGACGCGTGTCGGGGGCGCGCGTGCGATCCCCGTCGACGTCCGCGTCATCGCTGCGACGCACCGCGAGCTCGAGATGCTCGTCCGCGAGGGCCGCTTTCGCGAGGACCTGTACTTCCGCCTGAAGGTCGCGACGCTGCACGTGCCTTCGCTCGCCGAGCGCCGCGAAGACGTCCCCCTGCTCGCGCAGCACTTCCTCGCGCGCTTCGCGCGAAAGCATCGCCGCGAGGGGCTGCGCTTCTCGTCGGACGCGCTCGCGGCGCTCGCCGCACGACCGTGGCCGGGGAACGTGCGGGAGCTCGAGAACGCGGTGGAGCAGGCCGTGGTGCTCGCGGAGGGTCCCGTCGTCGGGCTGCCCGACGCCCCCGACGCGGGTGCCCCGGAGCAGGCGCTGGACTACCGGCGCGTCGTGGGTGGCGCCGCCGACGGCGCCGAACGGACGCTCATCGAGCGTGCGCTCGCGGCGACGGGCCACAACCGCACGCACGCGGCGCGGCTGTTGGGGATCGGCCGTCGCACGCTGCTCTACAAGCTCAAGCGACACGGCCTCGGGAAGCCGAAGCGCTCGTGAACGCCGGTGCGCTGCGCACCCGCCTGCGCAGCACGCGGCAGCGGCTGCGCGGCCGCCTGCGCAGCGGGCAACCCCGCGTCCGGCGAGGGCGCCCGCCGCCGCGATCCGAACGGGCGAAGGGACGCGGTGCGCGGCCTCGTGCGCACCGCGGCGCGGGCGACCGCCGCCGATCCACATGCCCGCTCGCGCGCGCGCGCGCCGCCCGCCGGCACGGGACGTGCGTTGGACGCGCTGCATGTTGATCGCGGGCGGCAAGTGTGGTTCGAGGGCGCCCTCGATGCTGCCGCGGCTTCCGCTCCAGGCGCTGCGCGCTCGGCGCGTCGCGCTCGTCCCGGAGATCCTGCCGCCGGCGTCCGACGGTCCCGAGCCCGCCCTGATCCCGTTCGCGCTCGGCCTGCCGCCGCCGCGAGACCGCGGCGGCGTCGCGGAGTACGCGGCGCCCGGCGGCGTCGCGGTCGGCTGCCTGCTCGACGTCTACGGCTGACCCGTCCGCGATCCGAGCGCGTCGACGAGCGCCGGCAGCTCCGCGAGGGAGGCGAGGCGCGGGACGCCCGGCGTGCCGGCCTCGGCACCGCGCGCGAGGAGGGCGGCATGCATGCCGGCGGCACGTGCGCCGGCGACGTCCACCGCGGCGTGGTCGCCGACGTGCAGCGCCGCGGCCGGCCGGGCGCCCAGCCGGGCGAGCGCCGCGCGGAAGATCGCCGGATCGGGCTTGGCGGCGCCCGCCTGCGTGGACGGGACGACGTCGTCGACGAGCCGCGCGAGCCCGAGCCCGTCGACCAGGCGGAGGAGGCGCGTGTCGAAGTTCGAGACGATCGCGAGCCGGAGACCGCGCGCGCGGAGCGCGGCGAGGGCGGGCGCGACGTCGGGAAAGACGCGCCACGCCTCCGGAGCGGCGAAGTGCGCCCAGAGCGTGTCGAAGGCGGCGTCGAGCGCGGCCGGATCGGCGTCGCCGAGCGCCTGCCGCACGACGGCGTGCCACCAGGCGCGCTCGTGTCCGGCGAGCTGCGCGGGGCTCGTGCCGGGGAAGGCGAGGGGCGGCGCCGCGACGAAGGCCGCGCGGAACCGCCGCTCGACGTCGGCCGGGTCCGCGCGGATGCCGTGGCGCGCCGCGAGGCGCGCGTACGTCCCCCCGACCGGCTCGGCGACCGCGAAGAGCGTCCCCGCCCCGTCGAGCGTGACGGCCGCGAGGGACATCAGGGCCTCCGCGGCCGCGCGAGATCGGATCCCTGGCGGAAGTGGAGCAGCACGCCGCAGGCGTCCCGTGGACGCACGAACGCCGTGGGGCGGCCGTCGCCGTCGCGCCCTTCGAGGACGCGCACGCCCGACGCGTCGAGCTGGGCGACGAGCCGCGCGAGCGGGTCGACGTCGATCGCGAGGTGATGGAAGCCCGGACCCCGGCGCGCGAGGAAGCGATCGGCGGCGCTCCCGGGCCGCGCGGGCTCGACGAGCATCGTCTCCCAGTCGCCGATCCAGAAGCCGACGGCTTCGTGCAGGCCGTCCTGCGAACGCCGTCGCGGCCCCACGGCGTCGACGCGGAAGAAGCGGCGGAACCAGGCGAGCGCGTCGTCGATCGAGCGGACGGCGAGCCCCAGGTGGCGGACGCGGAAGCCGACGCCGTCCTTCGTCGCGACCGGCTCCGTCGGGTAGTCGTTCGGTCGCGCGCCGTGGAACCCGGGCACCTGCCAGAACTGGACGAGGATGCCCGGGGACGTCCGCGGGGAGATGAATGCGGTCGCGTCGCCGTTCCCGTAGTCGCCGCGGTCGACGATCCGGAGCCCCGCGCGTTCGAGATCCGCCGTGTAGCCGGCGAGCGCGTCCTCCTCGACGTCGAGCGAGAGGTGATGGAACCCGGGACCTCGGCGCGCGATGAACCGCTCGACGAAGCTCACCGGCCGTGCGCTCTCGATCAGCTCGAGCTTCCAGTCGCCGACGAAGAAGTCCGTCCAGCGGAAGTCGCCGTCGTAGCCGCGCGTCGGCTCCCGCCGCATGCGGACCGGCAGGATGCGACGGAAGAGCGCCAGCGCGGGGTCGATCGCGGGCACCGCGATCGAGACGTGGTCGACGCGCATCGCCGGGAGGGGGGTCGTGGGCGCGGGCACTAGGCGTCCCGCGCGGGCCGGACGCTCTGCAGCATGGCGCGGAGCGCCCCGTCCGCGTCGTCGACGACGACGTAGCCGCCGTCGCGGAGGGCGCCCGGGTTCACGACCGTCGTCGCGCCGACGCGGTCGACGCCCCGTCCCTCGTGGATGTGGCCGACGACGGCGACGTCGGGCCGCTCCGCCTCGATGAAGGCGCGGACGGCGGGGCTCCCGACGGGCGTGCCGTTCATCAGGCGGTCGAGACGCGTGTCGTACGGCGGCGTGTGGCAGATCATGAGGCGGCGCGGCGCGTCGGCGACCGTCGCGTGCGCCCGCGCGAGGACGGCGGCGAGCTCCGCCTCCTCGAGCTCGGTCGGCGTGTCCATCGGCGTCGGGTTCGAGCCGCCGCAGCCGAAGACGCCGAGGTCGCCGAAGCGGCGGCCTTCGCCGTGGAGCGAAATGCCTTCGCGGCGGAACGCGTCGATCACCCACGGCATGTCGAGGTTGCCGGTGACGGCGAGAACGTTGGGGCAGAACCGCCTGACGGCGTCGATGACGCGGAAGGCATCGGGTGGGTCGCCGAAGTTCGTGAGGTCGCCCGTGAGGAGGACGCAGTCGGCGCCGCGGAGCACGGGGCCGAGCCGCTCGATGGCCCGAAAGGCCATGTGGATGTCGCCGAAGCAGACGAATCGCACGACCGCGGTTCTAGCGGCGGGCCCGCGCGTCCGCAACGCGGCGTGCCCCTGGGATGAGACGTCGCGCCCGTCGACGGGCGTTCGCTGTCGAAGAACGCCGCCTGCGTCGACGTGACCTCGGGCCGCCGCCGGTCGGCTTCTGCCCGGGCTCGCGTCGTTGCGGTATGGTGGGCTCGTCGGTCGCGCGGCACGAGCACGACATGACGAGACGTTTCGGGGCCGTCGTCGCGGCGGCGGCGGTCGCGCTCGCTGGCGCCGCTGCCGCGCAGACGTGCGGCACCGCCCCGACGCCGCCGGCGGCGTGGTCGCACGTCGTGTGGATCTTCATGGAGAACCACAGCTACGATCAGGTGATCGGCACGGAGAACGCGCCGTTCGTCGACCGACTGGCGCGCGAGTGCGGCCTCGCGACCAACTTCCGCAACGTCGACCATCCGAGCCTGCCGAACTACATGGCCGCGACGTCCGGGCTGCCCCACGGTGCGCTCGGTCGCTTCGAGAGCGACTGCAACGCCGTCAAGGGGTGCCGCTCGCGCGCGCGGAGCATCTTCGAAGTGGCGCCCTCGTGGGGCGCCTACGAGGAAGGGATGCCGCGCGCGTGCTACCCCGTCTTCACGGGCCCCTACGCCGCGAGCCACAACCCCGCCGCGCACTACACGCACCTCGTGGACGGGCGCGGCACGTGCGCCGCGCACGACGTGCCCTACCGGCAGCTCCAGCAGGACCTGGACGCCGGCACGCTGCCGGCCTTCGCCTTCGTCACGCCGGACATGTGTCACAGCATGCACGACTGCTCGGTCGGCGTCGGCGACGCGTGGCTCGCCGGCGCCGTCAGCCGGCTCACGGCGAGCGCGGCGTACCGGAGCGGGGGCACGGCCATCTTCGTCACGTGGGACGAGGGTGAGGGCGGCGACGGCGGCGAGAGCTGCGCGCGTAGCACGGGCGATTCGAGCTGTCACGTCGCGACGCTCGTGGTGAGCCCGTCCACGCGGCCCGGCACGCGCGCGGGGCAGCTGTACAGCCACTACTCGCTCCTGCGGACGACGGAGGAGATGCTCGGCGTCGGGCCGCTCCTCGGACGCGCCAGGGCGGCGAAGAGCATGCGGAAGCCGTTCAATCTCTGATTCTTCCCCCGCGGGCTCATCCGCCGCGAGGTTCGGCACGCGCTCGTGGTTCTGCAGACGGTCGCCGGCGAGACGGTGTCGACGTCGCGGAGCGCGTAGCGGAGATGCCGTGCCGGCGGCGTCGCGCCCGAACGGAGACGCCGTCCGCCGAGGCGACGAGACCGTGCAACGCTGCATCTTCCCGGCAAATTCCGTGCGTGAACCAGTCCATCACGGCGCCGCAAGAAGTGGGACGCCGCGCCTCGGCGGACGGCTA
>Ga0070741_10008298_pt1 | contig 20937 bp, 22 predicted proteins | sample Coa_R1_4_FD_66440 | JGI IMG/M metagenome (GOLD analysis project Ga0070741, IMG submission 66440) | Surface soil microbial communities from Centralia Pennsylvania, which are recovering from an underground coalmine fire - Coalmine... | ecosystem: Environmental > Terrestrial > Soil > Unclassified ...
ATGGCCCAGGAGAAGCCGCAGGTGGTGAACGCGGCGCTGGCGCGCTGGCTCGTGAGCGCGCTGCCCGAGGTGTGGCCGGTGAGCCCCCGGACGTCCGGCTGAGAGACGAGGAGGAAGACGGCATGCTGCGCACACGGATCTGCGAGATGCTCGGCATCGAGCACCCGATCGTCCTGGGCGGGATGGGGACCGGCACGTCGCCCGCGCTGGTCGCCGCGGTCTGCGAGGCCGGCGGCCTCGGCGTGCTGGGCGCGACCCAGCACGGACCGGGCGAGATGGAGCGCGCGGCGGCGGCGGTCCGCGGGCTGACCGGCAGGCCGTTCGGGCTCAACCTGCTGCTGTTCCGCGAGCGCCCGGAGCAATACGATGCCCTGCTGGCCGCGCGGCCGGCGGTCGTCTCCACCGCGTGGCCCAACGTGGGCCAGGACCTGGCCGGCTACGTCTCGCGAGCCCACGCGGTGGGCGCGCGCTTCATGCACATGGTGTCCACGGTGGCGGAGGCCCGGGCCGCCGCGCGCGCCGGCGCGGACATCATCGTGGCCCAGGGCACCGAGGGCGGCGGCCACGTGGGCGTGATGGGGACGATGCCGCTGGTGCCGATGGTGGTGAGCGCGGTGGCCCCGGTCCCGGTGCTGGCCGCGGGCGGGGTCGCGGACGGCCGCGGGCTCGCGGCCGCGCTGGCTCTCGGCGCCGACGGGGTGCTGCTGGGCACCCGCTTCCTGGCGAGCGAGGAGGCGCCGATCGCCAAGGGCTTCAAGGAGGCGATCGTGGAGAGCGACGGCCACGACACCCTGGTCACCGACATCCCGGACGTCGCGCACGGGCAGGTCTGGCCCGGCGCCTACGTGCGGGTACGGCGCAACCGCTTCATCGAGGAGTGGATCGGGCGCGAGAACGAGCTGCGCCGGCACCGCGCGCAGGTGAGCGCCGCCCTCCGCGCGGCGGCCACGGCGGGCGATCCGGACCGGGGCGCGGTCATGCTGGGGCAGACCGCCGGCCTCATCGACCGCGTGGAGCCGGCCGCCGACCTGGTGCGGCAGATCAGCCGCGACGCGGAGGCGATCCTGCGCGAGCGGCTGCCGCGCCTGCTCGCGTGAGCCTTGCCATGACCGAGAAGCGGCCCGCGATCGCCTCGCGGGGCATGGTGGTCACCAATCACCCCCTCGGCTCGGCGGCGGGCGCCGAGATGCTGGCCGCGGGCGGCAACGCGGTGGACGCGGCCATCGGAGCGCTCTTCGCGCTCACGGTGGTGGAGCCGATGATGGTGGGCATCTTCGGCGCGGGCATGACGCATCTGCGGCTGGCCGACGGCCGGCACCTCGTCATCGACAACTACACCACCGCGCCCGCCGCCGCGCGTCCCGACATGTACCGGCCGATCTCCGAGACCTGGCCGGACTACCTGCTGGTGGAGGGCGATCTCAACCTGGTCGGGCCGCTGTCGGTCGGCGTGCCCGGGACGTTGATGGCGTGGGCGCAGGCGGTGAGCCGCTTCGGCCGCCTCGATCTGGAGACGGTGATGCAGCCCGCGATCCGCCACGCCGAGCGCGGCTTCCGGGCCACGCCCTACCTGGCCGACGCGGTGCGGGAGACCGCGCGCGACCTGGCCCGCTTCCCGGAGACCGCGCGCACCTTCCTGCCCGGCGGCGCGCCGCTGCCAGCCGGCGCGCTGGTGGCGATGCCCGAGTACGCGGCCACCCTCCGCCACATCGCGGCCAGGGGCCCGGGCGTGCTCTACGGGGGCGATCTCGGCGCCACCGTGGCCGAGCACATGCGCCGCAGCGGCGGCATCATCACCCGGGAGGACCTGGCGCGGTACGAGACCGTCGAGCGCGCGCCGATCCGCGGCCGCTACCGCGGCTACGAGATCACCGGGGCGCCACCACCCACCGCGGGCGGGCTGCACCTGATCGAGATGCTGAACGTCCTGGAGGGATTCGATCCGGGCGCGCTCGGCTTCGGCACCGTGGAGTACTTCCATCTCATCGCGGAGATCCTCAAGATCGGCTTCGCGGACCGCAACGCGTGCACCGGCGATCCCGCCTTCGTGGACATCCCCATCGCGCGGCTGCTCTCGAAGGAGCACGCGGAGACCCGGCGGAGCCAGATCAGCCGGGACCGCGCCGGCGAGTACCCGCCGATGCTGCGGGGCGCCCTGCGCGATCCCGTCGCCGGCGTGGCCGCGGGCTCGGCCCACACCACGCACGTCACCACCGCGGACGCCGACGGCAACGTGGTGGCCATGACCCAGACCCTCAACAACCTGTTCGGCTCGAAGGACACCGTGCCCGGGACCGGCATGCTGCTCAACAACACGATGGCGCTCTTCGATCCGCATCCCGGGATGCCCGCCTCGGTGGCTCCGGGCAAGCGGGTTACCAGCAGCATGGCGCCGACGATCGTGCTGCGGGACGGCCGGCCGAGGTGGGCGCTGGGCCTGCCGGGAGGCGTGCGCATCTTCACGTCCGTCTTCCAGGCGCTGGTGAACCTGATCGACCACCGCATGAGCCTGCAGGAGGCGGTGGAGGCCCCGCGCATCTGGAGCCAGGGACAGGAGCTCGAGGTGGAGCAGGACGTGCCGGCCGCGGTGCGCGACGGGCTGTCGCGCCGCGGTCACCGGGTGGTCGCGGTGGGCGGCGTGGCGGGCGGGATGAACGCGGTGGCCTTCAATCCGGACGGGACGCTGGAGGGCGCCGCGTGCTGGCGCGCCGACGGCACGCCGATCGGGGTGAGCGGCGGCCTCGCGCGCCCGGGCAGCCGCTTCCGCCCGGACGCCAGCCGCCGCGCGACGTAGCCGCCGGTCGGGCTAGCCCTTCGCGCCCGCGGCCGCGCGCTCCATCAAGTCCTTCGCGCCGGCCGCGATCCAGGGGAAGAAGCTGGTCATGACGCAGCGGACGCCGAGGCGCGTGTAGCGCTCGACGTTCGCGCTGCTGACCAGCGTGCCCGCGGTCCGGCCCGCCTGGACGATCCGGGTGATGGCCGAGTCGACCGTCTGCTGTACCTCGGGCAGATCCATCCGGCCGATGTGCCCCATGGACGTGGCGAGGTCGTTGGGCGCCACGAAGAAGACGTCGATGTGGTCGACCTTCAGGATCTCGTCCAGGTTGCGCACCGCCGCGATGTCCTCGATCAGGACGATCAGCAGCGACTGGTCGTTCGCGGTCTGGAGGTAGTCGGTGACCCCGAAGCCCTGCCGGCTCGTGAACATGCCGCGCTTGCCGATGGGGGCGAACTTGGCCGACTCGACCGCGGCCTGCGCCTCCGCCCGCGTGTTCACGTGCGGCACCACGATGCCCTGGGCGCCGCGGTCCAGCGTTCGGTAGATGGTGGCGTAGTCGTTGTCCATGACCCGCACCACGCTGGTCACGCCCCAGAGGTCGCAGGCGCGGGTGAGGTTGCCGAGATCGGCGTAGTCCACGCCCCCGTGCTCGCCTTCGAGCCAGATGCCGTCGGCGCCCAGCGGTCCCAGCTGATCGATCAGGTCGGGGTCGTTGGTGCCGGCGAGGATGGTGGCGACCTGGCCCGCGGCCAGGCGCTGCTTGACGCGGTTCGGGCGGATCTTCATGAGGGCCTCGTCTCCGGTTCGGGTCGCGGCGGCGCTTCAGGGCCGGGGCAGCGCGTCCCCCAGCATCCGCCCGAAGACTACCATCTCCGGGCTGGTCTTCCGATACGTGTCGAGCGCGGCGAGCACCGCCGGCACGTCCTCCGCCGGCCGGGGCGGCGAGTCGGGCCCGGGGGGCAGCCGCGCGAACACGGGCGCGATCTCCGCGTCCACCGAGGCGAGCAGCCGCGCACACGCGGCCCGCGTGGCGCCGTCGTCCAGCAGCGGCCGCAGCACCGTGGCCACGTGGGCGAGCAGGCCGGGCCACGCCGCGATCATGCGGTAGAGGCCGGGGACGAAGCGCTCGTCGCCGACCGCGGTGCCGAGCGAGGCGAGCAGCGCTCGCGGCGCCGCCGGCAGGGTGGCCGGATCGACCAGCGCGGGCAGCGGGCCCAGCGCGGGAGGCGGCGTCCAGGACGCGTCCGGCGCTCGGTGCCCCGACGGACGGTCGCCGCTCAGCACGCGGCGCAGGAGGCCCGCGAACATCAGGTTGATCGGGGCCACGCGCACGAAGCTCGCGCAGGCCGCGCGCATCGCGTCCTGCGCGGCGGTGTCGAGGCCCCACGCCGCGAGCGCCTCGCGCGGGATCGCCGGCAGGCGCGGCACGACGAGGCCGTCGGCGGCGCGGCGCGCCGCGGTCTGGGCGTGGCCGGCCGTGAACGCGGGCGCCAGCGTGGCCCACGCCCACTCGAGCCAGCCGGGACGCGTGGCCAGATGGCGCTGGAGCGAGGAGACGTACGGCACCGCCCACAGGCGGCGGATCTCGGCGTAGATGCGCGCGATCTCGCCCCGGGCGTCGGGCTCCGGCAGCTCGGCCAGCATCAGCCCGCCGGGTCGGCGAGTCGGGCCGGCGGGAACGTGAAGACGTTCGCCGGCTCGTGGGCGAGCCCGTGATCGCGGCGCAGCCGCTCGGTCATCGCGAGGGCGTAGGGCGCACCCTCCACGAGCTGGGCCAGCATCAGATCGTCGAGCCGGAGCCCGGCCGCGCGCGCGGCCCGCGCGCAGCGGTCCCGCAGGGCGGCGTCGCCCGCGTCCGCCGAGCCCGAGAGCACCGGGGGCGGCGTGACCGCGGGCGCCTCCGCGCCGGGCGTGAGCGTCGGGCGACGGCGGTGCCACTCGGTGGCGCGCTCGTAGGCGTGGCCCACGCGCAGGATGGTGGTCTCGCCGAACGGCCGCCCCAGGATCTGCATGCCGAGCGGCAGGCCGTTCCGCCCGAACCCGCTCGGCAGCGCGAGCACCGGCTGGCCGGTGACGTTCCACGCGGTGAGCGCGCTCGGCCGCTGCCAGAAGCCGACGCTGCGGTAGTCCGCGAGACGCGGCGCCTCGCCGAGGCCGGCGGTCACGAAGGCGTCGAAGCGGCCGTAGAGCGGCTCCATCTCCAGCATCATGCGGCGGTGCTCGCGGCCGGCCTGCACATAGTCGTTCGCGGTGAAGAGCACCGCGGGCAGGGCCCGGGCGCGGAAGTCGGCCCCGAACGCCTCCGGCCGCGCGATCAGGTCGCGCTGGTGGACGCTGAAGATCTCGGTCTCCGCGATGATCAGCTTGACGTCGTAGTAGGCGCCGAGCGGCCGCACCCGGCACTCCTCCAGGGTCGCGCCGAGCCGGCGCAGCACGTCGAGCGCGGCTTCCATCGCCTTGCGCACGTCCTCGGAGGCGGGGAGGTCCTCCTCCCAGTGGTGGCGCAGCACCCCGAGGCGCAGGCCCCGGAGATCGGGCCCGAGCGCGCCGCGATAGTCGGGGATCGGCCGGCGCAGGCTGCCCGCGTCCTTCGGGTCGTAGCCGGCGAGGGCCTGCAGCGCCAGGGCCGCGTCCTCCACGGTGCGGGTGAGGGGGCCGCAGTGGTCGAAGGTGTAGGAGTTGGTGATCACCCCCGCGCGGCTCACCAGCCCGAACGTCGGCATGAGCCCGACCACGCCGCAGTGGGACGCCGGCCCGCGGATGGAGCCGCCGGTGTCCGAGCCGAGCGCCAGCGGCAGCATGCCCGCCGCCACCGCGGCGCCGGACCCGGTGGAGGAGCCGCCGGTGAAGTGGACGAGGTTCCACGGGTTGCGCGCCGGCGGCCACGGCAGATCGAACGAGGGGCCGGCGTGGGCCATCTCGTGGGTGGCCAGCTTGCCGAGCAGGACGGCGCCCGCCTCGTAGAGCTTCGCGGTGGCGGTGGCGTCCTCGGCCGGGATCCGGTCGAGGAACACGCGCGAGTGGGCGGAGGTGAGGATGCCCGCGGTGTCGTAGATGTCCTTGAGGCCGAACGGGATGCCGTGCAGCGGGCCGCGCGAGCGGCCGGCCATGATCTCGCGCTCGGCCTGCCGCGCCCGGCGCCGCGCGTGGTCGAAGGTGCGGGTGATGAAGGCGTGGGTCCGGCCGTCGTGCTCCTCGACCCGGCGGATCAGCGCGTCGGTCAGCTCCACCGGCGAGAGCGCGCGGGCCGCGATGAGGCGTCCCAGCTCGGCCACCGACCGGTCGTGGAGGTCGCTGGTCATCGCCTCAGAGGGTCAGCCGGGTCTTGCCGTCGATGTCGACCAGCATCGAGTCCGGGACGTAGCCGACGCCGATGGTCTTCATGAACGCGAGCTGGGAGGCGAAGGCCTCCCGGGCCAGCGGGTCCTTCTTGGCCCACTTGAACCACATCGGGATCGCGAAGCGCCGGAACTTCTGGATGTCCTCGTCGGAGAGCCGGATGACCTGGACCCCCTTGGCCTTGTACTTCTCCCAGGCCGCGATGTTCTCCTTCTGGATCAAGGCGTACTGGTCCCAGGCGTGCTGGTGGGTGGCCGCGATCAGCAGGTCCTGGATGGACTTGGGCAGCGCGGTCCACTTCCCCAGGTTCACGGTCAGGTCCATCAGGTCCACCGGCTGGTGCAGGCACGGGGTGGAGGGCGGCCCCATGATGATGTACTTGGCGACCTCGGCGAAGCCGAGATTGTAGTTCACCGCCGGTCCCACGAAGTCGGCCGCGTCGATGACGCCCTTCTCCAGGGCCTGGTAGACCTCGCCCCCGGGCAGGATCGACGTCGACACCCCCGCGTAGGAGAAGACCTCCGCGATCATCCCGCCGGGGTAGCGGATCTTCTTGCCCTTGAACTCCTCGAAGGAGCGGATCGGCACCTTGGAGTGGATCAGGTTCAGGTCGTGCTGGATGGGGCCCACATAGAAGAGGTTGTGGGCCCGGTAGGCCTTCCGGGCGATCTGCAGCCCGCCCAGCTCGTAGAACCACGTCTCCCACTGATCCGGCCGATCGAGACCGAGCGGATACGACGAGAGGAAGGCGGTCACCGGCATCTTGCCCGCCCAGTAGGTGGTGAAGACGTGCATGGCGTCGAACACGCCGCTCTTGACCGCGTCGAACATCTCGAATGTCCCGACGAGCGCTCCCGCCGGAAACGGCTGGAACTGGACGCGGCCCTCTGAGATCACCTTCACGTTCGCGCAGAAGCGCTGGAAAGCGGTGTACCCGACGGTCCCCGCGTCCCACGCGGACTGGATGCGCCACTTGACCGGGGTCTGAGCCCGCAGCACCGCGGGGAAGCCGACCGCGGTGAGGCCGGCGGCCCCGGCGGCCGCCGTCTTGAGAAGCGTGCGTCGTGAGGAGGGGAGTGCCCCGCGCAGATCCGAGTCGGTCGTCATGTGCCCTTCCCTTCGTTGGCGGCGGTGCGTGGCCCGAGAGGATCCGGGATGACGTGCGGACGCGCCGGGATTATCGGCGCCGGGGCGGGGCCTGTCAAGGAAGGGAGGCGCACGTTGACCCGCGGCATGCGGACTGATAGCATCCCGCCGGTCGCAGGAGCACGTCGCGTGTCCCCACACTCGAGCCAGAGCCGTGCCGCGTCCGCCCCTCCGGCCGCCGAGCCGGCGTCGGGTCAGGCCGAGACGATCCCGCGCCTGCTGCTGGCCTACTCGCCCCTGGGCGCGCTGGTGCGCCGCGTCGCGCGCATCCGGGCCTCGGTCCACGCCAAGCTCCTGGTCGCGTTCCTCATCGTGGCGGTCGTCCTGATCGCCATGGGGGCCACGAGCCTGCGGGCGGTCTGGAGCGTGGTCCGGCACAGCCGCGCGCTCGAGCAGGCGCGCGAGCGGGTGGAGGCGGCGCGCCAGATCGAGTACTCGCTCGGCCTGCAGATGAACTACACGCGCAACGCCCTGCTGCTGCGCGACGACGCCACCATCGAGAGCATGTTCCGCGAGAACAACCGCTTCCGGGCGACCTTCGACCGCCTGGAGGCGGGGGCCCAGGGCGATCAGCTGGAGACCATCCGGCGCATCCGCTCGACCCAGGACCAGGTCATGGCCACCGTCGCGCGCATCGCGGGCCTGATCCGCGAGAACAAGGCCGACGAGGCCATGTCGCTGCACCTGAACGAGGGGTATCCGCACTACCGGCAGATCGCGACCCTCGTCACCCGCGCGGTCCGGAACGAGGAGGCGGAGATGGCGCGGCTCCGCGAAGGCATGGACGCGGTCGATCGGCGCGCCTTCCTCCTCGTGAGCGGGTTCGCGGCGGCGTCCATCGTGCTGGCCCTGGGGCTCGGGTTCGTGATCTCGTGGTCGTTCATCCTGCCGGTGCGCGCGGCCGACGGCTTTCTCGACCGGGTGGCCAAGGGAGACTTCACCGGCAGCATCACGGTCCCGAACCGCGACGAGTTCGGCGCCCTCGCCGAGCGCATGAACCACATGAGCCGCGAGCTCCATCAGCTCTACGAGGCCCAGCGCGCCGCCGCCCAGCGGCTGCGCGACCTGAACGCGGAGCTGGAGCGCGCGAGCAAGGCCAAGTCGGACTTCCTGGCCAGCATGAGCCACGAGCTGCGGACGCCCATGAACGCGATCCTCGGCTTCACCGAGATGATCCGGGACGGCCTCTACGGCGAGGTGCCGGAGGAGATCCGGGAGCCGGTGGCCGACATCCACACCTGCGGCCAGCAGCTCCTGGCCCTCATCAACAACGTGCTGGACCTCTCCAAGATCGAGGCCGGCCGCATGGAGCTGGCCCCCGCCGACTACGTGGTGGACGACGTGGTCGGCCCGGTGCGGCAGGCCCTGCGCCCCCTCGCCGCGGCCAAGGGCCTCGAGCTCGACGTGGCGGTGCCCGCGGAGACGCCGCTCTGCTTCGGGGACGGCAAGCGGCTCACCCAGTGCGTGATGAACCTGGCCGGCAACGCGCTCAAGTTCACCCGCGAGGGGCGGGTCGAGATCCGCGTCGAGGTGCAGGGCGACGAGCTCCTGTTCGCGGTGTCCGACACCGGCATCGGCATCCCGCCCGAGCAGGTGGGCCACATCTTCGAGGAATTCCGTCAGGCCGACGTCACGGTCAGCCGCGAGTTCGGGGGCTCCGGCCTCGGCCTGTCCATCACCCGCAAGCTGGTGGAGCTGCACGGCGGGCGGATCTGGGTCGAGAGCGTCGAGGGCAAGGGGTCGACGTTCTTCTTCCGGATCCCGGTGCGGGTCGCGCCGGCGGCGGCGGAGGAGCGGGCGACGTGAAGACCGTCCTGTACGTGGAGGACAACGAGTTCAACCGGAAGATCGTCCGCCATCTCCTGGGCCGCACCTCCTACCGGCTGATCGAGGCCCCCGACGGCGAGGCCGGGGTCGCGACCGCGCGCGAGGCGCGTCCCGACCTCGTGATCATGGACATCCAGCTCCCCAAGCTCTCCGGGCTCGACGCCACCCGACAGCTGCGGGCCGATCCGGTCACCGCCGCGATCCCGGTGATCGTGATCACCTCGTTCGCCCTCGCGGGCGACGAGGCGAAGGCGCGCGACGCGGGCGCGAGCGCCTACCTCGCCAAGCCGTACAGCCCGCGCGAGCTGCTCCAGATCATCCGCGAGCTGGCCCCCGAGGCCTGACCGCGCCGTCCGCCGTGTCCGCTCCGGGCGGGCATCCGAGCCCGTGGCGCGTGCTCGCCGCGGCCACCGCGCTCACCGCGCCGACCGGTGCGGTGTACGCGTTCAGCGTGCTCCTGCGTCCGCTCGAGGCGCTGCTGGGGCTGGGCCGGGCCGATCTGGCCCTGGTCTTCGCGATCGCGGCGGCCGGCTTCGGGATGGGGATGATGCTGGCGCCGGTCCTCTACGGACGGCTGGCGACCTCGTGGCTCGTGCTGGGCTGCGCGACGGTCAACACGCTCGGCATCGCGCTGGCTTCGACCGCCGAGGGGCTCGCGCGGCTCGCGGTGGGCTACGGCGTGCTGTTCGGCATCGGCGGCGGGGCCGCGTACATCGTGGTCCAGCAGATGGCCAATCACACGGTCACCGCGCGGCGGGGGCTGGTTAACGGCTACATCGTGAGCCTGCTGCCCGCGGGCGCGATGGTGGCGGCGCCGATCTTCGGCTGGGCCATCCGGGCGTTCGGAGTGCGCGCCACGCTGGGCGGCTTCGCGGCGACGCTGGCGATCACCGGTCTCGTCAGCGCCTGGCTCAGGAGTCGGAGCGGCGGCGGGCGGTCTTCTGGCAGCTCTCGCTCGTGTTCTTCCTGGCCGCGTCCGCGGGTCTCATGGTGCTGAGCCAGGCCGCCGGCATCATCGCGGCCTACGGCGGGACCGCCCGGCTCGCGGTCTACGGCACCACGCTCATCACCGCCACCGTGGCCGCCGCGCGCCTGGGCGGCGGGTGGATGGTGGACTGGCTCGCGATCCCGCTCGTCGCCGCGGGCGCGCACGCCATCGCGCTCGCGGGCAACCTCGCGCTCTGGCTCTGGCCCGGCCCGCTGATCTCGGTGGGGGCGCTGGCCCTGGTCGGGCTGGGCTACGGCATGATCTCCGGGCTGACCGCGGCCGCGGTGGCGGTGTACTGGCGCCGGGCCCTCTACGGCCGGATGGCGAGCCGGGTTTACCTCTTCTGGAGCGCCGCCGCGGTCGTGCTGCCGATCGTGGCCGGGCGCCTCTTCGACCTCACCCAGGGCTACGGCGCCGCGGTGCTGATCGCGGCGGCCGGCAACGCCCTCGGCGTGGTGCTCGCGGCCGGGCTGCCCGGACAGCCCGCGCGGTCTCGATCCCCCCTCTCCCCGCGTGCCTGAGGTACCATCGCGCCCATGACCGATCCCGCGCACCCGATCTCCCTCGCCCATCTCACCGTGCTGGACACCACGCCGCCCGAGCTGATCGAGGTGGCGGCGGCGGCGGGCTTCCGCACCGTCGGCATCCGTCTCACCGCGACCCCGAGCGTGGGCGTGCCGCCCTACGACTGCCTCCGCGACGGCCCGGTGCTGCGCGACACGCTGGCGCGCCTGGCCGCCACCGGCGTCTCGGTGCTGGACACCGAGTTCCTCCGCTTCGAGCCGGACCAGCCGGTGGGCGTCCCGGAAGGCTTCCTCGAGGTGTCCGCCCGCCTGGGGGCGAGGAACGTCCTGGTGATGAGCGCGGAGCCCGACGAGGCCCGCACCCTGGACCGCTTCGGCGATCTCTGCGACCGCGCCGCCGTCTACGGCCTGCAGGTGTGTCTCGAGTTCGCGGTCTACACCGGGGTGCGGACGCTCGCGCACGCGGCGGAGATGGTGGTGCGGTCGAAGCGCGCCAACGCCTCGGTGCTGATCGACGCGCTGCACTGGAGCCGTTCGGGCGGGCTGCCCGCGCAGGTGCGGCAGGTGGATCCGGCGCTGCTGCGCTACGCGCAGATCTGCGACGCGGTCGCGGACATGCCGGCGCCGACCGACACGCCGGCCCTGATCCGCGAGGCCCGGACCGGGCGCCTGCTGCCGGGCGAGGGGGCGCTGCCGCTGCGCGAGCTGGCGGCGGCGCTGCCGGCGGGGATCCCGCTCGCGGTGGAGGCGCCGGTGCGCGCCCTTGCCGGGCTGCCGGCGCTGGAGCGGGCGCGACGCGCGCACGCCTCGATGACCGCGCTGCTCGGTCAGGGATCGAGGTAGAAGCGCAGCACCTCGTTCGAGCCCCGGAGGGGCCCGATCCGCTGGTCGATCAGCTGGTAGAGCTCGCGGGCGAGCGAGGTGACCGGCATCGCCTGGTGCACCGCGCGGCCGCTCTCCACCGCGCAGGTGAGATCCTTCAGGCCGAGGAACGTGGCGGGCGGATGCTCGCCGCGCACGATCGCCCCCTCGAGCGTGCGCAGGATCCAGCTGTCCGCGGTGCAGGTGCGGAGCGTGCGGTACAGGTGGTCCGGCGCCACCCCGGCCGCGCGCGCCACACCTGCGAACCCATCGCGCTCAGCAGCGGCCGCTGCGCCTCGAACGCGGCCGGATCGCCGCCGCAGAGCAGGGTGAGCGTGCCCGCCTCGGCGCCGGTCACGCCGCCCGACACCGGGCAGTCGATCAGCGTCACCCCGCCGGCCGCCGCGCGCTCCGCGACGGCGCGGAGCTCGGCGAGCGCGATCGTGCTGCACACCATCACGGTGCCCGCGCGCATGGTGTCGAGGAGGCCGTCCCGCCCGGCCAGCACCGCCTCCACCTGGGCCCCGTCCACGACCATGATCACCACGCGGTCGCACTCGGCCCCGATCTGCGCGGGGCGCCGCGCGGCCCGGCCGCCGGCGGCGGTGAAGCGGGCGAGCGGCTCGGGCGCGACGTCGTAGGCGAGCACGTCGTGACCCGCCTTCAGGAGGTTGCGGGCCATGCCGAAGCCCATCTGGCCCAGGCCCACGATGCCGACGGGACGCGCGGCGGCGGACACGGGCGACGACACCTCGATCGGCACGGTCGGCGTCACTCGCTCTTGTCGTCCGCGGCGGCGCGGCGCACCAGCTCCTCGAGCGTCTCGTAGGGCTGCGCGCCGACCACGCCGTAGCGGCCGGCCACGAACGTGGGCACCCCGGTCACCCCGACCTGGCGGGAGAGGGCCCAGTCCTCGTCCACCGCGGCCTTGAACGTCCGCTTCTCCAGCACCTCGCGGGCCTCCGCCACCGGCAGGCCGACCTGCCCCACGATCTCGAGCAGCACCGCGGGCAATGAGATATCGCGGGCGTCGACGAAGTAGGCGCGGAAGAGCGCGTCGTGCAGGGCCTCGCCGCCCGGCTTCGTGTCGGCCCACTTGCCCAGCTCCTGGGCCAGGCGGCTGTTGTAGGTGCGCGAGCGCTCCCCGTACGGGAGGCCCTCGGCGTCCATGCGCGCCTTCATCTGCGCGTGCATGGCCTTGCGGTCCACGTTGCGGCCCCGGAAGAGGTCGTCCAGCGACTGCCCGCCGTCCACCGGCGTCTCGGGATGGAGCGGGAAGTGGACCCAGCGGACCTTGACCGCGTGCTTCCTCTGCAGCCTCTCAATACGAACCGTACTGAGATAGCACCAGGGTCAGACGTAGTCGGAGAAGATCGTCAGCGTCACCGGCTCGGTCATGGCGGCTCCTTGTTCGTATCTCGGGGCACCCGTACCAGCTTCTGCAGGCTGCGCAGTCCAGGGGGTGGGGGCTGGCCCTTGTAGCGATTGCCCCAGTTGGTGAATGATACCTCGCCCACGTAGATGTCGCCCCGGGAGTCCACCGCGAGGCCGTGCGGGGAGATGAACTGGCCGGGCTCGAGCCCCGCGATGCCCGCCCCCAGTCGGGCGAGCCGCCGGCCCCCGTGGCTGTAGATCGCGATGCGCGGGCCGATGTTGGGCACGTCGTGGTTCACGGGCAGCGCGCCGCCGATCTCGCCCACGTAGAAGCGCCCCTCGCGGCCGCGCTCGAGGTGGAGCCCGGAGGGACGGTGCATGTCGTGCCACTGGGTCTCGAAGCGGCCCCGGCCGTCGAAGACCTGGATGCGATGGTTCTCGCGGTCCGCCACGTAGACCCAGCCGTCGGCGTCGCAGCAGATGTTGTGCGGGATGTTGGACTGGCCGGGGTCGGTGCCCGGCTCGCCCCAGGACAGCAGCCGGCGGCCGTCCGGGGAGAACATGTGCACGCGGGCGTTGCCGTAGCCGTCGGAGACGTAGAGGTCGCCCTCCGGCGAGAGCGCGGTGTGGGTGCACCGGTGGAAGGGCTCGCCGCTCATGTAGGGCCGCGGCGCGTGGGGCACCCCGATGGTGGCGAGCACCTTGCCGTCGAGCGTGCAGTGCCGCACGGTGTGGTCGCCGTCGTCGGTGAGCCACAGCGTGTCGTCGGGCGCCACGTGCACGCCGTGGGCGCGGTGGAAGAGTCCCTCGCCCCAGGAGCGGAGGAAGTTGCCGTCGCGGTCGAAGACCACCATGGGGTGGCGGCCGCGATTGAAGGCGTAGACGCGGTCCTGCGCGTCGACGCCCACCGCGGCCACGTCGGCGTTGAACTCGCGGCCGGGCGGCAGCCTGGCCCAGCCGTCGTGGACCTCGTAGCGGTAGTCGCCCTCGCCCAGGACGACCGGCATCAGGCGGCGGGGTTGCGGGCTTCGAAGAGGGCCCGCGGGTTGCGCACCAGCATCTGGTCGATCTGCTCCTCGGAGACGCCGGCCTTGCGCAGGGCGGGGAGGATGTCGTCCGGGATGTGGTTGTAGTGCCACTGCGGGCGGGTGCGCCGCTTGTCCTCCTCGGACAGCATGTCGCTCCAGCAGTTCGCGTCGTGGGAGAGGACCATCCGCGCCGCGTAGCCCTCGGCGCAGAGGCGGGCGAGGACCTCCACCCGTCTGGGCGTGGGCAGGAAGTGCTCGAGCCCGAAGCGGTCCATCCCGATGGTGCTGCCGCGCTCCATGAGACCGCGCAGGTAGCCCAGGTCGTCGCTGTCGCCGCTGTGGCCGATGATGACGCGGCGGAGGTCCACGCCTTCCTGGGCGAAGATCGCCTGCTGCGCCTCCCCGGTGCGGCCGGCGGCCCAGGTGTGGGTCGAGATCGGCACGCCGGTCGCCTTCTGGGCGCGCGCGCAGGCGCGCAGGACGGTCTCGATCACCGGCGTCACGCCGGCGGTGTCGGTGGCGCACTTGATGATGGCCGCCTTCACGCCGCTCGCGCCGATGCCCTGGGTGATGTCGCGGATGAAGAGCGCGGCCACCTCGTCGACGCCGTGGCCGGCGAAGTAGCGCTGGGGCATCCACCAGACCCCGGTGGCCACGATCACCCGTACCGGGGAGCGGCGCGCCACCTGCACGATGAGGTCGAGGTCGCGGCCGAGGTCCACGGTGGTGAGGTCCACGATGGTGCGGATGCCGCGGGCGTGGAGGTCGGCCAGCTTCCGCTCGGCCAGTGCCAGGATGCCGGCGCGGTCCCAGAGGTGCGGCCAGTTCTCCTGCACCCCGGGCGAGCGGGTCACGATGTGCTCGTGCATCAGGGTGGGCCCGAGCTCGGCCGTCGCGAGCGGGCCCGTCGCGGTCTCGACGTGGGTGGCGGCCACGGCGGGCCTAGCCCAGGAACCGCTCGCAGACCTCGAGCCAGGCCTGGGTGGTGAGCGAGAGGGACTCCACGTCGATGCGCTCGTCGTTGCCGTGGAAGCGGCCGGCCATCGCCTCGGCGGTGAGCGCGCGGGAGAAGAGGCCGAAGCCGTAGGCGATGGCGCCCTTCTCGCGGAAGTACGGGGCGTCGGTGAAGCCCACGATCATGCGCGGCATCAGGCGCGCGCCCGGGTAGTGCCCGTCGACCACGCGGGCCAGCACGTCCCAGAGCGGGGTGTTGGTGGGCGAGGAGGAGGCGGGCTTGGAGAACAGCCTCTCGATCTCCACGTCCTCCATGAGGTCGGGGCCCACCGCCTTGTCCAGATGGCGCCGCACCTCGTCCTCGCTGTCGCCGGGCACGGTGCGGATGTCCACCTCCACGTGCACCACGTCGGGGATCACGTTGGTCTTCACCCCGCCGCCGCAGACGTTGGGCGAGAAGGTGGTGTGGGTGGCGGACCACGCGTACCTGGCGAGGCCCGCGCCGAGTCCCTCGATCGCCTCGTCGAGGCGCGACGGATCCGCGAGCGCGGCCTTCACGGCGGGGTCCAGGTCGAGCGTCGCCACGTAGCCGCGCCAGAGGTCGTCCACGTAGGGCGAGGGCCGGTACCCGGCCAGGCGGCTCACAACCTGCGCGGCCTTCACCAGCGCGTTGTCGGCGTGATAGGGCATGGAGCCGTGCCCCGGCGTGCCCTTCACCTTCAGGCGGCGCCACGCCACGCCCTTCTCGCCCACGTGCACCGTGACGTTCAGGCCCCCGTGGGGACCCTGGCTCACCGTCCCGCCGTTCTCGGTGAGGCAGTAGTCGGCCCGCAGCGCGTCCCAGTGCTGCGCGCAGACGTGCCCCGCGCCCAGGGTGCCGCCCGCCTCCTCGTCCGCGCACGCGAGGTAGACCAGGGTGCCGCGCGGCTTCCAGCCCCGGCGGGCGAGGGTCTTGAGCGCCACCGCCTGCGAGGCGGTGATGTTGAGCATGTCGAGCGCGCCGCGGCCCCACACCTCGCCGTCCACGAGCTCGCCGCCGAAGGGGTCGCGCGTCCAGTTCTTGGGCGTGACCGGCACCACGTCGGTGTGGCCCATCAGGCACAGCGTCGGCGCCTTCGGATCGCTGCCCTCGATGCGCGCCACCAGGCTCGCGCGTCCCGGCGCCGCGACCGGCTCGTAGACCTCGAGGTCGAGACCGCTGCCCGCCAGATAGGTGCGCAGCAGATCGCAGGTGCGCACCTCCTGTCCGGAGGCGACGGTGCCGTCGTTGACGCACTGGTTGCGGATCATCTGCTGCAGGAGCTCCACGGTCTGGCCGGTCAGGGCGTCGCTCATGGGTCGGTATCCTAGCCAGCGGCTCGGGCGTTGTCGAGGGCGCTCACCGTCGCTCGCACACCGCCTGGATCGACACGATGCGGCCCTCGTCCCGGTTGCGCTGGCCGGTCGCGCTGATCGCGTCGACCGCGTCGCCCATCACCAGCCGCGCGATGGAGTTGGCCGGCACCGTCGCGCCGGTGGAGGGGCCGGCGATCTCATGGGTCACGTCCTGCCACTCGAGCACCCGGAAGCCCGCGCCCTCGATGAACTCCCGCATCGCCTCCCGCGTGCCCAGATGGCTGCCCGAGCCGTCGCGCGACCACATCACCGGGTAGAGCACCGGCCGGGTCGGGCCTGCCATCGGCTCCTGCAGCGCGAGCCGGCCGCCGGGGCGGAGCACGCGGTGGAAGCCCCGGTAGAGGCGCTCCTTGTCCGCGATGTTCATGCCGCTGTTCTGCGTCCACACCAGGTCGAAGCTCCCGTCGGGGAAGGGCAGGTCGAGCGCGTCGCCGACCAGATGCGTCACCCGGTCCGCGACGCCCATGCGGGTGGTGAGGACCCGGGCCGCCTCCACGTACGAGGCGGTCAGGTCGATGGCGGTCACGTGACAGCCGAACTCGACCGCGAGCGTGCGCGCGGGCCCGCCGAAGCCCCCGCCCACGTCGAGCACGCGGGTGCCGGGCCGGATCTCCGCCAGGCGCGCCAGTCGCACGGTCACCGGCTTGCCGCCGCCGTGGAACTGATCGACGGGGGCCAGCGTGTCGGGCGTCAGCGCGTCGAGGCGCACGCCGCGCGCGGCCAGCGCGGCGAGGATGGCCTCGGTCAGCCCTTCGCGGCTCCAGTAGCGCGCGATCGCCTGGTGGTCGGCCGTCACTGCCCGTTGAGCTTCGCCATCCGGTCGAGGAAGGGCAGGGCGTCGGCCAGGCGCCGGGGCGCCACCATCGTGACCCGCTCCACGCCCAGATCTCGCAGGCGGGCGAGCGCGGCCGGCCGGGGCGGCTGGAACGCGAACACGGACACCGAGAGCCCGTCGAGCCCCCGGCCGGCGGCCTCCGCCTTCCGGCGCAGGTCCGCGATGGCCGCGGGCAGGTCCTCCAGCAGCACGTCGATGGGGATCCAGCCGTCGCAGTACTCCACCACGCGGTCGCGTCCGGCCGCGGTGGCGCCGCCGAAGAGGATCGGCGGGTGCGGCCGCTGCACCGGCTTGGGGAAGGAGATCGCGCGGTCGAAGTTGACGAACTCGCCATGGAAGGTGGCTTCCTCCTGCGTCCAGAGGGCCTTCATGGCCAGCACCCGCTCGCGCAGGATCCGCCAGCGCTTCGCGAACGGGGTGCCGTGGTCCTCCATCTCCTCGCGGTTCCAGCCTCCGCCGATGCCGAAGAGCACGCGCCCGTTCGAGAGCCAGTCGAGCGTGGCCACGGTCTTGGCGAGCACGATCGGGTCGTGCTCGACCACCAGGCAGATCCCGGTGCCCAGTCGGATGGTCCGGGTGGCCGCGGCGGCCGCCATCAGCGACACGAACGGGTCGGCCATGTGGTAGTAGGGCTTGGGCAGCGGCTCGCCGCCCGGGTAGGGCGTCTGCCGGGCGGCCGGGATGTGGGTGTGCTCGCCGACCCAGAACGACTCGAAGCCGCGCTCCTCCGCGGCGCGGGCCAGCTCGTCCGGCCGCGCCCCGTACTCGACGTTGTAGCTGAAGATGCCGAGGTGCATGGCGCTCAGCGCCCCCGCCGGCGGCGGCCGGCCGCGTAGACGTCCGGATTCACCACGTGGAGCGGACGCTCCCCGGTGAGCACGCGCGCGACCTCCTCGCCGCAGCGGCGGGGGACCTGGGCCACCGCGGGCGAGGAGAAGTAGGCCGCGTGCGGCGTGAGGATCACGTTGTCGAGGCGGCGCAGCGGGCTGCCGGGCGGCAGCGGCTCCTCCTCGAAGACGTCGAGCGCGGCGCCGGCCAGCCAGCCCTGCTCGAGCGCGCGCGCGAGCGCGGCCTCGTCCACCACCGGCCCGCGCGAGGTGTTGATGAGGCAGGCGGTCGGCTTCATGCGGCGCAGGAACGCCTCGTCGATGAGCCCGCGGGTCTCCGCGTTCAGCAACGTGTGGACCGAGACGTAGTCCGACCGCGCGGCGAGCGTGTGAAGATCCACCCGCTCCACGCCCAGGGCCTTGAAGCGCTGCGGGTCGACGTAGGGATCGCAGGCGATGACCGTCGTCTCCAGCGCCGCGATGCGGCGGGCGAACGCGCTGCCGATGTTGCCGAGCCCCACGATGCCGACCGTCTCCCCGTGCAGCGACCCGGTGACCGGGCCCGGCACGCGAGAGGCCCACGTGCCGGCGCGCACCTCGCGATCGAGGTGCACGATCTTGCGGTTCCAGGCCAGCAGCAGGGCGAGGGCGTGGTTGGCCACCTCGCGGATCCACACGTCGGGCACGTTCACCACGACCACCCCCAGCTCGGTGGCCGCGGGCACGTCGATCACGTCGTAGCCCACCCCGGTGCGCACCACCACCCGCAGGCCCTCCAGCGACTCCAGGACCCGGCGGGTCACCGGCGAGGCGGACACGATGAGCGCGTCCGCGTCGCGGGTCTTCTCGATCAGCTCGGCGGCGTCGCCGATGAAGGGCAGCGATTCCATGCGCGCCGGCACGCGGTCCAGCGCGGCCTGACAATCGGCGTAGTCGCGCTGACCGCGACCCTGGATGACGTAGACGTTCGGCGTTCTCTTCCCGGACGGCGTCGTGTCGGGCACCGCGATCTCCTTGAGAGAGGTGAAGGGGCGAAGCAGCGGATCAGAACTGTCCGTGACGGCCCGCCCCGGCCGCGAAGCGGCGGGCCCCGGCCTGGCTCTCGCCGGTGTCCACCGTCGCCTTGCCGAGCGCGAACTCTTTGGCCATGGCCGCGGGCAGGGAGAGTCCGGCGCTCTCCCACGCGGAGCGCCGATCGCTGCGGACGCAGCGGGGCGGGAAGTCGGCGATGGCGCGGGCGAGCGCCTCGGCGGCCTCGCGGGCCCGGCCCGCCGGCACCACCCGGTTGGCCAGACCGAAACTGAGCGCCTCGGCGGCGTCGACGGGGCGGCCGGTCAGGATCATGTCGAGCGCGCGGGAGAGTCCGATCAGACGCGGCAGGCGCACGGTGCCGCCGTCGATCAGCGGCACGCCCCAGCGCCGGCAGAACACGCCGAAGATCGCGGTGGCGCTCGCCACCCGCAGATCGCACATGAGCGCGAGCTCGAGCCCTCCCGCCACCGCGTAGCCCTCGACCGCGGCGATGGTGGGCTTGCTGAACGCCATGCGGGTGGGGCCCATCGGCCCGTCGCCGTCCGGCGACAGGGTGAGGCCGCGCTCGGTGCCGCGCGCCTTGAGGTCCGCGCCCGCGCAGAAGACGCCGCCCGCGCCCCAGAGCACCGCCGCCCGCAGCGCCTCGTCGGCCTCGAAGGCCCGGAAGGCCTCGGCCAGCGCCCGGGCCGCGGGCCCGTCGACCGCGTTGCGGGCCTCCGGGCGGTCGATCACGATCGTCGCCACCGGGCCGCTCCGCTCCATCCGAATCGCCATGGCTCGCTCCTCGTCCGCGGCGCCTCGAGCGGGAGCCGCGGCACCACAATCTACGGCTTTCCGTCTCGCGAGGCCAGCCCGGCGCGGGGCTACAATCGGCCGTCATGCGCGGCGCCGAGCAGATCCCGTGGCTCTACGACGCCGTGTGCGCCGCGTGCGAGGCCCTCGGGCTCGCGCGCTGGCGGCGCTGGCTCGTCGCGGGCGCGCGCGGCCGGGTGCTCGACCTGGGCTGCGGCACCGGCCGCAACCTGCCCCTGCTGCCTCCCGGCACCGTCGCGATCGGGCTCGATCCGTCGTGGGAGTCGCTCGCGCGCGCCCGCCGCCGGGCGCCCGCCGTGCCGCTCGTGGTGGGCCGGGCGGAGGCGCTGCCGTTCCGCGCGGGCGCCTTCGACACCGTGCTGAGCGGGCTGGTGTTCTGCAGCGTGCCCGACCCGCATCGCGGTCTGGCGGAGGTCCGCCGGGTGCTGGCTCCGGGTGGCCGGCTGCGCATGCTGGAGCACGTGCGGGCGACCGAGCCGTGGAAGGCGCGGTGGCAGGACCGCGTGCAGCCGTTGTGGACGTGGATCACCGGCGGGTGCCATCCCAATCGCGACACCGAGCGAGCCGTCGAGCAGGGCGGCTTCGCCATCCCGGCGGCCGAGCGCCGCGCCCGCGGCAACATGCGGCGCTTCGTGGCGATGCCGCGCGCGACCGTGTCGCGCGAGTCGGGTGCGGTCGGGCCGGGGACTTCCTGATCGGGAACTGGCGGGGCCCGATGTCGGTTATGTCGCCGCAGCATCCTGGCCGCGGCGTCACCTAACTTCAACCTGCTTTACCGCCGGAGGTGTATATGAGCTTGAAAAGACTCCTGTCGTTGATCGTCGGCTCGATCTTCGTTCTGGCGGCGGGCGTGGCCCACGCCCAGACGCCGCCTCCCCCGCCGCCGGCCTACGGCGCGCCCATCAGCCTGGAGCAGGCCAAGAAGGTGATGGCCGCCGCCGAGGCCGAGGCGAAGAAGAGCAACTGGAACATGGCCATCGTCATCCTCGATTCCGGCGGCAACATGGTGATGATGCACCGGATGGACGGCACCCAGCTGGGCAGCGTGGACGTGGCCAAGGACAAGGCGTGGTCCGCGGTGGCGTTCCGGCGTCCCACCAAGGTGTTCGAGGACGGCCTCGCCCAGGGCGGGGCCGCGCTGCGCATCCTGGGCCTGAGGGGCGCCACCCCGCTCGATGGCGGCCTGCCGATCACGGTCGACGGCAAGGTGATCGG
>Ga0070741_10008299_pt1 | contig 20934 bp, 19 predicted proteins | sample Coa_R1_4_FD_66440 | JGI IMG/M metagenome (GOLD analysis project Ga0070741, IMG submission 66440) | Surface soil microbial communities from Centralia Pennsylvania, which are recovering from an underground coalmine fire - Coalmine... | ecosystem: Environmental > Terrestrial > Soil > Unclassified ...
TGACGGCACCTGATATTGAAAAAAAGCGTTCCCGCCATCGGCATCGATTGCTTTTACTCTCGCCGCCACGACTGGATCTGACGGCACAGCGAACGGCAGCCGATCGATAATCACGCAACTAAGCTGCTCACCCTGCACATCCACGCCTTGCCAAAAGGATGAGGTTGCAAAGAGCACGCAATTCGGCGTGAGCCGAAATTCCTCGAGCAGCGCGGACTTCGGCGCATCGCCTTGCAGCAGCATGGGGAATTCGACTTCCCCAAGCAGCCGCTGATAGATATCACGCATTTGCGCGTAGCTCGTGAAAAGGACAAACGCGCGTCCGCGTGTGATTTCGAGCAGACTCCTGATTCGCTCGGCGGCTTTGATCTGAAATTGTGGCGTGCGCGGATCGGGCAAATCCGGCGGCACATACAGAATGGCCTGGTTCTGATAGTCGTAATGCGACGGCAGCACCAGTTCGCGCGCGTGCTCAACTCCGAGCCGCTGGCGAATGTACTCGAATCCTCCGCCAACCGCAAGCGTGGCCGAAGTCAGAACAACGGTATCGAGCTTCGACCACAGGCACTCACGAAGGATTGGGCCAACATCAATCGGCGTAGCCTGAATCGACACGTTCAGCTTCTCGCGGCCGGTGCGCCGGCGCTCGATCCAGAAGACGGTGTTCTTCTCTTCCGATTCCATCACAAAGCCGAGCTGCACTTGCAGCTCTTGCGCGCGCCGTGCAAAGGCGAAAACTTCCTCAGGCTTTGAGGGGAGATTCTCCAGTTCAGAACCCAGGTGAGTAAGTGACCGCTGCAGTCCTAGGAATTCTTCTCCGTTTTCTTCCAGAAACTCGCGGCGGCTCTCGAAGGCAAATCGTCCTTCGCCTTCGGGCAACAACGAAAAGAAGAATCCCGAGCGCTCGCGCAGGCTCTTGAGCGCACCAGAGAGACCGGACGTATACATCCGGTTGCGCTGCAGGGAGGCTTCCACATCACGGCAAAGCTCTTCCATTCGCCCTGCGCTAACTGAAATTCCAAAATAGCTGCCGGCAACATCTTCCAGTTCGTGCGCCTCATCAAAAATCACGGCCCCCGCGTCGGGAAGGATTCCGGCATCGGGCGCGCCGTCCGCCTGTTGTTTGATGGCGAGATCGGCGAAAAATAAATGATGATTGACGATAACGATGTCGCTCTCCATGCCTCGGCGGCGCATTTCCGTGATGAAGCATTTGTCCCAGGCACTGCACTTCTGGCCCATGCAGGTATCGGCGCGGGCGTCGAGCTTGTGCCAGAGAGCACTTGCTTCGGGGAGTGAGGCCAACTCGGCGCGGTCCCCGCTCGCGGTGTTCTCCTCCCAGGCCGAAATCGCGCGATACTGCTCAATTTCGTCGAGCCCGCTTAGCACGGGCTGCCCAGTCAAGTCGTAGAGCTTCTTTCGGCACAAATAATTGTTCCGACCTTTCATGTAGCAGACGCTGAGCTTGCGATTCCCGTCAGGAAAGAGCGACTGTTCGAGGAACGGAACATCCTTGTGAAAGAGCTGCTCCTGCAGGTTCTTTGTTCCGGTGGAGATGATGACGCGCTTACCGGAGCGGATGACAGGAAGCAGATACGCGAGCGTCTTACCAGTTCCGGTTCCGGCTTCGACGATTAGATGCCGCCGTTCTTCGAGCGCTTGTTCGACCGCTTGTGCCATCTGCAACTGGCCGCGACGAAATTCATATGCAGGATGTGTACGGGAAAGCAGGCCACCAGGACCAAAGAATTGATTCAGTGAAGGGCTGCCCTTTGGGGCAGAAAGGGCGGACTGAGAACCGGCGGGCACAGAGTCAATATAATAGCTGCGACCTCGGCCTCAGCACAGGCCTTGTGGGGACGGGCATTCCTGCCCGTCCGGTCGAGCGAAGCTCGACATTACCTGCCATGGAAAGAACTCCCCTCATCGCCATAGTCGGCCGCCCCAATGTCGGCAAATCGACTCTGTTCAACCGCCTGGTGGGCTCCCGCCGCGCCATTGTTGGCGATGAGCCCGGGATCACACGCGATCGGCTCTATGGCGAGGCGCATTGGCGTGGACGGGAGTTCCGGGTGGTCGATACCGGCGGGATTGTTCCGGAAGAGAAAGATTTGATCCCCTTTGAGATTTTTCGCCAAGCGCGAATGGCCTTGGATGAGGCATCCGCGATTGTGATGGTCGTCGACGCCCGAAGTGAGCTCGCCGCGCCCGACCTGGAGCTCGCGCGCTTGCTGCAGAAAACCGGCAAGCCGCTGTTCCTTGCCGCGAATAAAGTTGATTCGGAGAAGCAGGAATCGCTTGCGGTTGAGTTTCACCGGCTGGGAATCCACGATGTGGTTGCGATTTCTGCAGAGCACGGAAGGGGAGTGGATGAGCTGCTCGATGCGATTCTTGCTGGCCTTCCCAAGGAAAAGCTTTTAACCGCGGAGAGCACGGAGAACAACGAGGAGTTCGCAGAGAAAACAGGCTACCTCAAGTCAAAATCCCCACCCTCTCGCAAGAAACGCGAGAAGGGTGGGGCACCCTCGGATTTCGGCACGGCGCACGACGAACGACAAACGACGGTTTCCCCAACGCCCAACGACGAAGGGCCAGCGACGGGCCAGGCTGAAATTTCCGTCGCCATCATTGGCCACCCTAACGTGGGCAAGTCGACACTACTGAATCAACTGACTGGCATCGAGCGCGCCATCGTTTCCCCGATTCCCGGTACCACGCGGGATGCCGTCGACGAAGTTGTCGAGCGCGATGGCAAGAAATTTCGCTTCATCGATACGGCTGGTATTCGCCGCAAAGGCAAAACGCACCTGATGGCGGAAAAGCTCTCGGTCGTAATGGCGCGCAAGCACCTCGAATCGGCCGATATTGCGCTGCTCGTAATCGATGCTACTGAAGGTGTAAGTGCGCTCGATGCCGCAATTGCCGGATACGCGCATGAGAGCGGACGCTCCGTCATCATTCTTGTTAACAAATGGGACCTGGTTACGAGCGGACAGAAGAAACCTGTTAGCCAGTCGCGTGCCGCACGTATCCAGGAACACAAGCGGCCGACGGACCGGGCCGCTTATGAGCAACGTCTTCGTTACGCGCTGAAGTTTCTCAACTACGCTCCGGTGCTTTTCATCTCAGCGGCGACAGGGAAAGGCGTCGATAAGATTTTTCCTACTCTGGAAGAGGTTGCGTCGGAACGGCGAAAGCGGATCTCGACCGGCGAGATGAACCGTTTCCTGAAACATATCGACTTCGACCGCGCGTCGGTCCCCGTGCGGCAGCGGGTAATAATTCTCTACATGACTCAGGCAGCCGTCGCTCCGCCCACATTCGTGCTCTTCACCGATCGCCAGGTGAAGTTGCACTTTTCTTATGAGCGATTCATCGAGAATCAGATTCGGCGGGAGTTCGGGTTTGTAGGAACACCGATCTGGATCAAAGTTCGCGCTCGATAGTAGAGTCATGCCACATCGATCAGTTGCATCATGCGCTCGTTGTAGCGCTGACCTGCAACTGCGCCCTTTGGCATGAGTCTTTCGATCTGGGCCAGGTCATCCGCGCCAAGCTTCACGTTCAGCGCTCCGACATTTTCTTCCAGATATTTCACCCGTTTGGTCCCCGGAATTGGAACGATGTCCTCGCCTTGAGCCATGACCCAGGCAATTGCCAGCTGCGATGGAGTGCAGTTTTTCTGCCGGGCCAGTTCCTCGACTTTTTTCACCAGATCAAGGTTCTTCTGAAAGTTCTCGCCTTGAAAGCGCGGGGAATTACGACGGAAGTCATCATGCGCGAAATCTTCGAAACGTTTGATCTGCCCGGTGAGAAATCCCCGCCCAAGAGGACTGTAAGCGACAAGACCAATTCCAAGTTCGCGGCAGGTCGGCAGCACGCGGCTTTCCGGATCGCGTGTCCACAGTGAATATTCAGACTGCAGAGCCGTAATCGCGTGCACTTTCGCCGCGCGACGAAGGTTCTCCGGACCCGCTTCGGACAATCCGATATGACGAATTTTTCCTTCTTTGATCAGGTCGGCCATCGCGCCTACAGTCTCTTCGATCGGCGTGTTGGGATCGACGCGGTGCTGATAGTACAGATCGATGTAGTCAATCCCCAGCCGCTTCAAGCTGCCTTCGCAGGACTTGCGAACGTAGTCGGGTTTACCATTCACGCCGCGCGATTGTGGATTCGCCGGATCGCGAACGATGCCGAACTTGGTCGCGATGACCAGCTTGTCGCGCCGGCCACGAATCGCCTTGCCAACGAGTTCCTCGTTCTTGTAGGGACCGTAAACGTCGGCAGTGTCCAGGAAATTAATTCCAAGTTCGATTGCACGGTCAATTGTGGCAAGCGATTCACGCTCGTCTCCGGGTCCATAGAACTCGGACATTCCCATACATCCGAGTCCCTGAGCGGAAACTTTCAGGCCAATGCGGCCAAGCTGTCGATATTGCATGTGCAGCTCCTGCAAAAGGGGTATGGCGGATTTAGATGCAAGAGCTGCCAGAAGGACTGGAAAGAATTTAGCGGGGCTGTATCGGAGCTCCGGCCGGCTGCAACTGCGCCTCAAGCTGCTTCAGCGATGTGATGCCGCTGAATCCACGATAAATGCGCCATAACGCATAGCCATGGAATGCCACCGCAAGGATGTCTTTCAACGCCAGCATCGCGAGCGCATCGACTACGTAGAAGGCCATGCCGATCAGAAACGCCCACTGTGCGCCTTTGCGGGCGAAATTCCAGAAAAACACAAACACCCCGGCAAAACATGCGTTGATAATCAGGCTGGGAACAAGCGCGGCTTGCCCCGCCTGGTTCGCAAATGCGTCTACAAACTGAGCAATGCCCAAGCCAAAGATGAAGCGAATTCCTGCGCCGCTCATCGAGAGGATGGAATTTATTAATGACAGAGCGCCGACTGTAAGAAACCAGCTAGCTCCTGCTTTTACCACGCGCTCCGCGCGAAGTTTCTGCTCGACCAGGTTGGTGATTGAAGACTGCGTTGTGCCGCTGAGCCCGACTCCAGGAGTCGCCATATTCGCCTCCAATAAACGAATTTCGGCCGGGGAAGGTCGTAAGATCGTAGCACTGGCGCGGCTACGGTCAATGAGAAAGGTGAAGAACGAAAATCCTAGGTAACCACTTTGATCAGGGGCTTGGAGCCTGACTCGATTTCGCCGATCTGCACGGCTGGAACTCCTGCCTGACTGAGTGCGATTGAGAGATCGTTTGCGCTGTTGGCAGAAACTGAGATGAGCAGGCCACCAGCGGTCTGCGGGTCGAAGAGGATGGTCTTGAGATCCTCAGGTATCCCGTCCGCGTATTGAACTACGCATTCAGCAAACTCGCGATTCGCATTAAGTCCTCCGGGGATGTGCCCGGCGCGAACGCAATCGAGCGCGCCGTCGAGGAGTGGCACGCGGCTACCGTGAAGCCTTGCTGAAACGTTTCCCGAAGCCAGCAGCATTTCACGGAGATGACCGATCAGACCGAAGCCGGTGACGTCGGTGAGGGCGTGGATGGGAAATTCAAAATCCCCACCGCGCCCAGAAGCGGAAGGGTGTGGCACCCGATAATTTCCGAGGAATTCGGTGATCACCTCAGCGGCGACTTTATTCAAAGTGGTCATGGAACGCACGGCCGCGTCGATCCATGACTGCCCGGCTACGCCTTTCTTGATCGCCGTCGAAATCACACCAGTGCCCAATGCCTTTGTTAGCAGCAGGCGATCTCCGGCTTTTGCGCCTCCATTTTTCAGCACTCTTTGCGGATTGATCGTCCCTGTCACCGAGTAGCCAAACTTAGTCTCCTCGTCTCGAATGCTATGCCCTCCGATGATGGTACAACCGGCTTCGATCATCTTTGACAACCCACCTGCGAGAATCTGTTCCAGGATTTCGATGTCGCCTTTTTCGGGGAAGCAGACGAGGGCGAGCGCTGTCAGCGGCCGTCCGCCCATTGCGTAAACATCGCTGAGAGAATTTGTCGCAGCGATCTGCCCGAAGGTGTAGGCATCATCGACAATTGGCGTGAAAAAATCTACCGTCTGAACGAGCGCGTAGTCGGGCGCGATTTGATACACGCCTGCGTCGTCGGCGTGATCGAAGCCGACAAGAACATTTGGGTCGTGTTGCCGGGCTAATTTCCCAAGCACCTTGTCCAGCGCCGCCGGACTCAGCTTGGAAGCTCAACCTGCGGCTTTTACCGTCTCCGTGAGGCGGACGGTCTTGGTTTCAGACATACCAGTTATTGTAGAAGAGGAGCCGAGCAAGTTCTCTTGCAGCGCCGTATTGGACGTCCTGTTACGGAAACGGAACGCACCACGTCATCACGGGATAGTGCGTTTGAGGAGAGGCTTATCGATTTTTCCGTAAATGACGGGGTTGTTGTTCCGTTTCTGAAACAAACTGATTTTTTTCGATTGGATCAGAAAACCTGCTGCATTATTTTCCGCAATGTCTGGGGCAGCAGGAATTTTCCTGTTGGGGATAGTTGTCGGGGCCGTTGTGATCGGAGTTGCGGTGAGCAGGCAAATGCAAAGCCTGAAAGAAGACGTTGTCATTTCGCCTCCTCCGCGCGACGAAGAGCAGCACCAGCAAAGACAGCCTTAAACTACCTCAAACGCACATCGACGATCTGTAACTCCGGGTACGCGTGGTTCCACAGCTCGCTCACGTGCTCGAAGGTCAGGCGGAAAGCCATGCTCTGTCCGGGCGCCAATGGAGCCGCTGTCATGTCAACCGTATCCGGATATGGGCCGTTCGTCCGCAAGACCCGGACTGATGGTTCCTCGATTTGCGCGACCTGCCCATAAGGGTCTCTGAAAGTGACGCGAACCGTTACATGCGTCACGACCTGATCGCCGGCGTTGGCCAGCGTTCCGTCAATGTAAGTGACGGTGGCGCCCACAAAATTCTGCGACGCGCTCATTTTCAGGTCCGAAATTTTCAGTTGTTGTGCGTAGGGCGGAATTTGGGCTGCCGGCTTGGGTTTTTCGCGCAGCAGTAGCGCCACGCCGAGTGCGATCGCAATCACGGCGGCTATAGCGATGAGAATAGCGCGCCGGCTGTGGTCAGGCTCTTGCGCAACTGGTGACGGCTGAATTAGACCGCCCATCTTCAGGATTGTATTGGTTTGCTCTAGTTGAGGCTATTTCTTAACCAGCATGGTGTGGCTTGCCACACATTGCCAAAGGCTGTTCTGATACACCCACGTATCGGTGAACCGGCCCCAGTGCTCGAAGGGTTTTCCCTTGTATTTTCCCTTGGTGTGATAGGTGCCGACTACAATCGCAGCACCCGAATATGTGAATACCTTGACATCTTCGTTCGCCACGAGGGTCGCCTGGTAGTCGGGATCCTGCAGGTCGGCGAGGAACTGATCCCGGTTCATCACCGTGCCGTCGTAGTCCGTGTAGATAAATGATTCGGGAAGCAAGTGGCTCAACGCTTTCGCGTCATGATGCAGCTGCGCCTGGTTCCAGGCGTTTTCGAGGGCCAGAATCTTTCCCTGCTCGGCGTTCTCTGAAGCTCCGGCGATAGCCGGGACAGACCAAGGTACCGGCCAAAGAAGAAACAAAAGGAGCGACCGCTTCATAAAGCTACCTCAGCAATGATTGTTCATTCTAGGCAGGGATTTATGAAGGCGGTATTGTCTTGGCGGATGCAGTCGCGGTTTTGAAAAATGCAGCGATGAAGAGGATTCCGAACAACAGGTCCACGAAAACGAATGTGAGATCGGAAGCGTGAAGTCGGGATTGCAGGTAGAGCGTGATGCCCGCGGCAACGTAGCTGAACTTTTCGATCACAGCAGGAATCATGATTGGCCGCAGGCGAACGGGATCACGGGAGACGACCAGAAAGGCGATCTGCCAGGCGATGCCTATTCCTACAAATCCATAGAAGAACGCCGGGTGAGTAATGGGGGGAGGGTCTTGCCGGCCGATTACGTTGAACATGAAATAAAGGGGAGCGAGCTCCAGCAAGCCTATTATTCCCGCGATCAGAAAGACGAGCTTAGCGAATCTCATGGTTATTCGCCGCCGACCGTGAGGCCGTCAATGCGGATCGTAGGCGACGCAACCGAGCCGCGGAACTCGAGATCGTTGGCGATGTCGCAGATGTTGAGGAACATATCTTTTAAATTTCCTGCCACCGTGATTTCCTCGACCGGGTAAGTCAGCTCGCCCCCAGAAATCCAAAGACCGGACGCGCCGCGAGAATAGTCTCCCGTGACCAGGTTCACACCCATCCCGAGAAACTCGGTGACGTAAAGGCCTTCTTTAATATCACCGATGAGCTGCTGCGGGGTTTTGCTTCCAGGCTGTAGAAAGTAATTTCCTGGACTGATGCCGGGCGTTCCCGCAAGGCCGCGTGATGCATTTCCAGTGGTCTGAAGCCCGAGCTTCTTTGCGGTGTAGGTGTTCAAGAGATACGATTTGAGAACGCCATTTTCAATGACCGACGTGCGTCGGGTTGGAATGCCTTCACCATCGAATGGGCTGGTGCCGAAGCCGCCGACCATGGTTCCATCGTCGATAACAGTGACGTTTTCGCCAGCGACCTTGTGACCGATCTTGCCCGCAAGAAATGATGCGCCGCGATAGACGGAGTCTCCATTCACGCCTTCGAAGATGTGGCTGAGAATGGAGGTGGCGACTATGGGATCGAAGACGACCGGAACCCGCTGGGTTTTCACTTTACGCGCGCCCAGACGCCTGAGTGCACGCTGGGCCGCGATTTTGCCGACCTGCTCGGGCGACTCAAGTTTGCTGAGATTACGCGATACGGAAAACCAATAGTCGCGCTGCATGGCGCCATTTTCGTCTTGCGCAATGGGGACAGCGGCAACCGAACAATACGAACGACGATATTCGCCGATAAAGCCATGCGAATTTGCGAGAATCTTGTGACCTGTCGCAGCGTCGAACGATCCGCCTTCGGAGTTCTTGATGCGCGCGTCAGAATCGAGCGCAGCTTTCTCGGCGCGACGGGCGTAAGCAATGCGCTCCTGTCCTGGAAGCGAGTAAACATCAGGCGAGTAAAGATCGAGATCTCCGGAGATCGAGCCAAGTTGCTCTGGCTCGGGGATCCCGGCGTACGGATCTTCTGAAGTGATCTTTGCCAGCTCAAGCACTGAGCTCAGCATGCGATCAAGCCCCGCGCGAGTGAAGTCACTGGAGTGCGTGCTAGCTGCGCGCTTGCCGTAAAAGACCCGAACGCCAATGGATTTCGAGCCGGATTCTTTCAGCGTTTCAACCTGGCCAAGCCGAACAAGAGTGGAAAATTCGTCCCCTTCGCGAATGACGCACTCGGCGGCAGTCGCGCCGCCGGTCATAGCACGGCGGACGATGTCCTGCGCAAGTTCTTTCAGATCGGTTTCTGCACGTGCTGCTGGATTATCAATTTGAGAAATCGAAGACATAAGAAGCGAAAAACAGAAACGGTCAACCACGAAGAGCACGAAGGTTCACGAAGGAAATACAGGACTAGATTCAGCTTAACCCTTCATGTCCTGGGTGATTCAAAAGCTCTTAACCGCAAGGTACGCAAGGAGCGCGAAAAGGCAGTCTTAACGCGCGATCTTTACGGCGAAATGAAATCCTTCGTGTGCCCTCGTGTCCTTCGTGGTTCATGCGCTTGAAAACTACTGCATGAAGCCGCCAGTATCTCTTCGCGCCGTTCCGCCTACAGTCAGGCGATCCAGTTTTGTCGTTGGCATGCCGACGCCAACGGGAACAGCCTGCCCATCCTTCCCGCAGGTGCCCACGCCTTCGTCAAGCCGCAGATCGTTGCCGACCATCGAAACACGGGTCAGCGCGTCCGGGCCGTTTCCGATCAGCGTCGCTCCGCGAATCGGCGCAGTCACGTGGCCATCTTCGATCAAGTAGGCTTCGGAAGCGGAGAAAACAAACTTCCCATTCGTGATATCGACCTGCCCGCCACCAAAGTTCACCGCGTAAATCCCGCGCTTCACGGAGCGGATAATATCCTCCGGTTCGTCCTCGCCCGCTAGTAGATACGTATTTGTCATCCGCGGCATGGGAATGTGCTCGTAGCTCTCGCGGCGGCCATTGCCGGTATCGGCCATGCCCATCAGCTTCGCCGAGAGCTTGTCGCTCAAATAGCCTTTGAGAATTCCCTTTTCAATGAGAACGGTTTCTTGCGTCTGGTGACCTTCATCATCCACGTTGAGCGAGCCACGCCGCCAGGGCATGGTGCCGTTATCAACGACGGTGCACTTTTCGCTAGCGACTTTCTTGCCGATCAGGCCGGCGAACGCCGAGGTCTGCTTTCGGTTGAAGTCCGCTTCAAGTCCATGGCCTACAGCTTCATGAATCAAGACCCCAGGCCAGCCTGGTCCGAGCACAACTTCCATATCTCCAGCGGGAGCTTCACGAGCATCGAGTTGAAGAATTGCTTGGCGGGATGCTTCTTTGGCGAAGTACTCTGGGGTCTTTTCGCCGAAGAAGAAATCAAGCGCAACGCGGCCACCCCCTCCGGAACTGCCACGGGCTGAATTCCGTTCTGTTTTTGCAATGCACGAGACATTCAACCGAGCAAGTGGCTGGGAATCCTCGGCGAATGTTCCGTCCGAACCGACGACGAGAATATTACGCAGCTCATCGGCATAATTAGCTCGCACTTCCTTGATCCGCGGATCGTAGCCGCGCGCTGCCGCGTCGGCCCGCATAACAAGCTCGACCTTGGCGGTGATCTCGGCGTCTACCGAGGGTAGAGTCAGTGGATACAAGCTTCGAGCTTGTGTCTGTTGAAATCCGGTGCTCGGCGCCTTCGCTGGGCCGCTGGCAATCAGTGCCGCGGTCCGTGCAGCATGCAAAATTCGAGCTGGCGAAAGATCGTCGGTGTAGGCGTATCCAGTGCGCTCCCCGGATACGACGCGAACTCCGCATCCGGCAGAGATTCCCTGCGATGCCGACTTGACCATCGACTCATCGACCGTCAGCGCCGTCGATGAAAGATATTCGAAATATAGATCGGCGTAGTCGCCGCCCGCGGAAAGCGCAGCAGCCAGGTAGCGTTCCAGATCGCGGTTGGTCAGGCCGTAATGTTCGAAGAAAAAGTGATTGTTATCCACGTATATTGGATGACCTTTCGGCTGGAAGGGACTCGGGATAGCCCATTATCCCACAGCTGCCAGCACCCATGGCGGCCAGAAGCTGGTGGCTGGTAGCTGCACTCGATGTTCATCCGTCACAGACGTCGGCCCGCCCATTCTGGAAAACTCCTGCTATGACCCCACAGGCACTTGCCGACGCACTCGAAGGATTTCTCTCGGACAGCAGCAACGCGGTCGTGATCGAAGACAATTCAGTGGTATTCGATCTTGCGCAGGCGAAGTATTCGATTTCCGGCGAGAGCAGTAAATGTTTGTTGCACCTGTGGTCCGCGGAGCGGAACTTTGTGCGGCGGGTGCTGGACGTGGAAGCCAAAGGAGAGACCCTGCGCGTCACGGTGCAGAAGATGGGATACGCGCGCCCGACCAAACTTGAAATTTGTCGTGGGCGCGACCACCGCACCGCTTCGGCGAAGCGCGCGGCACGTCTCGCCTATCAGCGCCTGCTGGAGCGAGCGCTTCGCAAGAAATTCCCTGAGTTCACAGTCGCACAGCTGAGCAACTCGATCGATCTGGAGAACTCCTTTGGCCCGGTTTACTCGCGGGGCTTAGTCAAGCGCGGGCAAACCGCATTTGCTGTGCTTGGAGTAAACGCTCAGGAACTGCAATCCTCAATTGATGCCGCTTTGAGCTTTGGAATTTTGTGGCTTGACCTGTGCCGTCAGGTTCACAGGGGCAAGATGGTGGTTGAGGGGCTGAAGTTGTTTGTGCCCAGTGGGTCGTCGGCCGTCATCAGTCAGCGCATGGCGCACCTGAATTCGCTTGCGGCAAAGTGGCAGCTGTGCGAACTCGAGGAGCGTGGGGAGGAGATCAAGACCATCGAGATTTCCGACCGCGGCAACATTTCGACTCGCCTGATCCGCTGTCCGGATGAATCCGATGTTTACGCCCGCTTCGCAGGGCCGATCGCCTTGGTCAAAACGCTCATCTCAAAGGTGGAAGTTGGAATCCTCTCGTGCGCTGAGATCGCTTTTCGCCATCACGGTCTGGAGTTCGCGCGGGCGCGGCTTTCGGCCGAGCCAGGCCAGTTCCGCAGCGAACCTGAAATTGTTTTCGGCATTGGAGCGGCCGAACGTGTTCTGGATGGCGCAAACTTTGGGGAATTCGAGCGCCTGATCCGCAGCATTGGCGAGGCCCGCCACGCCGAAGGCCCGAGCGATAATCGCTGGTGGCGATTGCATCCCGAGAGATGGCTGGAGTCATTGGTCGTCAAAGATGTTCGCGAGCTCGACGATCAACTGGATGCGTCTTATTGCTACTCGCAGGTGCCGGCCTTTTCCGCGTCAGATCGGGCGATGATTGATGTTCTCACTGTCAGGCGGGATGGCCGACTGACAGTCCTCGAATTGAAGGCCGATGAGGACATTCACCTTCCGCTGCAAGGTATCGACTATTGGTCTCGCGTGGCCTGGCACCATGCCCGTGGCGAGTTCCAGAAGTTCGGATATTTCCCGGGGCGTGAGCTCTCTTCGCAGGCACCGCTGCTCATGATGGTCGCGCCGGCGCTGCATGTACATCCTGCAACAGATACTTTGTTGCGCTATGTCTCACCCAAGATCGAGTGGGAGTTGGTGGGCATTGGCGAGAGATGGAGAAAGGAATTGAAGGTTGTGTTCAGGAAAAGGGCTGACCAGATAAGACTTAAACCTGCCGTGTAGTTCGTCGTCTGACTTCGTGTCCTTTGTCGTTTATAGCATTTGTCTTATTCATCGCCAGGGCCGCAGGGAAAGAAAACTATTGCTTCCATATTCCGAGCAACCTGCGCAAATCAATTAATTGGCCCAGATGGTGCGCATTGTGGTCGGCCACCAGCATCGCCTCACGCAGAATGGTTTGGCCCTCTCCCCACGGGAGTTTCGCGAACAGGTCGGTTTTAGGGTCGCTGACCAGCTTCTTCATTGCTTCGAGATCGTTATGAAACCGCTCTATGCTCTTCTCCCATGCCAGAACGCTGGCTGGGGCCGCGTTCTTAGGCCAGTAATCGGCGGGCCATTTAAGGGCCTTGTAGTTCGCATTACGGCTGAAGTCGAGGATGTCCCACTGCGCAATTCGCATGTGCTCAAGCAGCATCCAGGCTGAGTGCGACAACCCATTCGGGATTTCACCGCGATATTTCGCGGGAAAATCGTCAATGACCTGGTCAAATGTCGCATGTGCGTGACCGCCATCGAGCAATTCGAGCAGGTGCTTGCGAAGAGACTCGTCAGTATTCATTCTGGCTGAGATGGTGGAATGAGTGCCTGGGTCGCAGAAAATGAAATTGGCTCTTGTTCTTTTTCGTCGCGATACACTCGACCAATTCCTCGAACCAAACGCCGTAGTGGCCAGTTGCCGTTCGTATCTGCGAAGAAAATCTCGCCAGCACGATGGGAACGGTAGTACCACCGCCTGAGAATGGCAAGGTGCTCGCTTCGCGCTGTGCCTGAGGTCGTCTGAACAGATGGGAATTCCGCGATCTTCTCTTGAATCCGCGATTCCATTGATTGCGGCTCGCCGCTTTGTTCAACACTGAACGGGACCGGCCCTTGCAATATTGCGCCCGCGAAACGGAACAGATTTACTGCGCCTGGCTCCGCGCTGGCCTGGACAACGATGGCCTGCAGCCGGTCGACCCTTTGTACGATTTCCGGTAATTGCGACAGCAGCGGCTTGAGCTTCTCGAGCTTTGCGTGGATCGCTGCCGCTTCTTCAAATGCAAGTTCTGCGGAAGCATGTTCACGCTGTTGGGAAAACTCGCGGACCAGAGATTCTCCCCGTGAATCGAAGAATGAACGCACACGCTCGGCTTCGGCGGCATACTCGCCATCAGAACAACCTTTGAAGCAGGGAGCAAGACACATCTTCATTTCTGAGTAGATGCAACCTGGAAACGAGGGATCGGGATGCAGGTCGTCGACACAACGGCGCATTTTAAAAAAATCCAGAGCATCGTTGGCGAACTTCTCCGCAGCCGCGCGAGACGGGAAAGGGCCATAATAGAGATTTGAAACGTGTCCACACTCGTCCTCGCGGCGAAGGTCCGAATTCTCAGCATCTCGCGGCTGCCCAGCTTCGTTCGAGACGGATTGTAGTTTTCCCAATCGTGTTGTCACAGAGGCCCGCGGATACTCATTTTCCAAATGCAGCTTGAGAAGCGGTGCAGGCCGAAGGCGAAGCCGGGAATTGTATGTCTTCGGGAACTTTTCGCGCAGGAGCTTATATAGCAGAAACTGCGACTCAAAATCCGAAGCGACCGGAGTAAATTCAGCCTCCCTAACTCGGTCGCGAAGGTTCAGTCTTTTCGCCTTTTCTGTCTGGACACCGAGCAGCCGCTGCAATCGCCGGCGAAGGTTGGCAGTCTTGCTGACATACGGCTCGCCGTCCCCTCTCAGCAGGAACACGGCGGCGGAAGCTGGGAGCTCCTGAAAGAAGGTCTCATCCTGCTCTGGAGAGAACGTCAATGTCCGTGTCAGCACACAAATATTGTAGGCGGCGGACCGAGCAGGTCGAAATGAGGATCAGGCTAGCGGCATTTTAGGATGTCCCCAGCAGCGCGTTTGCCGCTGGCGATCGCACCGTGAACGGTGCCATTGTGACCTGATCTGTCCGTCGCCTCGCCGGCGAAGAATAGCGTGTTGTCAATTGGCTCGCCAAGCGTACGTTGCCAACCCTCTCCGCCAGTTTTTACATAGCTGTAGGCGCCGCGCGAGAAGGGATCAGAATCCCAGTCGTGGAAGTAAGCAGCGCTCAACTGTGACTCAACTTTCGATCTGCTGAGGTGCAGCAAATCGCTCAAGGAGGCGACCGCCTTCTCGACGACACGGTCTTTATCCATATCGGCGAGGGATTCGGCGGAACTGGCCGGCGACCAGGCTGTGATGCACGGTACCGGATCAGGCATCTGCGTCCACCAGGTGGGAAAAAATGTGTCGCGCGAGAAAAGAAAGCTTAGGTTCACGAGTGACTTTGAGTCCGACATGCCCTGAACGTCTTTCCAGAATCGCTCGCGGAAACACAAGACAACCCGCACGACTTTGCCCATCACGAGCTTCTGAAGAGCGAGCTGTTTTTGCTCCGGCAATTCAGGCTCGAACCGCACACCATCTGAAGCCTGGAGCACCCCAAGAGGTAATGTGATCAGCACTCGCGGGACTCGGATCTTGATTTCCCGCCCGGCGCGTTGGCCAATAATTTCCACCGCACCTCGCTTCCAGCCAATGGCTCTGACAACGGAATTCAAATGAATTGGGACGTGGAGAGACTTCAAATCATTTACGAAAATATCGATCAGCTGTTGATAGCCGCCCTGAATGCGGAACCCGCGGTCACCCTCGATCTGCTCGTCAGCTTCCCGGCTGTGAACCAGCCAATGCACGCTCACCAAGGCGGGATCGGCCGCGTTAAAGCCGCTCACATAACCGGTCGCCCAGCGTTTGGCTTCTTCTTGCTCTTCCCCGGGGAATCGGCGAGACAAGAAGTCGAGGAAGGATTCGTCGGGGCCGCTGTCGTCCATAGCTTCGAGAATTTTGTCCGCTTGTGCAAAGAAGTTGCACTCTTGAACCTTGCCGTTGATTGAACACCAAAGATCGCCCTCGACTTCAGTCGCCTTGAGGTCGTGCTGCTGAATGGGCAGCCATATTTCCGGGGAGAATCCGTGCACGAATTCGGCACCGAGATCGATCGCGTGATTCAGCGTGGGATCGTGTACGGTGAAAATTCGACCGCCGATACGGTCGCGAGCCTCAAGAATCTCAACTCGAAGGCCGGATTGAGCCAGCTCAATTGCCGCAGAAAGACCGGCTACACCGGCGCCGATGACTAAAACGTCTATGGGCATGGAACGATTGGGTGCCGACGGCAAGCGTCACGGTCAAGCGGTTCGGAGTGACATTTTAAAGAGAATCAGTTCAGGAGCGGGTGAAAAATGCAGATTCCTCGGCTGCACTGGATCATTCGCGACGCGAATGATCCAGCTTGGTCGAATGACATGTTGGCACGGGTTACCGGGACGCCAGCGCTGGTTCCAGCTTTCCGGACTTGAAAGCTTCGTAGCGATGGTTGATCTCGTCCCAATTAACTACGTTCCACCAGGCCGCAAGGTACTCCGGCCGGCGGTTGTTGTACTTCAGGTAATACGCGTGCTCCCACACATCGTTGCCGAAAATTGGGAACAGTCCTTGCGAGATCGGGTTGTCCTGGTTCGGTGTGCTGAGGATTTGAACCTCGCCGCTTGGTTTTCCTGCGAGCCAGACCCATCCGCTGCCAAATTGTTTGGCGCCGGCGTCATTGAATTTGGTCTTGAAATCGTTGAAATTACCGAAGCTCTTCTTGATCACATCGGCGATCGGCCCATTTGGATCTCCGCCGCCTTTGGGTTTCATGATCTTCCAGAACATGGTGTGGTTGACGTGGCCGCCGCCGTTGTTGCGGACGGCAGTGCGAATGTCTTCGGGCACGGCGTTCAAATCGCGAATCAGATCCTCTGCGCTCTTCGACTGCAGGTTGGGATACTTTTCCAGCGCTGTATTCAGGTTTTTGACGTATGCGCCGTGATGCATGTCATGGTGCAGTTTCATGGTCTGCGCATCGATCACAGGTTCGAGAGCAGAGTAGTCGTACGGCAAAGGGGGTAGTTCGTGCGCCATAATCTTCTTCCTCCGAGATGAAAAGATGACTGATCGAGTTCCTGGGATGCAGCGGGTAAGTGGGTGGCCGGTGATTAGTGGTTAGCAATCAGCTTCAACGACCCCTGGGCCCGTTAAGCTAAGCACTGACAACTAGCCACTGACCACCCGGCCTCTATTCTCTACCAATGCTGAGGAGTTTGCACGTAGCTGACTTGTGGCAAGTCAGCAGTTGAAAGGAGAATTGTTGGAACCAGACGGAGTGGACGAAAGAAAATTAGTTGGCGCAAAGACGGTGCTTGCTCTGCAGTTCGCGGTACATCAGTGCGCGATTCAGTTGTTCGACCAGTTGGATTAGTTTTTCGGGATCCTGCTCCCGGCTCGCGGCTTCAGAGAGTATTCGCCAATCTAGCGTTTGAGCTTCCATAGAATCACCTCCATAGCTGGGATACCCGAACGCTATGCACTTGCCGTGCCAAGCCCAGAGGTTGTCCTGTTTTCTTTCACTTGCAGCAGTTTGAGGGGAGTCACGAATTGGTAAGAAATTCCGGGTAGCTGGAATTCATACTAAGCACGGCAGAGACGTACTTGTCATTTCCTGCCCAGAAAACGTATTCGCGCGGTGAATGCACGACGATCGAAATTACTGAACTGCAAGAATTGCGGCGATCCGAGAATATTGTTGACTGTATATGGGTTCTGCCGGTTGGTGACGTTGTCGAAGCCGCCACGCAGCGCCCAAAAAAATCCCAGGGCATGAAATCGCTTTTCGATGTGCGGGTTGAGGGTTATATATGTCGGGAAACGGTAGACCCCAGGGGGACGTACGAGCTGTTGCTGCTGGTTCACAATCGCGAAGGGGAATCCGTTTCGAATTTCGAGCGAGTAGGCGAAATCGAAGCCTTTGATAATGGGCAGCAGCCCCCAGGAGAGAAAACGGTTCGGAGCGTCCCAGGGGTAGGGGCCAGGAACCTGTGGGCTGATGATGAGGTTGTCAAGTGAGTAGTCCAGCACCTGATTTGAAGTGGCACTGGAGCGGGTGTACGAGGCGGTGACAATGTACCGCTGGCGGAACGGATGGCGTACAGCAACTTGGAATGCGGAATAGCGATCGTGACGGGTGTTCTGCAGCAGAAAATTCGAACCGGCAGCTCCGCCGGGTGTGTTGTAGACCCAGGCATTGCTGCCATTGCGGCGAAGGAATTCCGTTTTTAGAAAGATCTGCTTTGGAAGTTTACGTTCCAGCGTGATGCTCCAGTTGACGTACCGCGGAGCGGCTAATGCCGTGCGGTCGACCGTGAAGGTCGAAAACACCGAAGCAGTCAAACTACCAGCCCTGTCGAAGAAGTAGTCGTGCCTCGCGCCTTGCAGTGGCTCGGTAATCAAAGCGAGATTCGTGGATTCATGTGTCTCCCCTATGCCGGCCGAAATTTTGGTATTGCCTGAGTTGTCCAGCACGTAGGTGCCGGCCAGACGTGCGGAAAACAGCGGCCGGCGGACGATCTCGTCCCAATCGAAGCGGATTCCCGGCTCAATAAGTACTCGCGGCATTAGAGACCAGCGGTCCTGCACGTATGCGCTGGTTTCGGTATTGGAAGTTGTGGAAGGGGCGGCACCGGAAAAAACCGAATAAAGCGCGCATGGCGATGGGTTCGGCGGCGCCGGTGGTGGGCCCAAGCAAGTGGCGCCTGGCGCCAGCGCTTCTCCCTGACGCAACGTTGAAACAGGCGATCTTTGAAACAGTTGATCGTAAGAAAGACGGTTCCGGTCGGTCCCGAACATCAGGTCGTGCCTGCCATGCCACTGTTGGGACATATACAAATTGGCCAGACCCTGGAGGCGTCTCGCGGTGGTATTTGCGTGCAGATAGTAATTTCCCAGGGTTCCTTCCGGAGTCAAGATATACGGAGCCATTCCGTCAGGCGTTTGGCGCAGACCGTAGTGGTTGAAGGCAAAACCGAATTCCAAAAGCTTGTCTTCTGAGAGCGTGTGTTGTTCTTTGATCGAGGCAACATAAACATTTTCGCTATCAGCAGGCCGGGTTGCAGGCGGGGCGAGCGTCGTCAAACCGAGATGATCGTCATGGAGCCAATCGATCAGGAAGCTTGTCGTGACAATATCGTGGCTGGTTACATTGGCCTGAACTTTTGCAATGTTACCGCCGCGCCAAATCTTGTCTGAATTTTCATTCGAAGGCAAGCCGGTGATGATTACGTTGTCATATTCACCGTCGAGCCCGTCGAAGAACCACAGTTTCCCCCTTACAATCGGGCCGGACACCGTGAACCGCGGGTCGACTTTGTCGAATGCCCAGCCGTTCTTGTTCTGGAACGAAGGCAGAAAGTTGGTAGCGGCGAAGCGAAAATGATCGTCGCCAATGCCGGTTTCAATTGACAGAACGCCAGCCGGACGCTTGCCAAATTGTGCCGGGATCCGGCTGGTTTCGACTCTTACCTGCCGGATTGCATCCGTACTGGGGCGAACCAGCAATTGCCCATTGGCCGGTTGGGTCACGTCAAATCCGTCGAGAAGCACGAGCGTTTGGTAGACTTCCGAGCCTTCAATATGCGGTTGCGCATTCTGATCCAGTACAACTCCAGGGATGTACTCGAGCGCATAACGGTAATCACGCGTGTTTGGGTAAGGAATGTTGAGGATATCGATCCCACTAAGCTGTTCCTGCGAGGAGACCTGCTCGGGATCGATAGCTGGGACAGACTCTACGACGTTCACGTTCTCGCGGACTTCCTGCTGGTGATGCATCGCGATTTCAAGCGTCCCCGAAGTTTGCACATTTGCCAAACTGAAGACGTAGAAACCTTCTTTTTCTGCCTTGAGTTGCCACGAGTCCTGGGCAAGATCTGCGAAGTGGCAGCGGCCGGTCAGGTCACTTTCGCAATGCTGGGATTCGCGCGCCGAATTCACCTGAACGCGTGCGCCCGGTACGGCAACACCGTTTTCATCTACAACGGTAATCGTGAGCAACCGGGACTCATGACTACGCTGCGCCGGGGGATTTTGAGCGGCGCAATAGACCGCCAGCACGACGGCTATAGACAGGTGGAACGATGCGGAAAATCTCAAAGTGGAGAGTGACAATATTTTAAACGCGATCCTGGCTGCTGTTGTGGGTTCGTTCGACTACTACAAGGACGCACAAGACGCCGAACTGTGAGTACCGATTTTGTACCAACTCCCATCACGTGTGAGACAGACGCTCGTACTCGGCCGCCGCATCAGCCGGCAGCAACACCCAAAGAGTGTAGATGCCTAGAGCGGTGCCGAATGGCGGATGAAAGATCGCCAGAATTCCGAGAACTATTGCAGTAATACGAGCCCAACCTTCGTGACGCATTAGGCCCCAGCCGACAAAGATTCCTCCCGCCGCTACGACGAGGAAGACTGACCCGAGCGAAAACATAAGCGGGGGCATAAAAGCACGAGTGAACATTTCGTCGCCAATTACGATATGTCCTGCGTGGCTGAGTCCAATGAGTACAATCGACGGAATAATCCAAAGCGCCCCAACCACTATCCAGAGAATTCCCAGAATCCGAAGATGGCGCTGCAGACGTCCTTGTACGATGGGTGCGGGGCCGGTATTGGCGGATCCAGGTTTTTCCAGAGGTGCGCCACATTTCGGGCACAAATTGAAGTCCGGCTGTAACTGTGCGCCACAGCGGTTGCAGAACATAAAGGCTCCTATAGCTTAGGATACGCCCGAAGTGGGTAGTAAGTTCAACGGTGCCTTTTATGCTGTGGACTTCAGATATCTGGAGTCAGGTGCATTCATGAAAGTCCTCGTTTTAGCCGCTTAACTTGAAGACTTTAAAACTGTGCAACAGGGAGGGAGCTACACCACTCTTCAAGGCTGGGGTTAATGCTCGTGTCTGGAGCTGCCCATTACTCTGCTGATGCCGTAGAGTTGAGGTACCATTTCCGGGCACTATATCTTAGTCACAGGAGTGGCTCTGGGGGTCAGCAGTCCAGTCCTTCACACAAAAGCCGAGCTGATGAGCAACGAGCTGCCTGACCCGACAAAGCGTCGCCGCTATCCACGGTACTCCATCGACGTCCGCGTTTCCGCAAAGGTCTTCCGCGCTGACGCTCCCATCGAACTATGGGGCCGTTCAATCGAACTCGGGCGGGATGGAATTGGCGTCACTCTTACTGGGCAACTGGAACCGGGAGAAGTGGCTACCCTGGA
>Ga0070741_10008300_pt1 | contig 20933 bp, 14 predicted proteins | sample Coa_R1_4_FD_66440 | JGI IMG/M metagenome (GOLD analysis project Ga0070741, IMG submission 66440) | Surface soil microbial communities from Centralia Pennsylvania, which are recovering from an underground coalmine fire - Coalmine... | ecosystem: Environmental > Terrestrial > Soil > Unclassified ...
GAATCGCACCAAGCCCACTTCAGCCATAACCAGCAGCGAGTTTCGCCGGAGCTGGCCGCAGCATAACCCGGTTTCGTTGCTGTCAGCCTGGAGTGGAACTTAGGATGTCAACAGAGCCAGATGGCTTCTAGTGAGTGCGCTCTCAGAGGCAGCATTCTCGGTCCGCGAGGCCGATAAGGCAATCGTTTTATCGTGACGGGCGGGTTCTTACAGAAGGGCATGTCAATCAAGAACATTTTCCCGCCGAAACGGGCAGGAAGATTTCGGTGACATGCAGCCCCTTTCCCTTCCTCTTAGAAGTGGTAGCGCTCCGGTGTTACTCGGTTGAGAGCGCGCCAGGCAGGGCGGCGGCTTGGGCGCCGGGCGTCGCCTCCAGGCCGCAGACGAGGCCGGCGAGTTCTGCCGGATCGCGCGCGGGCTGGAACAAGCTCAGGAACCAGCCGAAAAAGAACGTCACCGCGGTGCCGACGATCGCGTAGTAGAAGAACGCCACCGAGGTCTTCCACGCCAGCAGCGATACGCAAAGCGTCCCGACGGCCGCTCCGCCGATTGCCGCACCGCCGCGGGTGCGCTTGGTCAGCATGCCGAGGAGGAAGATGCCGAGGATGGGGCCGCCGAGGAAGCTGTTGATCATGTTGAAGGCGTTGATGATGGGGCCGAGGCGATGGGCGAACAGCGCGGCCAGGGTGGCGGCGCCGCCCCAGGCGATGGTGCCGATGCGTCCGGCCAGCACGGTTTCGGCGTCGCTCGCGTTCGGGCGAATGAGGCGCTTGTAGAAATCGACGGTGGTCGCGGTAGTCAGCGCGTTGATACCGGCGCTCATGACGGCCATGGAGGCCGCGAAAATGGAGGCGATCACCAGTCCCGAGAACCATCCGCCGAGCTCGCGCATGACGAAGTAGGGAAGAACGGCGTCCATCGAGGGCAGCGCGGCCAACCGGTCCGGATGGTACTTGTAAAAGGTGTAGAGCACCGGGCCGACGGAATAGAGGACCAGCGACACGGGGAGGACGATAAGCGCGTCGAGCAGGATGGAGCGGCGGCCTTCCTGCAACGACTTGGTCGTGAAGTAGCGCTGAAGGTAGGCCTGGTCGGTGCCCAGCGTCGAAAGGGCCATAAACGCGCCGCCGATGCCGGCCGCCCAGAAGGTCGTGATCTGCGTGATGTCGGGCGCGAAGTTGAAAAGGTGCAGCTTGCCGGCTTCCTTGGCCACTGCGTACACGGTCGGGACCCCGCCCGGGACGTGCGAGACCGAGAGATAGACGACGGTGAACAGTCCGCCGAGCAGGATCGAGAACTGCATCACGTCGGTCCAGATGACCGCGCGCATACCGCCAAGCGTGGTGTAGAGGGTGGTGCAAACGCCCATGATGAGCACGCAGGCGTAGAGCGGCAGGCCGGTAATGATGGACAGGATCAGAGACGGCGCGTAGATGACGATGGCGACGTGCGATCCGCGGAGGAGCAGGAAGATGGCGCTGCCGAGCAGGCGGGTCTTGAGGTCGAAGCGCCGCTCCAGATATTCGTACGCGGTATAGAACTTGAACCGTGAGTAAAATGGCATGAACAGGTACATCACCACCGGCGCGATGAACAGGTAGGACCAGCTGGACCAGACGAGCTCCAGGTTGTGCTGGTAAGTCCAGGCTGGGGCACCCATGTAGCTGATAGCGCTCATGTCCGCCGCGACGAGCGAGATGGCCACGGGAAGCGCTTTCATGCTGCGCCCGCCGAGGAAGAAGTCGCCGGCTGAGGTTTTGCGTCGATAAAAAAGACTGCCTAAGGTGCTGATGGCGATGATGTAGCCGCCGAGGATCAGCCAATCAACGGTGTGGAAGGTTGCGGGATTCATTGTCGACTGTCGGCAGATTATCAAACATGCATACAGAAAGCGCAAGGCCGAATCAGACGGTCTTATCTACCTCTATTTTTTGTTTGGAATAGAGCGAAAAATCGCTTGACAAGGCTTGCCGTTATGCGGATAGAATCGCCGACTGTCGACAGTTGCCGCATCTGGCGTGGAGATAAAAAAGCCAAATGCCGGTTCGAGAGGGTGAACAACATGAAGAGCGTCACACTTGCGCTGCTGATGATCGCGATGGCGTGTTGCATGGCCTTCGCTCAGACGCAGAACCAGGGCGCCCTTGTTGGCACGGTCACTGACGCAAGTGGCGCCGTGGTTTCAGGCGCTAAGGTTACCGTTACCAACACAGCGACTTCCATTACCACCACCATCACCAGCGATGCGAACGGCAATTTCCAACTGCCGTTTGTCGCCCCGGGCAAATACGTTGTAAGCGCGGAAGCGCCGGGATTTCGAAAGACTGCTCTAACGTCGGTGACCGTGGGCGTCGGCCAGACGACGCGCTCGGACATCAAGATGCAGGTAGGCGCCTTCAATGAAGAGGTGACGGTCAGCGCTACTGCGGCCGTGGTCGGCACGGAGAACGCCGAGCGCGGCAACGTGGTGCAGAGCGAGCAGATTCAGCACCTGCCGCTGAACGGCCGCGAGTTCCTGCAACTGGCGGCGCTGGAGCCGGGCGCGGTGAGCGGCAACCCGAAGCGCGGCGTGCACGCCAGCAAGGGCGGGGTTGACGTCAGCTTCAACGGCGCGCGCGGCACGACGAACAGCTATTACGTGAACGGGGCGGCGAGCAACGACCCGCTGTACAACACCCTCGCGTCGTCGCCGGCGCTGGATGCGGTGGCCGAGTTCCGCGTGCTCACGAACATGTACTCGGCGCAGTATGGCCGTTCGGGCGGCGCGGTGGTCACGGTGCTGACGAAGTCGGGTGAGAACGCCTTCCACGGCACCGCGTACGAATATCACCGGAACAAGGTGCTCGATGCCCTGCCGCCGCTCTATTCGGGCAAGCGCAGCGCGTTTCCGAACTACCTCTTCAACCAGTACGGCGGCACCATCGGCGGCCCGATCATAAAGAAGAGGACGTTCTTCTTCTTCAGCGCCGAGGCGTACCACCAGTTGAAGCCGGGGCAGTTGATCGTGGGGTTCGCTCCCACGGCAGCCGAGCGCGGCGGCGACGTGCGCAACACCATCAACCCGTTCTCGGGCAAGCCGGTGGTGCTAACCGATCCATACACGCAACAGGTGATCCCGTCCGGCATTCTTCCCGACAACCTGAAGAGCAACGTCGGGAAGATGCTGATGTCGATCTGGCCGGAGCCGAATTATAGCGGTGATCCGTTCCTGAACCGGCGCGATTTCCGCAGCGGCCTGTACAACCAGCGGAAGTTCCTGACCCGCATCGATCACCACTTCTCCGACCGGGACATCATCTCGGGCACGTGGGACCGCAACAACTACGACAACGTGAGCGCCGGCTACAACAAGTACGCCGACAAGAACCAGCAGGACCACACGACGACGTGGGCGGGCACCTGGACGCACATCTTCATGCCGCGTCTGGTGAACGACACGAAGTTCAGCTACTCGCAGCTGAAATCGGGCAGCGTGTTCGCGCTCACCGATAACGGCGGGAACTTCTGCGCGAGCTGGGGCTTCGAAAAGTCGATCAACAGGGTGCCGGGCACCTGCCGCATCCTGTTCTACACGATCGGATACCAGCGGTACGACATCGGCAACGACGGCGACTACAAGCACGCCAACGACAGCATATACCTCAAGAACAACCTCGTGTGGGTGAAGGGGAAACACACGTTCACGTTCGGCGGCGAGTGGACGCGTGACATGTACAACTGGCAGTACGACTCGGGCAGCACGGCGTACTACTTCGGCGTCTACGAAGGCCTGCCCGGCTACGACCAGTACTACAACATCACGGGTTCGACGTTTACCGACGTGCTGGCCGGCATTCCGAACCTGGTGAACGTCGGTATCGGCGGCACCAACGGCACGCCGGACAACATGCACCTGCTGCGCAACGTCTGGTCGGGATACGTGCAGGACGACTGGAAGGTCACGCCGCGCCTGACGCTGAACCTCGGACTGCGCTACGACTACGAGCAGCCCTTCGCCAACAGCGACAACATGTTCATGACGCTGGACTTCAACACTGGCCTGCCGCGCTACTCGAAGGGCGCGCCGCAGCGGTTGCTGGATCTCGTGCTGTTCAAGTATGAGACCGGCGGTCCGAACCGGCCGTACGAGCCGAACCCGTACAACTTCTCCCCGCGCGTCGGATTCGCGCTGCGCCCGTTCAACGACAACAGCACCGTCATCAAGGGCGGCTACGGCATCTTCTACACGACCGAGACCGCCTTCACCACGATGTACGGCGCGTGGGTGGCGCCGTTCCAGGGCCTGGTCAGCATGACGCCGCGGTACGCGGCCTCGTGGCCTGACAACCAGATGCACCTGTTCCGTGTCGACCAGCCGATGCCGACGATCACATTCAACGGCAAGCAGATGTCGGCGTTGGACTACAAGCGTGGAACGAGCCCGGGAACGTTCTTCCCGAACACGCCGTACTATCCGACCGGCTACGTGCAGCAGTACAACCTCACGTTTGGGCATCAGATCAGCCTGAACTGGGGCACGGAAGTTGGGTACGTGGGCAGCCACAGCGTCAACCTGAACGGCGCCATGTCGACGGCAACGTATGACCCGGCGCTGTACGCGAAGACCGTGGCTAACGGGTTCAGCAACTTCAGCCTCCGTGCCAAGGGCTTCAACGCGCACTATGACGCAATGCAGCTCACGCTGAAGCGCGCACCGGCCAAGGGCTTCAACCTGCTGGCCAACTACACCTGGTCGCACGCGCTGGCGCAGGCGTCGAACGACGATACGCTGGAGAACCTGCTGACCGACGTGGACGCGAACGGCAACATCATCAAGAAGCTGTGGAGCAATGCCGACTTCGACGTGCGGCATCGCCTAAGCATTTCCGGCGGATACGAACTGCCATTCGGCAGGGGCAAGGCGCTGGGTAATGGCTGGAACCCGGTCATAAACGGTGTACTCGGCGGCTGGCGGGCTAACTGGATTTACACCTACCAGACTGGTGTTCCGTTTACCGTGTACACCTCAGCCCTACGCTTCCCGGACCGCACGTGCAGCGGGATCATCGATAACCCGAATAAGGACAAGTGGTATGACTACACTTGCTTCCCCACGCACACTCCTACAACGATCACCGACCCGCTGACGGGCAACCCCAAGCAGATCAACATCCAAGGCAATTCGCGTCCGAACATCATCCCTGGACCGCCGACCAACAATTTGGACTTCGGCGTGGAGAAGTACATCCACGTTACTGAGCGGCAGACTATTCAACTCCGCGCCGAGGCGTTCAACATCCTCAACCACCCGAACCTGCTCGGACCTTCGGGCAACTACTTCTTCAACAGCGCATCAGGAGCCAAGATCACCCGCGCCCGCGACGGTCGCGACGTACAACTGGCGATCCGGTACTCGTTCTAAACCTCTGTCGAAACGACGGGAGCAGCCCAGGCTGCTCCCATCGCGCTTTCTATTCTTCTTTCGTCGTACTCCATCCCACATGAAAACGAAACGTCCAGCAGGTGAAATTCCCAGTTATGCGATTCGTGTCGGTTTGTATGCTGGCGGCAACGGTGAGCGCGCCGTTGGCGGCGTGGAGCGGGGCAGACTCGGCCCCGAAGGTCGCCCGCGCTGCGGCGCCGATGGTGGTCGCGATGTTTTCTGAAAGCGACTCCACGCACGAGAACATGGTGAAGCCCGTGACATTGTCCGACGGGCGCATTCTTGGGTTGTCGATCAGCACGCGCAGGCGCCGCCAGCAGATGATGGGCCGGTATTCGAGCGACGACGGGAACTCGTGGTCGTCGCCGCAGGTGCTGTTCGATTTCCCCGACCACGTCGGCGGCTTCGGATACTTCTCCGCGATGACGGACCGCGACGGCGACGTGTACATCTTTTACCTGAACGACGGCAACACCGGCGGCATGCTGCCCAAATCGAAGGACGAAAAACCGGTGCGCGCGGGCGAGGTGCTCGACATCTGGTACGTCCGCTCGCGCGCGAAGGCGACGAAATGGGAGGCGCCGAAAAGCATCTGGACCGGCCGCGCGGGCGACGTGATGCCCGCCATCCAGCTCAAAAGCGGGCGTCTGCTGCTGCCGATCTCCTGCATGAGCGACCTGCGCTGGGGACGCCGCAGCGACGGCGCTCGCGCGTTCAACTACGTCGGGCAGTTCAACACTTCGGCAATTTACTCCGACGACGGCGGCGCAACGTGGCAGCCGTCCCCCGACGAGGGCGCAAATGCGTACACCCTTTACGCGCCGTTCAGCTCCACTACCGTCTACTCCGAGGACAACGGCGACACATGGCACCAGTCGCGCAATGAGCTAGCCGGCGGCCGTCTGCTGAACACGACGCTCGCTCCCGGCGTGTGGCACGACGTCCGACTGAGTTGGGACACCGTCTCTCGCAAGTGCAACGTCACCATCGACGGCAAGCCGGTGGGGAGCATCCGTGCGCAGCGCGCGGCTGCCTGGATCAATTACATTCGTTTTCACGTGACGTCGGAGCGCGTCGACGGCGGTCTCGCAATTCAGTCGCTCGAGCCCGACGTTTCTCCCAGTCGGCCGGATCGCGCCGGCGCCACACAGGCAGGCAGCAAATGACAAAGACATCGACCGTCCCCGCGGCTTCCACAACAATGATCGAGTATATCGAGCCCTACATTGTCTACGACAACCCCAGGCCCCACGTGCACAGCCGCCACGGCTACCACCCCGGAATCGTGGAGTTGCCGAACGGCGAACTGCTCGCACTTTTTCTGTTGGCGGAAGCTTTTGAGGCGCCGAACGGCACGACGAACGTGACGCGCTCCCGCGACGGCGGCCGCACCTGGGAATTGCAGGGCCCGCTGTACGACAAGAGTGTCATCGGTCACGAAACCACTGACACGATGAAACCGCGGGTGCTGCGCGACGGCACGATCATCGCGACCGGCTACCGCTTCGACCGCCACGACCTCGAGCGGGGAGTCACCATCCCGGAAACCGGCGGCTTTCAGCCGGGCGACAACATCGTCAGCTTCTCGCGCGACAACGGCCGCACGTGGACCTTCCCCGAAGTGATTCCACGCAGCCGTCCGGAACTGCTGGAGCTTTCCGGCGCGTGCATCGAGACAGCATCGGGCGATCTGATCGCGACCGCGGGTTTCTACAACCTGCCCGACGGGTCCAATCCGAGCGGCAAGTTCGCGTGCGTCGTCCGCAGCTGTGACAAGGGCAAGACGTGGGATGACCGCACCTACTTCGTTCCTCCCGGCGATGTAATCCCGTGGGAGACGCGCGTCTGCGAGATGCAGCCGGGGCGGCTGGTGGCGATCATCTGGGCCTACGACCAAGAGAACCAGCGGCACCTGACGAACCGCGTCACCGTCTCCCATGACAACGGCTACACCTGGTCGCCGCTCATCGACACCGGCCACATGGGACAGGCCTCAAGCCTCATGTATCTTGGCGGCGAGTACCTGCTCTCGATACATGCGCACCGAGCCGAAGATCCCGGCATTTACGTGCGCGTCGTCGACTTCTCCGGCGAAAAGTGGAACGTGGTAAGCGAGTCGGTGATTTGGGGACGCGCCGCCGGTCAGCAGACGCGCGAGGGACAGGAGATGTCGAAGATGTTCACCTCGCTGCGCTTCGGACAGCCCTCGATCATGCGGTTGCGCGATGGCGATTTCCTGGCCAGCCACTGGAGCATCGAGGAAGGACAGGGCAAGATCCGCGCTCACCGCCTCCGCATCGACACGCGCGCGCTCTTCCGCACTCGAGGAAAACGTTAGAAGCGATTGAACTTGAAAAACTTGCGCCGACCTGTTAGAAATTGCCGACTGTCGACAGAATACGAAAATTAAGTCGGCTTCGGAGGAACTTTCGTGCAGTCTCGTCTTGCTCCTTTTTTACTCTTCGTTTTTGCGCTCGCCGTAGGCTGCTTCGCGCAAACTGCGAACCGGCCCGCCCCCCCAACCCGCCTTGCCGAAATCGCCGGCCACCCAGTTTTCGCCGTACTGAAAGACGGCACCCTCGCCGGTTTCACCCTCACGAATGAGAACGGTCGCCAGATCGTCCAGATGCAAACCTCCCCCGACCGCTCGCGCACCTGGACACCGCCGCAATCCGTGCTTACTCTCCCCAGCGATGTCGGCGGCTGGGGCGGCCCCGAGGTGTTGGTCGACCGCAACGGCGAGGTCCACCTCATCTTCCTGAACGACGCGAAGACGGGAATCATCAAGACGGGCGAAGCCGAACGTCCCACGCGTATGAACGAGCGGCGGCTCGACATCTGGCACGCAAAGTCCACCAATGGCCGCACGCAGTGGCAGCAGCCGAAGAAGATCTGGGAAGGGTACACGGGCGCGCTCAATTCGATTATCCAGATGAACAGCGGGCGCATCGTCCTGCCGTTCTCGTACCGTACGAAGCGTACCTGGCGCGACCGCGGCGAGGGCGTCGAAACGTTCACCTTCATGGGCGAGTACGACGCGATCGTGCTGTACTCCGACGACGATGGCGACACGTGGACACTGTCGCCCGATCCGCTGAAGGTGGTCACGCCCGACATTCGTGGCGCCTACGGTGCTGTGGAGCCGGTCGTGATTGAGTTGAAAGACGGCCGCGTGTGGATGTTGATCCGCACGCAAGTGGGGCGCTTCTACGAATCGTTTTCGCCCGACGGCGCGCACTGGTCGCCGGCGCAGCCCACGGCGATCATCAACTCCGATTCGCCCGCCGGACTCAGCCGCCTGCCTGACGGCCGCATCGTCCTGCTGTGGAACGAGTGCCTACGTTATCCGTACGCCTACGGCGGACGCCAGGTATTGCACGGCGCCATCTCCGACGATGAAGGGAAGACCTGGCGCGGGCATCGCGAGGTGATGCGCGATCTGCACCGGAACGAACCTCCGCCGCCGGGCGGCGACTTCGGTACCGCGTACCCGTTCCCCATCACCATGCCCGACGGCAAGGTGCTGTTCGCCTCCGGCCAGGGCGGCGGACGCCGCGCCAGCTACGTGCTCGATCCCGCGTGGCTGCTGGAGACCACGCAGTCCACGAATTTTGCCAACGGCATCGATGACTGGTCCACCTACGGCACGAAGGGCGTAGAACTCGTCGACGCGAACGGCGCGAAGGCGCTGCGCATCGCACACGTGGACGCGAAGTGGCCGGCGGCGGCGGTCTGGAATTTTCCGCAGGGCCGCATCGGAAGCGTGACGGTCCAGTTCTCGACCGAGCCTGGCTTCCGCTCGATGAACATCGGCCTGACCGATCACTACTCCACGCCGTTCGACGATCAGGACCAATTCTACAACCTATTCAACCTGCCGGTCACCGCCGACAAACTCGGCACGGCGAAGCTCGAGCCGAACCGAACGCACACGCTCAAGCTCGCGTGGAACACTGACGAAGGCCGCTGCACGGTCACGCTCGACGGACGTCCGGCGGGCGTGCTGAAGCTGACGCGCCAGACCACCGGCGTCGATTACATCCGCTTCCGCTCGACGGCGCAGGAGGTCGAAACCGGCGGCGTGAAGATCCTGTCGGTCAGCGCCGACGTTACGCCGAGCTGGCCTAAGTCCTCGGCAGCGATTTCTCCCGGTGCGCCTCCGGCCTTCGATTCTTCTCTCGCCGGCCACGCATATTTGCTCGACCACGGCCCGCTCATGGCCTGGTACACCGGGTACCGGAAAGAAGAAGGCGGCCCCTTCGGATGGAAGCTGTGCGTGGGCGCGGCGAACCTGGTTCTGGAAGACTGAATGACGCAAGCGACTTCATCGTTGTTTCGCCTCGACGGCAAGATCGCGCTGGTCAGCGGCGGCGCGGGCATTGCCGGCACCGCGATTGTCCGCGGGCTCGCCGGCGCCGGCGCGCACGTCATCATCGCCTCGCGCGACGCGGCCAAGTGCGATCAGCTCGCGCAAGCGATTCGGCGCGACAGTCTTGCAGCCGAAGCCGCCGAACTCGATCTCGCCTCCGAGTCCTCCATCCGCAAATTGCGTGACGACCTCCTCGCCCGCCACGGCCGTCTCGACGTGCTGGTGAATAACGCCGTTGCGCGCGCGGGCGGTGATCTTCGCCACACCACGGCCGAGCAGTGGGAGCACTCGATGAAGGTCAATTCGACCGGCCTGTTTCTCGCCTGCCAAATTTTCTCCGAGCCCATGCAGGAGGCGTGCTCCGGTTCCATCATCAATATCGCGTCCATCTACGGCATGGTCGGCCCGAATTTTTCCATCTACGAAGGCACGCCCTACACCAACCCGGTGAACTACGCGTTCGCCAAGGGCGGCATGATCAACCTGACGCGCTATCTTGCCAGTTTTCTCGCGCCCTACAACGTGCGCGTGAACTGTCTCTCTCCCGGCGGCATTCGCACGGAAGAAACTCCCAGGGAATTCATCCCGAAGTACTCGGCGCGCACGCCCATGAAACGCATGGCGGAGGCCGAGGACATTCAAGGCGCGGTGGTGTTCTTCGCGTCCGACGCGTCGCGCTACATCACTGGGCAAAACCTTGCCATCGACGGCGGCTGGACCGCCGTCTAGCACACGGAGCACACATGCAATTCCAATCGATTCGTTTCTGGTGCGCGGCGCTCCTGCTGGTCAGCGTGGCCGCGTTTGCCCAGCAGCCATTCTTCGAAACCGGCGTCGTCGCCGCGTCGAACCCGCAGCAGTACGTGACGAACGCTTACCCGGTCATCGCGCGGCTTTCGTCCGGACGCCTGCTCTGCGTCTTCTCCGTCGCCGAACCAGAGAAGCCGACGAAGCTGAAGATCGCAGGCTCCTACTCTGACGACAACGGCAAGACGTGGTCGAAGCCCGAGATCATCTTCGACCACCCGAACGCCGAAGATGCCGATCCGAACCTGCTCGTCGACGGCGACCGCGTGCTCACCTTCTCCACCACTGTTCCGATGCCGGTGAAGATCGCCACCAGTCAGATCTACATGCGCGAGAGCAAGGACGGCGTCACCTGGGGCCCGGAGACCGCGATCGACATGCCGCACAAGTACGTCGCCGGAAAAATCCATCAAGGCTTTCGCCTGAAGAACGGGACGCTCGTCTTCTCCTACGCGTGGGACACGTGGGCCGACCAGGGCATGCCGCCCGCGACTGAAGGCGAGATGGACATCAAGAGCGGACTGCTGCGCTCCACCGACGGCGGCAAGACCTGGAAGCCCGGCGGCGATCTCTACGCCACGATTCCGAAAACCTCGCCGCACTCCACCGGCGGTCTCGACGAAGCCGGGATTGTCGTGCTCGACGACGGGCGCGTCATGACCCTGATGCGCACCTCCGGCACCAAGCTCTACCAGTCGTGGAGCAAGGACGGCGGCCTCACCTGGGAAACCCCGCGCGAAAGCACGCTCACCGCCCACAACTCGCCCGCCGCGCTGTGGAAGCTCGACGGCTCCTCCGAAGTGATTGTCGTGTGGGACAACTCGCCCAAAGCCCGCACGCCGCTCTGCGCCGCGATCTCGAAAGATGGCGGCAAAACGTGGTCCGAACCGAGGGTCATCGTCGACACCGGCGGCCCGCAACAGGCGTCGTACCCGTCGGTCGTGCAGGCGAAGGACGGAACCATCATCGTCGTGTGGCAGCAGCAGTTGCCGCAGGGCGGGCGCGACATCCGCATCGCGCGCTTCAACCGCGCTTGGGTGCTGGGGAAGTAAGCGATGCGAAAACCGATCCGCACCGACAAAGCTCCTCCCCCTGCGGCCGCGTACGAGCAGGCGATCATGGCCGGAGACCTCATCTTCATCTCCGGCCAAGTCGCCAATGACCCCGCCACCGGCAAGATCATCGAGGGCTCGATCGAAGAGCAGGTAACGCGCTGCCTGCTTAACATCGAGGCCATCCTGAAAGCCGGTGGCGCCGATCGCCGCGATATCGTGCGCTGCGGCGTCTTCCTCGTCGACCTCGCCGATTTCCAAGCGATGAACCGCGCCTACATCGAATTCTTCGCCGGCAACCTGCCTGCGCGGACGACGGTGCAGGCGGGACTCGGCACGCTGCGCGTCGAGATCGATGCCATTGCGCTGCGCAGCCGCAAACCCGCGTCGCGCAGGAGCGCGAAGAACAAGCTCGCCCGACGCAAATGATCCTCCCCTCCGCCCGAAGCCGCGCCGTGCTGCTGATTGTTGCGCTCGCGGCTTCGTGTGCCGTGCCCAGGAGCAGAGCGCGTCCGAGCGCGCCGTGGCGCAGTTCCAGGATGCGCTCTTTCATTCCGCGCTCGATCGCGACGGCTTCGGGCGCACCGCCGTCGATCTCTACTGGCGCCGCCGATGCTTTGAAGCAGTTCGAAGGTCCGGCGAGCGAGCTGAACGCGAAGCTTGGCGTGTTTTACGCGAAGCGGTCCGGCAATCGCATCGCACGGGTCGAACTGACGGACTCTGGCTGGAAAATCAGCGGACCGGCCCCGTTTGTGCTCGCGAGCGGTCGGCCGTACGACTTGTTTCTGGTCGCGAGCAATGCGACGAATCGCGCGCAAGAGGTCCGAGTGAGCGTCAATGCCGGCTCACCCGAACCCGAGGACTACCCGGCGAACTACGCGAAAGCGCAGCAGGCGCGCGAGCAGGGCGGCGTCGCTCTCTACGCGCATCCCGCGCTGCGCTTCGACGAGATTCCAACGGGCTCGCTCGCCAGTGAATCCGTCGCCGACATCGCGCTCGGCGCCGTCGACGGCCTCGAAGTCTTCTGCAATCACGACGAGCCTTCGATGGAGCTCTGGTATCGGTTTCTGAATCTCGGCTTCAAGCTGGCGGTCACCGGCGGCAGCAACGCCTTCCTCAACAACCGCTTCGCCTTTGTTGCCGGTGGCGAGCGCATGTACGTCTACACCGGCGACCGCTTCAACTACGACGCCTGGATTGACGGCCTGAAGCGCGGCTGCACCTTCACCACCGTCGGCCCCCTGCTGACCTTTACCGTCAACGGACAGATCGCAGGATCGGAGCTTCGCTTCGACGAAAACGAGGCGAGCGTTCCCGTCCGCGTGAGCGCCGTCTCGTCCATCCCGATGTCGCGCATCGAGATCGTCGCCAACGGCCGCGTGATTGCTACGCAATCGAGTCTCACGCCGTCGGAACGCATTGAATGGTCGGGAGCAGTCCCGCTCGCGGAAAGCTCGTGGATAGCCGCGCGCGTCTGGGGCCCCAACGACGACCCTATAGCCAACGGCCCTTCGCGCTGGTCGCAGCGCCGCGTGCCCGATCTCGCGCTGCTGGCGCACACCAGCCCGGTGTACGTGACGCTCGGCGGAAAGCGGGTTTTCTCCGCCGCCGACCGCGATTTCTGCCTCCACTGGATTGACGCGCTCGTCGACCGCATTCGCAAGCAGGGAAACTTTTCCAATGACGCGCACGGCGACCAAGTGCTCGCCGCGTTTGCGCGCGTGCGCCAGGTCTACGAGCGCATGGGAGAACACTGATGTCGAACACACGAATCATCTTCTATCTGGTCGCAGCCGCAGTCGCCGCCTCGGCGCTGTTCGCGCAAAAGCCCGCGGCGAGGGAACCCGATTGGGTCTCCACGCGCAAGCACCGCGTGCTGGTTCGCGTCGATCCCGTGGACATTCACGGCCGCTCCACCGACGAGATGCCCACGCGCATTCATCTCTCCGCCGCTGACGTCGCCGCCCGTACCGGCGCGAAAGGCAAGATCGATGTCGCCTCGCTCCAGGTCGAGCAGTACGATCCCGCGACCGGCAAAGCGATCCCGTACGGCAAGTGGGCGTATGCAAAAGCCGACTGGGAGCTCCCTTATCGCTGGTACGACGACACGATTCCCGAAGACTTTCCCGAGGTCGTCGGCAACATCAATCCCGAAACGGGCGAGTTGAAGTTCGTCCCCGAGCGCAACTGGGGCTACTTCTACGAAACCGTCGGCGAGTGGGACGGCGGCAATATCGCCTGGACGCACATCCAGCGCGGCCACAATCCTTCGTACTACGCGATCTACTTCGACCTGCTCCCGCCCGGTGCGCAGCCCGATGTGCTACCGCGTCGCGGCTACGTTGGCGACGGCACCGAGCGCATCGAGGAAGTCGGCGCCAGCACCCACGGCATGCTGCTCAGCCGCGTCGAAGTCGCCGACTGGAATGGCGACGGCCTGCCTGACATCCTCGTCGGCGGCGAACGCGGCGGGATGATCTGGTATCCGAACCGCGGCACCAAAACGCAGCCCAGCTACCCGTATCCCAAGCTGATGTTCATGGCCGACGGCAAGCCGCTCGATGTTGGCTTCAGCGCCACCCCGCTCGTCATCGACTGGGACGCCGACGGCGTTCAGGACCTCGTCTGCGGCGCCGAGTGGAATCGCGTCGTCTGGTACAAGAACGTCGGCACCAACGCCACACCCAAGCTCGTTTACAAAGGCCTGGTCCGCACCGACGACGGTAAGCCCATGAAGCTTCCCCACGAGCCGGTGCCGGAGATCAAGGGCATCTACAAAACCGACTACCACCCGGTGCTCGCCGCGGCCGACGTGAACGGCGACGGCAAACCCGAAATTCTCGCCGGCGGTTACGTCACCGGAACCGTGTACCGCTTCGACGAGACCGGCCGCAACGCCGACCACACGCCGATCCTGCATTTTGTCGGGCCGCTCGAGGCCGACGGTGGTCCGATGGACGTCGCATGGGCCGCCGCGCCGACCGCCGCCGACGTGGACGGCGACGGACTCATCGACGTCATCTCCGGCGACATGCCCATGACCGCCGAGGGCGGCGACTCCGCCAGCAGCGAAAATTTTCTCTACTTCTTCAAGAACGTCGGCACGAAAACGCAGCCGAAGTTCGCGAAGCAGAAATTCCCGGTGAATGGAACGTTCCCCGTCGGGTCCATCGCCGCGCCGCGTCTCGCCGACCTCAACGGCGACGGCCTGCTCGACCTTGTCGTCGCGCGCGACACAGATCTTTCCATCTACTTCAATGTCGGCACGAAGACCGCGCCGCTCTGGCAGTACGCGCCGCCGCTTCCCGGCAAGTGGCACTCATCACCGCTGTTCGGCTGGGCGACGCAGCTCACCGACTGGAACGGCGACGGCCACTTCGACATCGTCCACGGCTTCACCGCCGAGCTGAACGAAATCAAAGGCAACCCGCAGTTCTTCGCGAAGCCGCAGTCGATCGTCAGTCCGGGCGAGAAGATCTTCCACAAGTCGCCCACCGGCGACCAGTGGACCTTCACCTACGTCGTCGATCTCGACAGCGACGGCAACCCCGACATCCTCTACGGCACGCACGAAGGCTGGGTCTTCTTCCATCGCAATCTCGGCACGGCCAAGGCGCCGCACTTCGACACCGCCGGCGTGCGCCTGAACACCGCCGACGGCCAGCCCATCAAAGTCGGTCCCATGCCCGGCCAGAAGTGGGACTTCGACGTGCTCCAGGGCGCACGCACCACCGTCGCCGCCGCCGATTTCGATCGCGACGGCCGCGTCGATTTAATCGTCGGCGATACCTACGGTAAGGTCCGCTACTATCGCAACACTTCGGGCGGCGCGACCCCGACCTTCGCCGCGCCCGTTGTTATCGCCGACGTTAAGACGCGGCTGGTGCCGACCATCGCCGACTGGAACGGCGACGGCTGGCCTGACGTGATCGTCGGCAGCCACAAGTCCTGGATCGTCATGAACAGCGGCAAGCAGCAAGGGGACCGCTTCCTCGCACCGCAAGTGCTGCGCATGGCGCCGCCCAACGTCCGCACCACCGGCGCGCTCGAGCAAATTCCCGGCAGCCCGCAATGGAAGGAGGTCTCCGACGACGGCGGCGGCTTCCTCCCGTATGAATCCGTCCTCGCCGCCGCCGACTGGAACGACGACGGCGACGTCGACCTTATAGCGCGCGCTTCCTACGGCGTGCTTTGCTGGTTCGAGCGCTCTTTTCTCGAGCACGGCTACGCGCCCGCTCACGTCCAACAAATTTCAGCGAAGAAGCAGTAGCTCCGGAAACCTATGCACCGTTCTCTCGCTCGCCTCACGCTTTGCCTGATGGTCATCGCCGCCGCGCACCTCGCGTCCGCGCAGCAGAACACCATCGAAGCCCCGCACCCCGTGTCGGTCTTCCCGTTCCCGCCGGAAGCGCAGTACCCGTTCCGCCAGGACATGTACCGCGCCATGCAGCTTCCCGACGGTCGCGTCATCGCGCTCTCCGTCGCGCGCAGCGCCGATTACCAGCAGACGATGCAGGCGCGCTACTCCACCGACGCGGGCGAAACCTGGTCGCAGCCCGAAGACCTCTTCCAGTGGCCGAAGGAAGAAGGCGGGTTCGCGCTCTTCGACTCGCTCGTCGACCACGACGGCGAGATCCACATCTGGATCCTCTGCGACGCGAACTCCGGCATCCTCTATCCCAAATCGCAGGAGGGCACGCCCACTCGGCCCGGCCAAATCCTCGACATCTGGTACGCCCGCTCGCGGAACGGCCGCAAGTCGTGGGACAAGCCGAAGGCCATCTGGAAAGGCCTCGGCAGCGACCTGCTCTCCGTCATCCAGCTTAAGAACGGTCGCTTGCTGCTTCCATTCTCCTATGCGAAGCCGCGCACCTGGGACAAGCGCGGCGGCGGCTTTCTCGACTACACCTTTGTCGGCGCGTACAGCGTGAGCACGCTCTACTCCGACGACGGCGGCGCCACATGGAAGCAATCGCCCGCCGAGATGGTTGTGCAAACTCCCGACCTTCACACCTACGGCGCCGACGAGCCGGTCGTCATCGAGCTGAAAGACAGCCGCGTCTGGATCCTCATGCGCACGCAGCGCGGACGCTTCTACGAGAGCTTCTCCACCGACGGCGGCGCCACCTGGGGTCCCGTGCAGCCAAGCAAGCTCATCTCCTCCGACTCGCCCGCCGGCCTCATCCGCCTCAAGAACGGCAGCATCCTGCTGTTCTCGAATGCGTGCCTGCGATACCCGTACGCCTACGGCGCGCGCAACGTCCTCCACGTCGCCGTCTCCGACGACGAAGGCAAAACCTGGCGCGGCTTCCGCGAGGTCGCCCGCGATCCCTTCCGCAACCAGCCGCCCACCTCGCGCGCCGACTACGGCCTGTCGTATTCGTTCCCCACGGTCCTCACCGACGGCCGCATCCTCTTCTCCAACTGGGTGGAGAGCGGACGCCAGCGCACCTTCCGCCGCTTCGATCCCGCGTGGATCCTGGAGACGAAACAGTCCACCGCCTTCGCCAACAACGCAGACGATTGGTCGTACTTTGGCTCCAAGGGCGTCGGGGTGAAACAAGACGGCGGCGCGAACGTTCTCGAAATCCGCAAAGCCGACGCCGACTGGCCCGCCGCCGCGGTATGGAACTTCCCGCGCGGCGCGACGGGCACGCTGAAGCTGCAAATGCGCATCGCGCCCGGATTCGGCGGCGCGCGCCTTATGCTCACCGACCACTTCTCCGTGCCGTGGGACACGGAGGACGGCATTTTCAGCGTCTTCAACCTGCCGATTTCCCCAACGGGCGAGATCACTCCCGACGCAAAACTCACCCCCGGCACGTGGCACGACGTCACCCTCGACTGGGACACCACTGCCCGCCGCCTCCGCATTTCCGTTGACGGCAAGCAGGCGGCCAACATGGAAGACAACCGCCGCGCCGACGGCGTGAACTACCTCCGCATTCATTCCACCTCGGCCGCGCCCGACGGCGGGCTGCAAATCCGCGCCGCCTCGGCGGACGTCTCCTCCTCGTGGCCCGCGGCAAAATAGGACGAAACCAGGGAGACCTTCGACCTGAACCTACTCAAGGCTGACTTCGACCGCGACGGCTATGTCGTGAGACGATAGTTCCTCGACTCGGCGGAACTCGCTGAACTCCGTCGCGCGCTCGACCGCTACATCGCGCGCATCCCGGAACTCCCGCGCACCGACGTCTTCTTCGAAGAACGCGCCCGCCCCGAAACGCTCAAGCAGCTCGCCCGCATGGTGCAGAACGATTCCGTCTTCGCCGGTTACATCGTCAGGCAGAAATGCACGTGAGAGGCGTATGGGACAGCCATTCGAACCGCCCGTTCGCGTTACTGACAAGAGTGCAAACGACAGCTCATTCAATGGGTTCTCAAGCCTTGGTGTAGCGCCGAAGGGTGAAATCTATGTCGTTTGGCTCGACGGACGCGATCTCGCCCAGCCGCAAGGCACGTTTTCGCTCTACCTAGCAAAATCCCCAGACAATGGCGCGACTTTCTCCAAGAATATCCGCTTGGCGAGCGGAGTATGCGCGTGCTGCCGACCCCCCACCGCCTTTGGCAACAAAGGCGAGATATATGTTTCCTGGCGCAAGGTGTTCGAGGTTGACATTCGCGACATGGTTATCGCCATTTCGCGGAACGGCGGCGTCTCATTCGAGGAGCCAGCCAGAATCGCCGCTGACGATTGGGTGCTGCACGCATGCCCTGACACCGCGCCAAGCCTGGCAGTCGTTGGCAATCTGATTAGGCGTGCCTTGCTCACGCCAGCGCGGTCGAATCTCTGCTGGACTATTGCTGGACTCTGCGATGCAAATCGTGCGTTTCAGCGCAAATGAAGGTGGGGCTAATGGTAACCAAATACATGTTCGTCAGTGAGGACGAAATTACAATATCGTAATGTAGTGATATAGTAACGTGCATGACGGATCTGGAACGCTTCAAGGCCGAGTTCTTCAAAGCACTGGCGCATCCCCTGCGAATCGCTGTCCTGGATTCGTTACGTGGGGGCGAGCTTGGTGTTAATGAACTCTGCGCTCGTCTGAAGGTGGAACAGAGTTCTTTGTCTCAGCAGCTTGCAGTACTCCGAAGCCGAAACATTGTTGTGGGCCGGAAGGACGGTCTTAACGTCTTTTACTCCGTGCGTGATGCAACCGTATTCAAGTTGCTGGATGTCGCAAAGCAGATCTTTAACAATCACCTGATTGGCGTCCAAGGCATGTTGGCCGAGCTCAAAATCCCGACCGGGGGGCGCCGGTGAGTTCTGATCGATCCGACCAGGTCAACTCCAATCATTCGGCCAATGCGAGAATCTCGCGGTCAAGTGAATGGCTGCCTCAATCGGTTCTTCTTCTCACGAACTATGATCGCCAAAAGTTCGTATCCGATCTCCTAGCTGGGATCACAGTCGGCTTGGTGGCACTCCCTTTGGCGATGGCATTCGCCATCGCTTCCGGTGTGCCTCCGCAGGCGGGTCTCTACTGCGCCATCGTGGCTGGCTTCCTGATCTCGGCGCTCGGCGGTTCATCCACCCAGATCGGTGGCCCTACCGGGGCGTTCGTCGTGGTGGTGTTCGGGATCGTTTCCAAGTATGGCATCGACGGGCTTTTCCTGTGTACGCTCATGGCTGGCGTGATGTTAGTTGTGCTTGGGGCGACCGGACTGGGTATGGCAGTCAAGTTCATACCGCGGCCCGTTGTCGTGGGATTCACAAACGGCATTGCCGTACTCATCGCCAGCACCCAGATCAAGGACTTTTTCGGGCTGAAGGTGGCAAAAGTACCGGGAGAGTTTCTGGGCCGGATGGAAATTCTGCTGCGTAACATCCACACATTGTCGGTGGCGGAAACCAGTCTCGCCTCAATTGCGCTCGTGCTCATCCTGCTCTGTATGCGCTACTTGAAGCGGATCCCGGGATACATTGTTGCCTTGTTTGTGGGGACTGCACTGGTGATGGTCCTCAAACTGCCTGTTGAGACAATCGGCACTCGCTTCGGCGGCATCCCCTCCGGATTTCCGCGGATCCAGATTCCCCAGTTTCACGCGGACCTGCTCAGACCTCTGATCGCGCCGGCGATCACGGTTGCAATGCTAGGGGCCATTGAATCCTTGATGTCCGCAGTTGTCTCGGACCGCATGAGCGGGGACAAGCACAACCCAAATGTTGAATTGATCGGTCAAGGCCTGGCGAACATTGCGTCGCCTTTGTTCGGAGGTTTGCCGGCAACCGGCGCAATCGCCCGCACTGCCACGAACATCCGCTCAGGGGGTAAGACACCGATCGCGGGCATGATTCATGCTGTGACGTTGCTGCTGATCATCGTGTTCGCTGCTCCATTAGCGCGCTTTATACCCCTTTCAGTACTGGCCGCCATTCTGTTGGTGGTTTCTTACAATATGGGCGAATGGCACGAGATCCCAGAGCTTCTCAAACTCTCGCGGATGGAAGTAGGCACATGGCTGGTGACCTTCCTGTTGACCGTATTTGCGGATCTTACGGTCGCAGTAGAAGCAGGCATGATTCTTGCGGCCCTCGTTTTCATTCGGAAGGTGACCACGACTACGACCGTATCGGAAGTGACGGATGAGTACGTGCGAGATGGCCATGTGCACATTCTGCAGCACAAGGAAATACCGGCGTACGTTGTAATCTTCCGCATCCACGGGCCATTCTTGTTTGGAGCTACGGACAAGATAGAGGAGATTTCTTCACGGATCTCTCAGTTGCCGCCGATTGTGATCCTGCGCTTAAGAAACATGACAGCGATTGACGCTACTGGATTGCAGGCGCTCGAAAAGCTCGCCGATATGATCCATGCTTCTGGCCGAGAACTGATTCTCTGCGGTGCACGCGAGCAACCGTCTCGACTGATGCGCCAAGCGGAGTTTGAAGAACATGTTGGGCCCGACAATATCTGTGCGAATATCGCGGACGCCTTAATCAGAGCGAAAGAGATCTATCCGAGCTTGATCAAAAGCAATCCTCCAGCAGCTGGATGGGGCCGGAGACAAACGGACTTCGCACTTGTTGATTCCGGGCAATGATCGGTGAGCGATCAGGCTCATATTGACGCGACATTCTCTTCCCGAGATTACTGCTTACCCAGGGAGAGCTCTTTGATATCCAAATCGGGCTAACAGCATCTGTTATAGATTCGTCACTTTCTGTGCTGATTGCGGCCATCTGCCGGCAAGAAACCTGTTGATCCAATCGGCAACCTCGGGAGCGTCCGCCCAGACGTTATGTGCGGCTCCCTCGACTGGAAGCAGACGT
>Ga0070741_10008301_pt1 | contig 20931 bp, 18 predicted proteins | sample Coa_R1_4_FD_66440 | JGI IMG/M metagenome (GOLD analysis project Ga0070741, IMG submission 66440) | Surface soil microbial communities from Centralia Pennsylvania, which are recovering from an underground coalmine fire - Coalmine... | ecosystem: Environmental > Terrestrial > Soil > Unclassified ...
GCCGCGGAGCGGGTACCCCGCGGAGCCGCGAGCGAGTTCCTCGCCGGTCGGCGAGGCATGTAGGTACGCTCGACCCGTCCGGTGTCCCATCGACGGGGGGTCGACCATGGGAGACACGACGCAGCGGTCCGCGCCGGTCGTCGTCGACGGCGACGGGCACGTGATGGAGCCCGACGACCTCTGGACGGCGCGCATGGACGCCGAGCGCTGGGGCGACTGGATCCCGCGCAAGGAGTCCGACCACGAGACCTACGAGACCATCTACACCGGCGGCGACGTGCGGGGCGGCGGGCGCGAGCTCCAGTACCAGATGGCGGCCGCGGTCGGCATGACACCGAAGGAGTTCTACGACCTGCTCGCGAGCCTGCGGCGCCCGGGCGGCTACGACCCGGACGCCCGCGTCGTCGACATGGACGCCGACGGGATCGACGCGGCCGTGCTCTACCCGTCGCAGGCGATGTTCTTCGGCCCGGTCGACCCGATCCCGGCGCTCCACGACATCGACTTCGTGACCGACTGCATCCGCGCGTACAACGACTGGATCGCCGCGTACTGCGCGGCGCACCCGACACGCCTGTTCGGCGTCGCCGGCGTCCCCCTGCAGGACGTCGACCGGGCGGTCGCCGAGGCGCGACGCGCCGTCGACGACCTCGGCCTCAAGGCCATCTTCGTCCGGCCGTCCCCGTACCAGTTCTCGGCGGACGGCGGCGAGCTGCCGTTCAACCACCACGTCTACGACCCGTTCTGGGCCGCGTGCCAGGAGCTCGGCGTCCCGGTGGCGTTCCATCCCGGTGTGCACGTCGACACGCCGGGCGCGTGCACGAAGTTCGGCCTCGTCGCGCCGAGCGAGAACATGTCGGTCACGAACATGGCCATGGACGAGCTGCACGGGGGCTCGGGACTCGGCCAGTCGGTCGGGAACGCGGTCGACATGATCGTGACCATGGGCCGGCTGCTGATGGGGGGCGTGTGCGAGCGCTTCCCCGAGCTGTCGTTCCTGTTCCTCGAGGCCGGTGGTGGCTGGATCCCGAGCCTGCTCGAGCGGATGGACGAGCAGGTCAAGGCGTTCCCGCTCGAGCGCCGCTGGCTGTCGCTCCTGCCCAGCGAGTACTTCCGGCGGCAGTGCTACGCGGGGTTCGAGCCCGAGGAGTGGAACCTCGCGCAGTGCGCCGAGTTCCTGGGCGCCGACCGGATCATCTGGGCGTCCGACTACCCCCACCCCGAGTACCACGAGGGCATCGTCGACGAGCTCCGCAAGCACCTCGAGGGCGTTCCCGACGCGTCGCGCCGCCGCATCCTCGGCGCCAACGCGATCGACGCCTACCGGCTCGCGTGAAGTTCGCGGGGGAGCTCGACCTCGGGCGCATGCACCGCGAGCGCCGGGCCCGCCTGGTCGACGCGATGCGGGCCCAGGGTGTCGACGCGCTCCTGTTGCTCGGGCAGCAGAACGTCGCCTACGCGACGGGTGTGAAGGTGCCGGCGGCGGAACAGGGCCGCGCCCTGCACCGGCGCCCGGTCGCTCTGCTCACCGCCGACGGCGAGGAGCCGTGCGTCTGGACGTGGGAACCCGGCGGCGTGCCCGCCACGCTCGCCCGGAGCCGGGTCAACGGCGGTGTCGACCTGGAGTGGGACGACGGAGCGGGGTCGGTGGCGGGCGAGCTCCCGGAGGGGGTGGTCGCGGTCGACGAGCTGACGATGCCCCTCGCGGCCGCCGCCCGGGCCGCCGGGCGGGTCCTCGCCGATGCCGGCGGCGTCCTCACGGCCGCCAAGGTCTGCAAGACCGCCGACGAGATCGAGTGCCTGCGCCGGGCCCAGGCGATCAACGAGGCCGCGATGGTCGACGTGCAGGCGATGCTCGCGCCGGGCGTCCGGGCCACGGACCTGACGGCCGTCTTCTACGAGCGGATCTTCGAGCTCGGGATCTCGTCGAACACCGTCGACCCGATCTGGCAGGTCATGCCGCGGTCGATCGCGGACGGCCCGTACAGCGCCACCGGCGACGTCGTGTTCCCGACGCCGACGACACCCCGCGTGCTCGAACGCGGCGACGTCGTGTTCGTCGACACGGGGATCGCGTACGAGGGTTACCAGTCCGACTTCGGGCACACCTGGGTCGTCGGCGAAGAGCCCGACGCGCGGCGGCGCGACCAGGCGGCGCGCTGGCGCGCGCTCGTGTCGGCCGTCGTCGAACGGATCAAGCCGGGCGCGACCGCACGCGACCTGACGCGGGTCGCCGAGGAGGTGGAGGGAGGACGCCGGCGCCCCTGGCTCGCGCACCTCTACCTGGCGCACGGCACCGGCACCGACAGCGCCGAGATGCCGTTCGTGGGCACCGACCTCGGCGACGCCTTCGACGCCGGCCTCGTCCTCGAGGCGGGGATGGTGCTGGTGCTCGAGCCCGTCATCTGGGACGACGGTCACGGTGGGTTCCGGGCCGAGGAGATCGTCGCCGTCACCGAGGGCGGCGCCGAGATCCTCACCCGCCTCGACTGGACCGGCTATGCGTGAGCACCTGGCGCGGACGCTCGCGGCGATGTCCGACGCGGACGTCGACGTGCTCCTCCTCGGCCGCTCCCCCAACGTTCGCTACGTCTCGGGAGCCAACCAGCTGGCGCTCGCGGGCACCCGACCGTTCGCGCCGGCGTGCGTCGTGGTGCTCGGCACCGGCGCCGTGCACCTGCTCGCCACCACCGACGACGGCGTCCCACCCGACATCCCGAACGACCACCTCTTCCCCACGAGCTGGAACCCGGCGACGATCGTGGGCCACGTGGCGTCGGTACCCGGGGTCACCGGCGCCCGGCGCATCGGCGTCGACGGGATGACGCCCCTCATGGACGGGCTGCTCCGCGGCGCGCTGGGCGGCGCCGAGTGGGTCGACGGGGAATCGCTCCTGCGCGGCGTCCGGCGCGTGAAGTCCGAGGCGGATCTCGTGGGCCTCCGCGCCGCCCTGGCCGTCGCCCACGACGCGTTGGGCGCCGTCCGCGACGCGTTGCGTCCCGGCGCCGCCGAGGTGACGCTGAAGGCCGCGTTCGAGCGCCGCATGGCCGAGCGGGGCGTCACCACCCCGTCGGTCGAGGGGCAGTTCAACTCGGTGTTCCCCGGCGACGGCGCCCTCGCCAAGGGCGAGCTCGTTCCCGTGCGGGCCGGCGTCGTGGCCGACGGATGGGAAGGGACCGTGGCGACGACGTTCGTGTGCGCCGATCCGCCGCGGGAGCGGACGGCACGCCTCGACGACGTGCTGGCGCGGTGCCGCGCCGGCGCCACGGTCGGCGACCTGCGCAACGCGGCCGACGGTGTCACCGTCGACGGCGTCGGCCTCGGTCACGAGGAGCTCGCCGACGGCGACGTCCTCGAACCCGCGATGACGCTCACGATCGAGCGCTCCGCCGCCGACGTGTTGAGCGGCGTGACCGTCGTCGTCACCGCCGACGGCTACGAGCCTCTCTAGCTCTCGGCGCGGATCTCGGCCTGCCCGTCCTTCGGCTGCGGGTAGGCGTGCCAGCGCGTGGGAGTGTCCTCGATGAGACAGACCATCGCGTCCATCCCGAGGAACGGCGAGTCGATGCGGGCGACCTCGAACTCGTGACCCGTCTGCAGGCGCACGTAGTCGCCGGGCCGGATCTCGCTCACCGTGATGCTGCTCCAGCTGTCCATGGCGCGATACTGCCCCCTCCGCAGGAGGCCGCGCACGCGTGACCGCACACCCCCCGGCGCTGTCCGTCACCGGCGTCGACCTGACCGAGGGCGACACGCCGGTGCTGCGCGGCATCGACTGGGTCGTGCAGCCCGAGGAACGCTGGGTGGTCGTCGGACCCAACGGGTCGGGCAAGACGTCGCTGCTGCGGCTCGTGTCGTTCCAGCGCGGACCGACGCGGGGCACGGTCACCGTCCTCGGCGACACCTACGGTCGGACCGACATCCGCGCCTCCCGCCGCCGGATCGGCTTCGCGAGCACCGCCGTCCTCCAGCGCCTGCGCCCGACGCTCACCGCCCACGACGCCGTCCTCACGGGCCGCGAGGCGGCACTCGAGCCGTGGTGGCACACTTACACCGAGGCCGACCACCGCCGGGCCGAGGCGCTCCTCGACCTCGTCGGGTGCGGGTCGCACGGTCCGCAGGACGTCGGGTCGCTGTCCGAAGGCGAGCGCAAGCGGATCCTCGTGGCGCGCGTCCTGATGGCCGATCCCGAGCTCCTGCTGTTCGACGAGCCGTGCGCCGGCCTCGACCTCGGTGGGCGCGAGGCACTCGTGGCGCTGCTCGGCGCGCTCGCCGACGCACCCGACGAGCGGGCGATGGTCATGGTGACCCACCACCTGGAGGAGATCCCCCGCGGGGTCACGCACGCTCTCGTGCTGCGGGCCGGCCGGATCGTCGCCGCCGGTGAGATCGAACGCACACTGACCGACGAGACCGTCTCCGCCGCGTTCGGCGTCGACGTCAGCGTCGGCGTCGAGGACGGCCGTTGGACCGCCCGCGTCACGACCGCGCCGGAGCACTCCTGACGGCGGCGGCGACGCTCGCGCCGGCGATCACCCAGAACGACCACGTCGTCACGAGATCGGCGGTGCGGATAGCGTTTCGCCGTGTCGCCGCCCGAACCGCCGCACCCCTCGGTCGACCGCCTGCGCGGCCAGCTCGAATACCTCTTCGAGGACGATCCCGCGCTGCGCCGGGCCGGCGCCGAGGAGCTGGCCGAGCGCCTGAACCACGACGACCGCTGGGCCCGGGCCCGGGCCCGCTACCCCCTCGACACCGACGACGAGCTCCGGGCCAAGCTCCCCGAGTTCGCCGACCGGATCACGGTCGACGAGGTCCGCACCGCCCGCGACCGCGTCCCACCCGCCGACGACTGATCCGTCCGCGTTCTTGGCACGTTGAACGCCGAATAGCGACGTCCAGCGTGCCGAGAACCGGGGAGGTCAGGCGTCACCGCCCCTTGGGCAAACCCAAGCCGCGCTCGGCGATGATGTTGCGCTGGATCTCGCTGCTCCCCGAGTGGATCGTCATGACCTGGGCGTGCCGGTAGGTGTGCTCGATCCAGCCGCCCGCGGGTGCGCCGGCGGCGCCGTGCTGCAGGACGCCGGCCGCGCCGGCCATGTCGAGCACGTTCGACGCGGCCCGGGCGAGCGCCTCGGTGACGAAGAGCTTCGCGATCGACCCCTCGACGATCGGCAGGCCGCCCCGTGCCACGATCGTCGTCATCTCCTGGGCCAGCCGCTCCCCCACCTCGAGGTCGACCGCGATCGTCGCCAGGCGGCTCCGCACGGCCGGGTCGTCGAGCAGAGGACGGCCGTCCCGCTCCGCGGTCGACGCCCACTCGACGACCTGGCGGTAGAGCCGCCTCGTCTGACCCTGCGCGACCGGTGAGCGCTCGAACGCGAGCGCGACGGTGAGCACGCGCCACCCGCCGTCCACCTCGCCGATCCGGCAGGAGTCGGGGACCCGGACGTCCGAGTAGAAGGTGACGTTGGTGCGCTCGCCGCCCAGCGTCTCGATCGGTGTGATCTCGATCCCGGGCGTGTCCATCGGGACGATGAACAGCGTCAGCCCGCGGTGCTTCGGGACGTCGGGGTTGGTGCGGGTGAGGAGCAGCACGTACTCGCTCTCGTGCGCGAGCGTCGTGAACATCTTCTGGCCGTTGACGATCCAGTGGTCGCCGTCGCGAACCGCGCGCGTCGACACCGAGGCGATGTCGGAACCCGAGTCGGGCTCGGAGTAGCCCAGGCACGCGATGGCCTCGCCGCCGAGCAGGCGGGGCAGGATCTCGCGCTGCTGCTGGTCGGTGCCGCAGATGTCGATCGTGTGGGCGACGAGCTCGGCGCCGCCCCAGCCGTCCATCGGGGCGCCGGCGCGGGCGAGCTCCTCGTTGAACGCGGCCGTCTCGAACGGGTCGAGGCCGAGCCCGCCCTGCTCGCGCGGCCACGAGACCGCGAGCCAGCGTCGCTCGGCGAGGGCGCGGTGCAGCCCCCAGTCGTGGAGCGTCCCCGTCTCCCAGGCGTGGTCGACGAGCTCGGGCGGGCAGTGCTCGGCAAGGAAGGCACGCAGCTCGGCCGCCAGGCCGGTCGGCTCGGCCTCGTCGTCGAGCCCCCAGCGCCGCGCCGCCAGGCGCGTCGCGACGACGGCGAGCTCGGCGGCGGGATCGCCGAGCGCGAGCATCCACGCCTTGGCCCGGCGCAGGAAGAGCTGGATGTCGTACTCGAGCATGAATCCGTAGCCGCCGTGGAAGTGCAGGCTCGCCGCCGCCACCGCCTCCGCGGTACGACCGGCGAACCAGAACGTCATCGGCGCCAGCAGCTCGAACCGGTCGCCGCCGGCCGCGTGCCGGGCCAGGAGGCGGGCGCCCGCGAGGGCCGTGGCGACGTCGGCGAGCTTGTGCTGGATGCCCTGGAACGACCCGATCGGCACCCCGTACTGCTGCCGCGCCTTCACGTAGTCGACGCCGATGTCGAGCGCGCGCTGCGACAAGCCGACGAGGGCGGCGGCGGTCAGGACCCGCCACTCGTCGAGCGCGGTGTCGAAGGCCCGGCGCGCGTCCGCACCGGCGGCAAGCGTCGTGCGCGACCCGGCGGGATCGCCGAGATCGCGGTCCGCCAGAGCGGTCGCGCCGAGGTTCGGGGGCGACACGCCCGGGGCGTCGGCACGGACGGCGACGAGCTCGTCCCCGTCGATCCCGACGACCACGTCCGCCGCCGCGCCGCCGGGCACCAGCTCGGCGGTCCCGGCGACCGCCGGACGCGGCGAGAACGTGGCGACGGCCCGCCCGTCGGCAACGTCGGCGAAGACGTCGGGCACCGTGCCGCCACCGGCGCGCTCGAGGGCGCGGACCGCGACGAGGGACTCGACGAGCGGGACGGGGACGAGGTGGCGCCCGAACTCCTCGGCGAGGACGGTCAGGTCCGCGAGGGAGGTCTGGCCGCCCGTCGCGAGATCGGGGACCCCGAGAGCGGCGAGCCGTGACCAGAGCCGGGCGTCGAAGCCGAGCGGCTCGGCGGCGCGGACCCGTTCGGGCGCCGACTCCTTGGCGAAGAACGACCCGAAGGCGTCGCGCAGCGCGTCCTGGTCGGCGTCGAGCGCCGGGGTCACCGTCACGTGCCCGCGCCCTCCCATTCGACGTGGGCCCGGATCGAGCCGCCGGTCGGGTCGAGCCAGCCCTTCGAGCGGGCGAACCCGAGCATGGCCTCGAACTCGGCGTCCCACTCCGGCCCGACCCGGCCGGCCGCCATCCGGCGGACCGAGTCGACCGTGATCCAGGCGTGGTCGCCCTCGAGCCGGCCGGCGGCGGCGTCGACCAGGGCACCGAAGACCATGGCGGCGTCGCGCCCGCCGACGACCGCGAGGTGGAAGCGCTTGCAGTCGTCGGGCTCCTCGAGGGAGACCGTGGGCGGCGTGGTGGCCAGGTCGACCTTGACGTACACGGCTACAGACCGGTCATCGGGTAGGGGAACTTGGCGCCGACGCCGCAGTCCACGACGAGCGTCTGCCCGGTCACGCACGCCGCCAGGTCGGAGACGAGGAAGAGCAGGGCCGACGCGATGTCGGCCGGGAAGGCCACCCGGCGCAGCGGCGCGTTCGCCTCGTTGCGCTCCCGACCCTCGTCGCCGAGCAGGCCCGAGACCCGGGGCGTCCACACGACGCCGGGCGCGACCGCGTTCACCCGTATCCCCGACGGGCCGAGCTCCACGGCCGCGGTACGGACGAGCGACATGAGCCCTGCTTTCGCCGCGCCGTAGGCCGAGTGGCGCGGCGCCGACGTGATCCCCGACACCGACGCGACGAACGCCATCGCGCCACCGCCGTTCGCGGCGAGGGCGCGGCCGCCGAGCTGCATGGCGAGGTACGCGTGCCGCAGGCAGATGTCGAAGTGCCAGTTCCACAGGTCGTCGTCGAGCTCGACGAGGTCCGCGTAGCGGGCCATCCCGACGATGTCGACGACCCCGTCGAGCCCGCCGAGCGCCGACTGCGCCTCCGAGAACAGTCGTTCGGCGTCGGCCCGGTCGGTCGCGTCGCCGGAGCCGGCCACGCCTCCGGTCTCCTCGGCCACCTCGCCCGCGAGCTTCGGGTCGACGTCGATGCAGAACACGCGCGCGCCCACGGAGGTCAGCGCGTGCGCGGCCTGGCGCCCGATCCCCTGCCCGGCGCCGACGAGGACGAACCGGCGCCCGTCGAGGCGGAGCCGCCCCGGGAAGTCGGGAACCGGGCTGTCGTCGATGCTCGTCATGGCGCGGCCTCTCCCCTCGTACGCCGGTGCCGGCCGACCGGGAGCCCGGTCGACCGGCGACGCTATATCGCCGCTCGACGGCAGGCCACGTGGAGGCGGGTCGTTCGCCTAGTGTCCGCGGCGTGCTGGATCGAGACGCCGTCTCGCTGGACGGCCAGGTCGCCGTCGTCACGGGCGCCGCCAAGGGCATCGGCCAGGCGACCGCGCTCGCGCTCGCCAACTTCGGTGCCGACCTCGCGATCTGTGATCGCGACGTCGAGGGCATGCAACAGACGGCGCGCGACGTCGAGGCCATCGGGCAGCGCTGCCTGACGGCCGCGCTCGACGTACGCGACACCGCGGCCGTCGACTCGTGGGTGGCCGAGATCGGCCGCGAGCTCGGGCAGATCGACGTGCTCGTCAACAACGCGGGCGGCACGTTCTACGCGCACTTCTTCGACACCAACGCCAAGGGCGAGCGGGCGATGGTCGACGAGAACTTCACGAGCGTCACGAACTTCGTACGCGCCTGCGTGCCCCTCATGCCCGACGGAAGCTCGATCGTCAACGTCACGTCGATCGAGGCGCACCGGGCGGCGCCGGGCTTCGGCATCTACGCGGCGATGAAGGCCGCCGTCGAGAGCCTCACCAAGACGCTCGCGCTCGAGCTCGCCCCCCGCCGCATCCGCGTGAACACCGTCGCGCCCGACGCGATCCCCACGTCGGGAGACGCGGTGAACGCCGAGGCGGTCGGAAGCGACCGCGCCGCCTACGAACCGAAGGTGCCGCTCGGCTGGGGCACCGTCGACGACTGCGCCGGGCCGATCGTGTTCCTCGCGACCGGGCTGGCGTCGTTCATGACCGGGACGACCCTCCACGTCGACGGCGGCAGCCACGCGGCCAGCGGCTGGGTCCGCCGCCCCGACGGCACCTACGCACCGTGAGCGGTGTGACTCAGGCTTCGACGGCGCCGCCGAGGTAGGCGGCCTGCAGGGCCTCCGCGACCTCGTCGGGCTTGCCGACGAGCTGGATGCGGCCGTGCAGCATGATCGCCGCGACGTCGGCGACGCCGAGCACCTCGTGCGCGAACTGCTCGACGATGAGGATCGAGACGTCCTCGGCGGCGATGCGCTTCACGACCTCGTAGAGCTCCTCCACGATGAGGGGCGCGAGACCCATCGACAGCTCGTCGAGCAGGAGCACCTTCGGGTTGGTCGCCATGGCGCGTGCCATCGAGAGCATCTGCTGCTCGCCACCCGAGAGCGTTCCGGCGACCTGCTTGCGGCGCTCCTGCAGGCGCGGGAAGCGCTGGTAGGCGCGCTCCTCGACGTCGGACAGCGAGACGCCGCTGTAGGTGATCATCCGGAGGTTCTCGAGCACCGTGAGGTTCGGGAAGATGCCCCGGCCCTCGGGGATCGTGCACAGGCCGGCCCGCGCGAGCCGGTCGGACGACCAGCCGTTGACGCGGTCGCCGAAGAAGTGGACGGTGCCCGCCACGGGCGCGAGCTGGCCGCTCGCGACCTTGAGCGTCGTGCTCTTGCCGGCGCCGTTGGGTCCGAGGAGTGCGTACACCTGGCCGGGAGGGATGGCGATGCTCACGCCGTGCAGGACGTCGATCGTCCCGTAGGCGGCGCGGACGTCGAGCAGCTCGAGGGCGGCGCCGGGCGTCGGACCGCCGCTCGTCGTCGGCGCGAGCGGCTCGGTCGGCGACGGAGCGCCGGTTGCGGCGTGGCCGTCGGCCCCGTTGGATGACGCCGCAGCCGCGTCGGCCTCGACCTCGGCCTCGAGCGCCGAGACCTCGCGCAGGATCGCCTCCTGCTCGTCGGGCACCTCGGTCTTCTCGTCGCCCTCGCCCAGGTACGCCGCCCGCACCAGCGGGTTGGCCTGCACCTCTTCGGGCGTGCCGTAGGCGATGATCCGGCCGAAGTCGAGCACGTGGATGTGGTCGCACGCGTTCATGACGAGACCCATGTCGTGCTCGACCAGCAGGATGCCGAGGCCGGTGGCCGCGAGCTCCCGCAGGAGCTCGGCGAGCTGGTCGGTCTCCTCCTCGTTGAGGCCCGACGACGGCTCGTCGAGGAGGACGACCCGGGGCTTGGTGGCCAGGGCGCGGGCGAGCTCGACCAGCCGCTGGGTTCCGGTCGGCAGCTTGTCGACACGCTCCGACGCCACCGGCGTGAGACCGACCCGCTCGATGAGCTCGTCGGCGAACTGACCGGGCCGGAATCGCTCGCGCGACCACCCCCTGCGCATCTCGGCGGCGACGAGGACGTTGTCGCGCACCGACAGCGTCCCGAAGGTCTCGAGGCGCTGGAACGTGCGGCCGATCCCGAGCCGGGCCCGCTTGTGCGGCTTGGCCGACGAGAGGTCGCGCTCGTCGAGGATCACCTTGCCCGCGCTCGGCGGCTGGAGCCCCGTGATGACGTTGAACAGCGTCGTCTTGCCCGCGCCGTTGGGGCCGATGAGGCCGGTGACCTCGCCCTCGGGCACGTCCATCGTCACCCCCGACAGCGCCTGGAGGCCGCCGAAGTTGACGGAAACGGAATCGATGTTCAGCAGGCTCACGGCGAATCTCCGGGAACGGGAACTCGTTCGTCGGGCACCTCTGCCGGGAGCGTCGGCGGCGGCATGGTGGCGCCGCCCCCTGCCGACAGGAGAGCCCGTTGTTGCTTGGCCGCGCGCTTCAGCGCGCGCTCCGCCCGCATGTGCTCGCGGGCGTCGCGGCGCCACGGTAACAGCGGCGCGAACGCCTGTCCGATCTCCACCACCGCCCCCTCCGGGTTGCGGCCGACGCCGAGCGCGGCGAGGCCGGGCCCGACCCGGGTCAGGGCGGCGAAGATCGCGATGCCGGCGACCATGACCCCGGGATGGTCCTGCTCGATGATGAGGAGGATCACGGAGCTGATCCCGCCGAACAGCGCGCCGCTCACACAGCTCACGCCACCGACGACGAGCAGCAGCAGGAACGGGATCCCGACCAGCATCTGGAAGTCCATCTCGCCCGCCGACCCCCGGTACATCCCGAGGAGGCCGCCGGCGAACCCGGCCATGGCGGCCGCGAGGGCGAAGACCGCCAGCTTGGTGACGATCAGGTTGATGCCGACGGTCGCGCTCGCGGCCGGGCTGTCGCGCAGCGCGATCAGGCGCCGGCCGAAGGCGGACCGCCGCAGCCACACGACGAACAGGGCCAGCAACCCGAAGATCACCGTCACCGCCACGAGGAAGTTGTTGGCGTCGTTGAAGTCGATGCCGAGGAACGCGAGCGTCGCGATCCGCCGGCCGCCGGCGCCGTACACCTCCTTCTGCGAGAAGAACAGCGGCCCCGCCATCACGGCGAAGGCCATCGAGGCCAGGGCGAGGTAGAGGCCCTGCAATCGCAGGGCGGGGAGCGCCATCAGCACCCCGAAGGGGACGGCGAGCACGGCGGCCGCCACCAGCCCGAGCGGGCTTCCCGGGTTGAACCACGAAGACGAGTTCCCGGCGACCTCGGCCATCGCGTAGGCGCCGACGCCCACGAACGTGATCTGGGCGAGCGAGATCTGGCCCGCCCAGCCCGTCAACGGGATGAGCGACAGCATGATGATCGAGGTGATGATCGCGATCGTGATCCGGCGCGTGTCGGGAACCCCGAAGCCCGCGAAGCTCACCACCAGGATGATCACGGCGAGGAGCACGCCCATGCCGACGGCGGTCTCCCTCACGCTCGTGACGCGAGGGACGCGGTACTTCGGAGCGAGGCGACCCAGCTCGAGGCGGGCCTGCGGCAGCGCGAGGAGCGCGATGAAGAGGATGATCGCCGGGATCGCGGTCGAGGCCGTGCTCCAGCGACCGTAGAGGTTCAGGAAGTTGACCGCGAAGGCCTGGACCACGCCGATGATGAGCCCACCGGCGAACGTCCACGGCAGGCTGCGGAGGCGGCCGATGATCGCCGCCGCGAACGCGTCGACGATGAACAGCGTGAGCGCGTCGACGCGCAGCCCGACGTTCGGCGCGAGCAGGATCCCGGCGATCGCCGCCATCGAGCAGCCGAGGGCCCACGCGAGCGCCGAGACCCGCCCCGGCTTCGCGCCGTTGAGCGCGGCGAGGTCACGATTGTCGACGACGGCCCGCATCGCGACGCCCGTCCGGCTGCGGTAGAGCAGCACCCGGAGGAACAGCGCGATCCCGATCGCGATCATGATCGTGATGAACCGGTGCCACGTCAGCACGACGTTGCCGATGTCGATGCCGTGCTTGTCCGCGAAGAACTCGGGCAGCGGCGAGATCGTGTTCTCGTCCCACAGCGTGGTCGCGAGACCCATGAAGAAGAACATGAGACCGATGGTCACGACGAGCTGCACGACGAGCGTCGTGTTCACCAGCTTCCGCATGATCAGCCGCTCGATCACCGCGCCGAGCAGGGGGGCCGCGACGAGGATGACGAAGATCAACGCGATCGGCGCCGGCCACCGCTGGTTGACGCGGACCTCCCAGTAGAGGAAGGCCATGATCATGCCGATCGCGCCCTGCGCGAAGTTGAACACACCCGACGTCGTGTAGGTGACGACGAGACCCGACGCCGCGATCGCGTAGATCGAGCCGGCCGTCAGCGCGTAGATCACCGCGCCGATGATCGTGTCGGTGGTGAACGCCGCCTGGTTCAGCGACTCGACGAGGACGATGCCGCAGAACAGGGCGACGCAGAAGATGAGGGTGAGCCTGCCTCTGCCGATCCTGGTCACGAGCCCCTCGCTCCCTTCGGATGCGAGCCCGCAACGCCGGCGGCCCGGGGATCAACCCCGGGCCCACCGACGACGGGTCGTCGTCAGCCGATGCTCGACGAGTCGAACTGCACCGGCTGGATGTTGCGCTTGTTGCAGTCGAAGGTCGTCGCCTTCTTCGGGTAGACGCGCACCCACTTGCCGCCCTTGAGCTGGAGGAGGTCGAAGCAACCACCCGGGACCTTGCCGCCGATGTCGGTCGGGCCGATCATCCCCTGGGCGGTGAAGTTGTGCTCCGCCTTGGCCGTCGCCAGGAAGTTCGCCCGGGTCAGCCCGTTCACGCCCTGCGCCTTGACGATCTTGTTCACGACGTCCTGGAAGAACAGGGCCGCGATCCACGCCTGGGCGCCGAAGCCGTCGGCGTTGGCCTTGCCGACCGAGCTCAGGTACGCCTTGACCGGCGGCGACTTGCTCGCCTCCTCGAAGGGCACGAAGAACGTCTCGAGGTACTGGCCCTCACCGGCAGCGCCGGCGGTGTCGATGAAGCGCTGGCTGTAGCACGCAAGCGAGCAGTCCCACACCTTCACGCTGGTGACGCCCTGGGTCTGCGCCTCCTTGCGGAAGTAGGCCATGCTCACGTCGTTCGAGCCGCTGCGGGCGAACGTCGAGTTCTTCGACTTCAGCGTCTGCACGTAGGGCAGGTACTTGTCCTGCGGGTCGCGGCCCGAGATCGTGTACTCGCCGTCGTTACCGACGCCGATCTTCTGCATCGCCTTCCAGCCGCTGATCGTCGTGATCTGCGTCGACTTCAGGTCACCCGGGATCAGGAAGACGCCGTGCAGGTCCTTCGTGACGTTCTTCTTGAACCAGTACACCTGCCCGACCCGCTCGTTGTAGACCTCGGGGGTCGGGTGCGCCCAGTCGCGCGTCGGGGCGATGATCGGGAACGACACGGGCGAGCGCTGCTGCGACACGTCCGTCGTCAGCTCCGGGATGTCGGGAAGACCCGTGGCCTGACCCTTGAGATCCTTGCACGCGATCATGTCGTCGACGTTGTTGAGGAACAGCGCCGTCGTGCCCACGATCGCGAAGTCGTTCTGGCACGCCTGGATGATCGCGTTGCGTGTCTCGTCCGGGCTCAGCTTCGAGTCGATGAAGTCGACCTGGACCTGGCGCTTCGCGATCCCACCCTTCTTGTTGATGTACTTGCCGAACGCCTGGACCGCGTCGGCGGAACCCTTGAACAGGCCGGGCGCGAGCGGTGTGTTCACGTCCGCGATCACTGCGATCCGGATCTGGTTGGCGGAGACGCCCACCTCGGTCGCCTTGGGCGCCTCGTTGGCGGACGACTGACCCGAGGCCGTCCCTGCAGTGAGGGCGACCACGACCCCCACGGCGGTTGCCAGCGCGACCCAGCGCAAACGCTTCACTGCTCGCATCCCCCCTCTTCCCCCCCTTTTGTACGGGCACCGACACGCCGGCCGGCCCCGGTCGGACCCCATGGTGCCCGACTGCCGGCGCATTCTTGCCGCGGGTAGAACGTGTTGCAATAGCGCTACCTGACACGACGGTCAGGTCGCGAAGCTCAGGTCGCCGAGACGCGAACGGGAAGGTTTCGTAGCCCGAACAGCCGGTTGCTGCGCGTCCAAACCGGTTCTCCCGCCGGTTCGATCACCGAGACGTGGTCGAGCAATTCCTCGAGCACGATCCGGATCTCGAGGCGGGCGAGATTCGCGCCGAGGCAGAAATGCGCGCCGTGACCGAAGCCGACGTGCGGATTCGGGTCACGACCGGCGTCGAAACGGAACGGTTCGGCGAACACCGTCTCGTCGCGGTCGGCGGACATCTCCCAGAGCGTGACCTTCTCGCCCCCGCGCACGGTCTCGCCGCCGAGCACCACCTCGCGCGTGGCGGTGCGTCGCTTGTAGACGGAGGGGCTCGTCCACCGCACCATCTCGTCGACGGTCGTCGCGACCAACGACGGATCGCCGCGGAGGCGCGCCATCTCGTCCGGTTGCTCCATCAACGCGAGCACGCCGCCCGCGATCGCCTTGCGCGTCGTCTCGCTGCCGGCCGTGAACAGGAGGCTGAAGAACGCGCGCAGCTCGGGTTCCGTGAGTTGCGACGGCTCCTCATCGGGGAGGGTCGCTCCGATGACCGCGGAGATCATGTCGTCGGCCGGGCAGCGTCGCCGCTCCTCGATCAGCGCCGCGCCGTACTCCTGCAGGCTCGCGCCGGCTGCGCGCGACTCGTCGGTGACCTCGTTCAGCGTGCGATCCACGAGGTCGTTCGTGATGTCGACCCATTCGCAGAGCCGTCCGCGATCGTCCTGGGGCACGCCCATCAGCATGGCGATCGCCTGGAGCGGCAACTCGCGTGCCACGTCGACGACGAGGTCGCACTCCCCCGCGGCCACGACCGGCTCGAGGATCGCCCGGGTCCGGCGGCGGAGCTCGCGCTCGAGCCGCCCGATCATGCGGGGCGTGAACCCGACGCTGACGAGGCGGCGGATCCGCTGGTGGCGCGGGTCGTCCATCATGTTGAGGACGATCCCGGCAAGGGGCAGGTCCTGGATCAGCGTGCCGCCGTACGGGCGGCTGCCGCCGGTCTCGGACGAGAACGTCGCCGGGTCGCGCAGCACGCGCAGCACGTCGGCGTGCCGGGTCACGACCCAGAAGCCCTCCCCGTCGGGAGTGTGACGCGTCGGCGGGTGCCAGTAGACCGGGCACTCGCGCCGAGCGCGGGTGAACACGGCGTGCGGGAACCCGCCCGCGTAGTTGTCGAGATCGGTGAGGTCGAACGTGCGCGGATCGTCGACCCGCGCCGACACCACCATCTTCAGTCGCCGTCCAGATCCGCGAGGGCCTCGGCCAGCTCGCCGACCGTCCACCGGTCCTCGTGGGGAATCGTCCGCGCGTAGTGCCAGTTCTCGAAGATCCGGATCTCGGGGCCCCGCGCCATGATGACGCGGCCCGTGTGCGGGCAGTCCGCGGACGCGAGGTAGGCGACGAGGGGCGAGACGTTGCCGGGATGGAACGTGTCGAACACGGCGGGGTCGTCGGGCGCGCGGACCATGTCGGCGATGCCCGCCACCTCCTCGGTCATGCGCGTCCGGGCGACGGGGACGATCGCGTTGACGCGCACGCCGTAGCGCCCGAGCTCCTGGGCGAGGATGATCGTCATCGAGGCGATGCCGGCCTTGGCGGCGCCGTAGTTGCTCTGCCCGACCGCGCCGAGCAGCCCGGAGGTCGACGAGACGTTGACGACGGACGCGTTGACCGTCTCCCCGGCCTTCACCTTGTCGCGCCAGTAGCCCGCGGTCTGGCGCGTCATGCAGAACGTCGACTTCAGGTGACCGCGGATGACCGCGTCCCAGTCGTCCTCCGTCATGTTGACGAACATGCGGTCGCGCAGGATGCCCGCGTTGTTGACCACGACGTGCACGTCGCCGAACGCCTCGGTCGCGGAGGCGAGCACGGCCGCCGCGCCGTCCATCGTCGCGACGTCGTGGTCGGAGGCAATGGCCTCGCCGCCGGCGGCCGCGATCTCGTCGGCGACGGCGCGGGCCAGCTTCGGGTCGCCGCCCGTGCCGTCGCGCTCGGCGCCGTTGTCGTTCACGACGACGCGAGCACCCTCGGCCGCGAAGAGCAGCGCGTGCTCGCGGCCCATGCCGCGCCCGGCACCTGTGATGATCGCGACCCGGCCGTCCAGAGATCCCATGGGACCCGTTGATATCAGCTTTCCCGCTCCCGGCGCCTCGCGCCGGGCCGCTCGGGCCCCGCCTCGCTGCGCCGCGGGCTACCTCCGGCGCAGGCGCTCGGCTCAGGTCAGCACGGGGTTGCGCAGCAGGCGGCCGGCGGGGACGCCCGTCTCCTTGTCGTCGTCGATCGTGACCTCGCCGTTCACGAGCACCCACCGGTAGCCGACGCCGCGCTGCACACGGCGCCACTCGCCGCCCGGGAAGTCGTGGACCTTTTCGACCGGTGTCATGTCGAGGCGGTCGTAGTCGTAGACGACCACGTCGGCGGCCTTGCCGACCTCGAGCGTGCCCCGGTCGGTGAAGCCCGCGCAGTGGGCGGGCAGCGCGGAGAGCTTCCAGTGCGCCTGCTCCAGCGTGAGGATCCCGTGCTCGCGAACCGCGCGGATGATCGTCTCCGTCGGGTACCGGCCGGCGGTGAGGAACTTCGTGTGCGCCCCGCCGTCGGACGTGCCGGGGAGCAGGTAGTCGTCGGTCATGAGCTCGCGGAACCCCTCGAGGCGCGTGTTGATCGCGGGCTTCGAGAAGAACGTCGTCGCGAGCCGGTCCGCGACCGCGATGTCGAGCATCGCGTCGACCGGGTGCTTGCCGGTCGCGGCGGCGACGTCGCCGACGGTCATGTTCGCCCACTGCTTCGTCTCGGGTGTGCGCGGTCCGAGGACGACGACCTCCTCCATCGGGCCGAGCGCGATGTAGACGTGCGCGTCGCGGAGCGCCGGCCGGCGCGCCGGGTCGGCCAGCTTCTCGAGGCGCTCCTCGAGCGAGCCGGTCGTCGCCTCGCACCACGCGTCGCTCTCGTCGAAGAGGTTCCAGTCCTCGAACGTCAGCGTGAAACCGGCGTCGGTCGTCACGCCCTGGCCGTAGACGGGCAGGCCGCGCTCGCGGCAGGACGCAAGCCACTCGAGCTGCCCGCGGTGGATCTCGGGCATCTGGTCGAAGGCCTGCACCGCGTTCATGATCACCGGCCGGCCGCTGATCTCCGCGAGGCGCTCGATGAAGCCGTGGCCGTCCTCACCGGCGGGCGAGCCGTTCGTGATCTGGATGAAGCCGTCGTTGCGCTCGGCCAGCACGCCGGCGAGCTCGAAGCAGGTCTCGGAGTGCATCACGTCGGTGACCATCGGCGTCCCGTCGAAGTCGCGCTGGATGCTCGCGCCGGCATCGGGGTGCAACCGCTGCGCCGACCAACCGCCGGCGCCCGCGTCCATCGCCTCGTGCAACAGCCGGCGCATCTCCGCGTGCTCGGCGTCGGTCGGCATCGCGCCGGCCTTCGCGCGTTCCCACCCGAGCACCCAGACGAGCAGGGGCCCGACCGGCATGAACGGGCGGAGGTTGACCGACAACGGGGTGGCGGCGACGCGGTCGAGGAACTCGGGGTACGACACCCAGTTCCACGGCAGCCCTTCGCGCATCGCGTCGTAGGGGATCGCCTCGACGCGCGTCATCGACCGCATCGAGCGCTCGCGGTCCTCGGGCCGCACGGGCGCGAACCCGAAGCCGCAGTTGCCGATCACGACCGAGGTGACGCCGTGCCAGCCGGACAGGGTGCAGTACGGGTCCCAGAAGAGCTGCGCGTCGTAGTGGGTGTGCAGGTCGACGAAGCCGGGCGCCACGACCAGGCCGTCGGCGTCGAGCACCCGGTCCGCGTCGGCGGGATCGATCTTGCCCAGCCGCGTGATCCGTCCGCCCGCGATCGCCACGTCGCAGCGGCGCCGGGGCATCCCCGTGCCGTCGACCACCATGCCGTCGCGGATGACGGTGTCGTAACGTGCCATCGGAACCCCCCGGCAAGGATTGTTAATTGACACAGATTACACAGGATGCGGCCGCCCGGGTCGAGGACCTGACCGACCGGCTCGTGGCGGAGCACCTCGGCGAGCCGCCGCCGGGCTTCCTCGGCGCGCAGTTCGACGCCGGCCTCGCGTTCGTCTGGTTCCCGGAGGGCCACGGCGGCCTCGGGCTGGCCCCGGCGCTCCAGCGCACCGTCAACGAGCGCATCGTGGAGGCGGGCGGGCCGATCCCGCCCCTCGGCATCGGCCACGGCATGGCCGCGCCGACGATCGCCGCCCACGGCACCGAGGAGCAGAAGCGGCGATGGCTCCGCCCGCTGTTCACCGGCGAGGAGGTGTGGTGCCAGCTCTTCAGCGAGCCGGGCGCGGGCTCGGACGTGGCGAGCCTGGCGACGACGGCCGTCCGTGACGGCGACGAGTGGATCGTCAACGGGCAGAAGGTGTGGACGAGCCTGGCCCACCATGCCCGGTGGGGCCTGCTGTTCGCGCGCACCGATCCCGACGTCCCCAAGCACCGGGGCATGACCTACTTCGTGATCGACATGCACCAGCCCGGCGTCGAGGTCCGGCCGCTGCGCCAGATGACCGGCCAGGCCGAGTTCAACGAGGTCTACCTGACCGACGCACGCGTCCCCGACTCGTTCCGGCTCGGCGACGTCGGCGACGGGTGGCGCGTCGGGCTCACGACGCTCATGAACGAGCGCGTCTCGATCGGCGGCTCGTCGTTCGGCGGCGGGTGGACGCCGATCCGGTGGGTGCTCGAGACCTGGCGCGCCCGTGGCGACCACGACCCGGCGCGCCGCGACGCCGTGATGCGAGTGTGGGTCGACGCCGAGACGCTGCGCCTCACCAACCTGCGCGCGGCCGCTGCCCGCTCGGTGGGCGTGCCCGGCCCGGAGGGGTCGATCGCGAAGCTCGCGGCGGCCGAGCTCAACAAGCGGATCTTCGCGTTGTGCGAGAACCTCCTCGGCCCCGAAGGCACGCTGTACCCGAAGGGCTACGAGATGGACCGGTCGCGCGCCGGCCTCGGATACGACACGGTGCAGGAGTGGTTCCTCCGCAGCCGTGCCAACTCGATCGAGGGCGGCACGTCCGAGGTCATGCGCAACATCCTCGGCGAGCGCGTGCTCGGCCTCCCCGGCGACCTCCGCGTCGACAAGGACGTCGCGTGGAAGGACGTCCCCCGCAGCTAGGCCGCCGCCGCCACTCGCGTTCTTGGCACGCTGGACGTCGCTATTCGGCGTCGAACGTGCCAAGAACTTCTCAGGTGGCGCGCCGCGCCTCCGCGACCAGGGCGCGGGTGGCGTCGTGGGCGAGGCGGGCGGCCTCGTCGGCCGGGAGCGACTGGAAGGCGGGGTTGAAGAGCTCGACCGAGACCGGGCAGTCGACACCCATCGCGTCGAGCGTGCGGAGGAAGCCGACGAGGTCGAGGTCGCCGTCGCCCGGGAGGCGCCGGTTGAGCATCGTGTCCTGCATGTAGTCGCCGTCGGGCTTGGCGGGCGCGTCGCTCACCTGGACGACGAACACGCGGTCACCGGGGACGGCCCGGAGCGCGCCGTCGTCGGCGGCGCCCCGCAGGTGGTGCCAGGAGTCGACGAGCAGCCCGCCGTTCGCCCGCCCGGCGCCGTCCACGACCTGCCACGCCGTCGCGACGTCCGGGATGCCACTCCAGGGGAGGAACTCGAGCGCGACGAGGAGCCCGTGCTCGGCGGCCCGGTCGCACAGACCGGCGAAGCGCTCAGTGACGTCGTCGAGAGGCGCGAGGTCGTCGGGCATGCCGATGTCGCCGACGTTGACGACGCGCGAACCGAACACGTCGGCCATGGCGAAGCAGCCCGCCTCGGAGGGTTCGCCCTCGACCTGCATCTGCTCGTCGCGCGCCGCCCAGCCGAAGACGAACTCGAGCTCGGGAACGCCGATGCCGTGGTCGGCGACCACGGCGCGCAGGTCGGCATCGGTCCGGCCCCCGGCCAGCTCGGCCGCGTACTCGCCGAAGTGCATCCCGATGCCGGTGAAGCCCGCCTTCGCGGCCGCGGCGACACGCGTCGCGAAGTCGTACCGGGCCGGCTCGAGGGCGGACGCGCCGCAGAGCGTGTAGTGGCTCGAGATCAGGTCGTCTCGCGCGAGGATCCCCATGTCACTCTCCCTCCGGACGGCCGGTCCCGAGCCGCGGCAGCACCTTGGCCTCGAAGAGGTCGAGGCTCTCCCATGCGAGCTCCGGCGCGAGCCCACCCATCAGCGGGTGCAGGATCAGCTTCGACCCTTCCTCGAGGCTGTCGGCGAGCGCGAGGCACTCGTCGGGCGTGACGACCGCGTACAGGCCCTGGGCGCGCAGGACGTCGGCGTCGTCGATCGGGACCCACGGGTTCGAACCCGGGACGAGCGCGGCCCACTTGGCGTACTCGTTGGCCTCGTGCAACGCGTGGGGCGCGATCGCGGCCCACGCCCGGTCGGGATCGTCGGCGACGTGCACGAACAGCGGCCCGC
>Ga0070741_10008302_pt1 | contig 20930 bp, 19 predicted proteins | sample Coa_R1_4_FD_66440 | JGI IMG/M metagenome (GOLD analysis project Ga0070741, IMG submission 66440) | Surface soil microbial communities from Centralia Pennsylvania, which are recovering from an underground coalmine fire - Coalmine... | ecosystem: Environmental > Terrestrial > Soil > Unclassified ...
CTACATCTTCGGTGCGGGTCACGTAGCCGTGAACCTGTACAAAGTGGCGCACAACGCGGGGTTCGACGTGATCGTCGTCGATGACCGCGAAACCTATGCCAACCGGGAGCGGTTTCCGGAAGCACGTCAAGTCATCGCCGAGGACTTCGACAAAGTCACAGCCAGCTTGGCGCCCAGCGAGTCGGCGTATATCGTGATCGTCACCCGTGGGCACCGGGACGACATGCGGGTGCTGCGCTGGGCCGTGCAGACACGGGCCCGCTATGTTGGCATGATCGGTTCTAAGCGCAAGACGATTGCAATCTTCAACGAACTACAAAAAGAAGGCTTGAATCCGGAACTATTCGAGCGCGTACATGCGCCAGTCGGCTTGGATATCGGCGCGGTCACGCCGGAGGAGATTGCCGTTTCGATCACCGCGGAACTCATCGCCATCCGGCGCCACGCCGAACGTGCGCTGCCGCACATGAGCTGGTTCAAAAGCAGACAACTAGCGAAGGATGTTCTGGACTGATCCAGGGGATCACAGCTATCTAGATAAAGTTGGATAGGCAACGCGGGATTAGTTCACCTTGCTGCCCCTTTTTCGTCCCGTCCGCAGATTCGTTGCACACGTTTGTTCCGGGACAACGTCTATAAGCTCATTGCCTGCTGGCTGCGTGCGTTCGTGTGTGAACCGTGCTGTCACGCGTATCATGCTTGGCAAGAAATAGCCGTCACGTCGTCAAGAAACTCGACAATTTGGGCCTCGCAAAATTCCAGGGAGGAAGAGCGATGAACAAGAGAATTTCGCTAGCGGTTATTGTGCCTATGTTGTGCTTACTGAGTTGGACCGCGCAGGCACAGGACAACTCGAAGAAAGATGCCATGAAGCCCGCGCCCAGTCCGTCGGCTGCGGTGCTTGAGTCATGGAACGACATCGGCCGGAAGCTGATTGCTATGGCCGAAGACTTTCCCGAGGACAAGTACGATTTCAAGCCGACGCCTGCCCAGCGTAGCTTTGCCGAACAACTGCTCCATGCTGCGGGCGCAAACTATTACTTCACCAATGTGGCTCGGGGCGAGAAAGCTCCGGCCGAGGATTACCCGAAGCGCAGCGAGTTCAAGAACAAGGCCGACATCGTTGCCTTCGTGAAGAAATCCTTTGCTGACGGAGCGGCGGCAATCAAGGACAAGGGTGATTCCGGCATGTCACAGATCTTGACCGACAAGGACAACCATTATCAGGCGCGCGTCTCAGACCTGGCTTACGGACTGATCGAGCACGACGGTGAACACTATGGACAACTGGTCGGTTACTATCGCGCCTCTGGCCTGGTGCCACCCGAGTCGCGCCCGAAAAAATGAATCACGTTCGTGTGTGTTGTAATCTTCCACTACAAATCTGAGGCCGGCGAATCTTGTTTTTCTGCATTGCATGCAGGACGGGGAGCCGGCCTTAGCCTTCTGGAGAATCAATGAACCTTCTGCGCATTCCTGCGCTTGTGCTCCTGCTGTCGATGTGTGGGTTGGCGCAGCAGCAGAGCGTGCGTTCGGCTCCCAAGGCCGACGATCGCCTTAAGGCCGACGTACTTCTCATTGTTGCTCATCCCGATGACGAAACCGGAGTGACGGCATATCTCGCTCAACTTATGGATCAGGGCAAGCGCGTGGCTGTCGTCTATCTGACCCGTGGGGAAGCAGGGCACAACAACATGGGACGCGAACGTGCTGCCTCACTCGGTGCGGCGCGGGAAATGGAATTGCGCCATGCGCTTACTTTCGTCGGTGTGCAAAACGTTTGGTTCTTAGGCGGTCGCGATACTCCAAGTCAGGACGTCTTGCAATCGCTGGCCAATTGGCATCACGGGCAGGCGTTGGAAGACGTTGTCCGTATGATCCGGATCACTCGGCCCTACGTGATTCTGACCTGGCTGCCAGGAATTTTCATCGGCGAGGATCACGGTGACCATCAGGCCGCGGGCGTAATCGCAACCGAAGCTTTCGATTTAGCGGGCGATCCGTCGGCGTTCCCGGCGCAAATGGCGCAGCCCCGTAAGGTCAATGAGACTCTGTTAGAAGGTCTGCAACCCTGGCAGCCGCAGAAGATCTACTACTTCTCTGACGCGAGCGATGACAAGCAGTTCAAGGGCAAGGGCCCTTCGTATCCCGTAACGGCAATTTCTCCGAAACGCAACCTGCCGTACTGGCGCATCGCGATGGATGCGTTTCGATTTCATCGCACCCAGTACAACTCCTACATCGAGAAGCTCGATAAGATGAGCGACGAGCAGCTTGCCAAGATGGCGAGTGCGGACCAGGACGGCTGGGCCAGCCCGTTCCAATTCATCTTCGGAAAGTCCGTAGTTCCCACCTCTGCTACGGCTGATGTTCTCGATGGCATCAACGTAGCTTCGATTGCATACGTTCGCCCAAAGGCATCGGCTCCTGTCGAGCACCCAGGCTTAACGTTGACTATAGGAGGACCCTGGAGCTTTTATCAGGACTTTTACCGTGACCACGGTTTAGAACAATTACCTGTGGCCTCAGTTCCTGAGATTGCTGTTGCAGCCGGGACGACTCTGCAGGTTCCTCTAGTACTGCGTAATGATACGAACCAACCTGCCGAAGTTTCTCTTGCCACGACAATGCCCGATGGATGGGCCCAGAAAGAATCGTCGCCGAAATGCCGGCTATCGCCAGGCGACGTGTTTCCGCTTGAAATTGAGCTAACCACGCCTGCAAAGAAGAGCGACCAGGTTGCCGAACTGACTTTTCAGGCTTCCTCGACAAGTGGTCCGGTCGGAGTGGTCAAAATGCGGGTACGAGTAGGATCGGGCGGCTTACCGCAATAGCTCACTGCGATTGAAAATGCTTACACCTCAAGACTCGCGCCATTGAATTTACCGGCGCCTCGGGATGGCGCCTGTGCAGATGGATGAATTGATGGAGCGGGAGACCGGGATCGAACCGGCGACATCCAGCTTGGGAAGCTGGCGTTCTACCGCTGAACTACTCCCGCTCGCACGGCAGCAAGTGAATGGTAGCACACCGTTTCCGATCTGTGTCCAGTCGCGGCGCCCCCGCAGCATTGGCTTTTTCTCACCAGCATAGTAATGTGCCTGCGGGGGGAACGCCATGCCAGCCAAACTCTCCGCCGAAGTCCTTCGCCTGATCGATGGCCGCAACTTCGCTCATCTCGCCACCCTGCTCCCCGACGGCTCGCCTCATAGTGTGCCTGTCTGGATCGGGCGCGAAGGCGATCGTCTGTTTATCACAACCGACGACAACTCAGTGAAAGGCCGCAACACACAACGTGATCCTCGGGTCGCCATTTCATTGATTGATCTGAACGACCCCTATTCGGAAGCGCAGATTCGCGGACGTGTGGTTGAGCGCCGCCGCGACTCCGACTTCAAATACATCGATGCGGTATCGAAGAAGTACGTAGGAAAGTCCTGGCCCTATCGGGAGGACGTTCCTGTGGCGCTGATCATCGAAACGGATCACGTTCACTACTCGAAGCAACCGTTTGAGCACGACAAAGCCGCGTAGCTGCAAGTCGGGCTCACAAAGAAAAGAGAGCGCACGGATACGTTTGACCCGTGCGCCCGTGTTCCCGTCCGGTGTCCCTTATAACGCCGCTGCACCCCGCTCTTGGTTGCGGATCCGGATTGCCTCTTCCACCTTGTACAGGAATATCTTTCCGTCCCCGATTTTGCCGGTACCGGCGGTCTGGATGACAGCATCGACTGCCGCATCCACCAGCCTGTCCTCCATCACGACCTCCAGCTTGATCTTCGGCAGCAGGTCGACGGAATATTCCCGGCCGCGGTACATCTCGGTGTGGCCTTTCTGACGGCCATGGCCTCGCACCTCGGAGATCGTGATACCCTCCGCGCCCAATTCGGACAACACCTCTTTGACCGCGTCGAGCTTGTTGGGTTGGATAATCGCTTCCAGTTTTGTCATGCCCTAGTCCTTCCTCCCGGCACTGCTGTGCCGCGCTGGTTAGGTTTCGTTTGCGATCGTCCGCGACATCACTGCGGCGGCCGCTGGTGCCGCATGTGGAGCGGGAGCAGCCTGCCCTGACACACCCGCCGGCATGCCCAGCGACGAAATCACATACTCCGGATAAGCCGAAATGCCATGCTCGTGCAGGTCGAGACCGTACAATTCTCCTTCTTCGGAAACGCGCAGTAAGCCTGTCGCATTCACCGCATACATCACGGCGATCGCCACGCCAAAGGTCGCAGTCGTGATGATCGCACTGCCGATGGCCTGAGCGATCAGCAACTGAGTGCCTCCGCCGTAGAACAAACCTTTCAGTGCCGCGGAATTATCCGCGCTGATCGGTCCCGTCGCCCCATATTTGCCGCAAGCAAACAGACCGAGCGACAGCGTTCCCCAGATACCGCACAGGCCATGCACCGGGACAGCGCCGATCGGATCATCAATCCGCAGCCATTCCAGGAGTTCCACGCCCATGACAACGATCACCCCGGCCAGTCCACCAAGCAGGATGGCTCCCGTCGGGCTTACCCAGTAGCACGGGCAGGTGACCGCGACCAGTCCCGCCAGGAACCCATTCACCGTGAAACTCACGTCCCATTTCTTGCTGAACATGTAGGCGTAGAACATCGCCGTCAAGCCGGCGGCGCATGCAGCCAGCGTGGTGTTTGCCGCGACCCGTCCGATGCCTTCGAAATCCATGGCCGATAGCGTGCTGCCCGGGTTGAATCCATACCAGCCAAACCACAGCAACAATCCACCGCAGGCTGCGATCGTCAGGTCGTGGGGCAGCATGGGACCGCCGCCATCGCGCTTGAACTTACGGCCAATCCGCGGGCCCAGCACAATCGATCCTGCCAGCGCGATGAATCCGCCGATCGTATGCACCACCGTCGATCCGGCGAAATCATGGAATCCCATTCCCAGCTTCGTGAAAAAGTGACCGTCGCTTCCCATCAACGCCAGGAACCCGTCCGGCCCCCAGGCCCAATGTCCGACGATCGGATAAATGAAGCCGGATACCGCGACGCTGTACACGAGATCGCCCACGAAACCCGTTCGCCCGATCATCGCGCCTGACGTAATCGTGGAGCAGGTATCGGCAAATGCAAACTGGAATAGCCAGAACGCCAGGACCGCGACCCCTGTCGCTTCATAGGTGGCGGGAGCGTCCTTGAGGAAGAACCAGTGATACCCGATGAACCCGTTTCCATGGCTGAACATGAACGAAAAGCCGAAAGCCCAGAACAGCAACCCGCACAGGCAAGTGTCGACCACGCACTCCATCAGCACGTTCACCGTCTCGCGAGACCGGCAGAACCCGGCTTCGAGCATGGTGAATCCCACTTGCATGCCGAAGACCAGGAACGCCGCGATCAGCGTCCACACCGTATTGATCGGATTCACGATGTCGGCGGCTTTGACTTCCGTGTCGGACGCCAGCACCTTACCGAAGAGCAATCCGCCAACCACGATCATGATGAGCAGAACCACGCCAATCCCCAGCGCTTTGCCGGCCAACAGCAATCGGCCATAGCGGCGCCATTCCGGGTCGCGCAATCGAGTGCCTAGTCGGGAGAACTTCTCAGCGAGAGTTAACTTTTGTCCTGGCGACATGCCGCGCATTCCGTAGCTCCTTAGTGTCATTTTGGTTTCAAGCCTCTCTACAAATCCGCTTCAGTAATCTATTGCTCTCGTTATCCATCAACTTGGGTGCGGGGGCGGCGTGGACGCTGGTCATTGGGGTTGGTTTTGGAGTCCACACCGCCTTCCCACATACCAGCAGCGAACCCCCCGCGCTGCTTTTTGCCGCCCACTATTTCCCCTCGCGGCTGTCGAACATGTACACCAGTCCCAACGTTGCGGTGTTCTGCGCCATGACTGGTGTTGTGCCTTTTACGAACGATGGAATGTTCGACTGGTCCCGCCGGAACTCCATCCGGGTCAGGATGTGATGAGCCATCAGGTGCTCATACGTCCCCGTGAAACCGTGCAGGTGCTGCGGTGTGGGACTCGCAAAGCCCCCCGTCATCACTCCGTACTTGTCGTCGAAGTATTCGTATCGCGTGGCGAAGGCATTGCTGCTGTTGAACGCGTAGCGTACGTAGCCGGCTATCCCCGTCCAGTAAACCGGTTTCGAATACGCGGGAACCCGGTCGCCCCGTCCGTAGTCGTGGTTGATGATGAACGACAGGCGTCCCGTCGGCGAAAAGGTCACGACCGTGTCGACGAGTTGCCGCTTGGCAGCGTTGTCGTTGGCCAGCTCCGGACCGATCAGGTAATTCTCGGTGATCCCAAATTTCTTGCTCGGGTTCCAGAAGAAGCTTCCGCCGTAAGTTTTCCCGGTGTTGTTATCGACAACGCTGTTCCAGCCATTCACCAGGTACCCGGCAACAGCGTAGTGATCGTTAAAGGTGTACTTGGCGCGCATTCCGAAGTGGAAGTACGGGATTGCGTAGGAGAACAGCAGTCCTCGCGAGTAGTTCCAGTTGTCCTTGGTCTCGATCACCTCGGCGCCCGCGGGCGTCACAAATTTCCCGGCGTCGATCTGCAAACCCTTTCCCACCGGTGCCAGGTAAGAGAAGTAAGCCTCCTTCAAATACTGGTCGAAGCTCAGGCCTCCCGGGTCGCTGCCATTCACCGCGTTCATGGCCTGGCCGAATCCCAGTGCAAGGTGATACCCGGTGCGGCTGTTGTTCACATCGGGCTGTTTGTCGACTACGAGCTCGACCAGGTTCAGGCCGAATTGATTGGCCGCGACATCAAACGAGCGCAGGGAACTGCTTCTCGCCGCGGGATTGTTGAAATTCTGTCCGTAGTACATGTCAACGAACCCGCTCAACGACGTCGGGCCCAATAGGCTGGCCAGCGAAGGAGCCGCGGGAGTTGCCCCTGTTGCTGTCGTAGAGGCGACAGCATTCAACACAGGAGCGGTGGACGACGTGGTTGTCGTCGTTGCAGAACTGCTGGCCTTCAGAGCCGCCACCTCGCTGCGCAGTTCCTGAATCTGTCTTTCAAGTTCCTGCATGCGAGCCGCGTTGTCGCTCGCCGTATCCGTGCTCTGCGCCATGCATGCCGGGTTGAGTGTGATGCACACGGTTAGTCCCAATAAGGCCACAAGGCCTCGGAGAACAGACTTCATGTAAACTGCCCGCTTTCTCCCCTTGCTATCCGCGCTTGCCCCAAGTAGCGCGGCTTTGTGACCAGCGAGTGGACAGTAGCGGACCATTTCGTGCAGCGTCCAATAGATTGTTCTTTTCGCGACTATCGAAAATATTTTGAAAAGTTAAATCTATGGCGTCGATAAATCGCGGTTATGCCCAGAGACTCGAATTGCGCTCCGGAAGTGTGTACCCAGCTTGTCAGCGGCGCGGTGAATGTCGCGGGCAGCATTGCGGCAGAGTCGTAGAATCAAGGCTTTTGCGCAGTTTCCATGATTGCAAGCCGCCCCGGAATTCTGCTTTGGGCACGCTGCTGTAATCAGCCCAGAGATCGTTGGTGCTCGCCTGGAACTTGAACAGCAGCTACGAAAAACTGATGGATCGCATCGGAAAATTGCCGACCAAAGCAAGTCTGAAGTGCTCTCGTTGGCCCTCTCGACGCTCGGAAATGAGTGCAACTGCAAGCGCCTGCGGGAGAATCAAAAGGCAGGTATGCCCACTTCGGAAAAAATCAGCATCAACACAGCGCCTCCCAAACAACTCACACAACTGCCGGGGATTGCCAAGGACACCGCTTACCGCATCGTGAATCACCGCAAGCGGCACGGCTTTTTCACCCATTGGGAAGAGTTGGCCGAGGTGCGCGAATTTCCCACCGATAAGCTCGAGGAGATCAAGAAACGCGCCACGCTGAAGTGTCCTCCCGGCGAAGACTGCTTCGGTCCACGGCGTGTGAAGCCTTCGACCATTGAGCGCGTCGCGAAAAAGACCAGGGGCTACACCAAGGCGAAGCGCACTACCCGGCGCCAGGAGCGCTTAGGTCGCGCGGCATGAGGGCGCACCGGTGTAAAATCCAGCCCAGCTGGTTCGGATGTCATGGGAAGTATGTCGTGATACGATAGATAGTGGGCGGCATACTTGGCGTTCAATTCACCGGCAGTTCATGACAGCTATGGGATTGCTTCGAAGATCCCCGTCCCCCTCGCCGGCTTCGGTCAGCGTCGATTTTCTCGAACACCTGTTTGCCGGCTACACACCGCGTAATTTTGCCGTCCGCCTGTGGGAGGGCTCGTTCTGGGGCAATCGCCTCGCACCGCAATTTACCCTGGTGTTACAACACCCCGGCGCCCTGCGCGCCATGTTCTTATCTGCCAGTGAACTGTCCCTGGGCGAGTCATATATCTACGACGATTTCGACATTGAAGGAGATATCGAGGCAGCCGTCCAGCTAGGTGACTATGTGCTTTCCGAGCGGAATGGCTTCACCAGGAACCTGCATCTGGCATCCCTGCTCGGAAAATTGCCCGTACAGGGCCGCCCCCGCCTGGTTCCGCGGCTTAGAAGACATCGGGGCGGGCTGCACTCGAAAAATCGCGATCGCGAGGCCATCCACTATCACTACGACCTGCCGTCTGACTTCTATGCCACATTTCTCGATACCCAGATGGTTTACTCCTGCGCTTACTTTGAAAGTCCGCATGACTCGTTGGAGCAGGCACAGCAGCAGAAACTCGACTATCTCTGCCGTAAGCTTCGTCTCCGCCCAGGCGAGCGCCTGCTCGACGTCGGGTGCGGTTGGGGCGCGCTGGTTCGTCATGCAGCCAGGCATTATGGAGTCGATGCCTATGGCGTCACCATTAGTGAGGCGCAGGTGTCTCATGCGCAAAACCTCATCCAGGCCGAGGGTCTTCAGGGACGCTGCGTCGTTGAACTTCGCGACTACCGCGAACTCGGGCGCATGGAGCCTTTCGATAAGATCGTCAGTGTCGGAATGTTCGAGCACGTCGGCGAGGAAAATCTCCCCGAGTACTTCGGGGGTGCCTGGCGCATGCTGAGACCCGGGGGCCTGTTCCTCAATCATGGCATTGCGCAAAGTGCCAGCTATCGCCGGCAAGGTCCATCGTTCATCGATAAATACGTTTTTCCCGACGGAGACCTCGTCTCGATTAGCACAACACTACGCACCGCCGAGCAGTGTGGATTCGAAGTCCGCGACGTCGAAAGCCTGCGCGAACAATACGTTCTCACCCTGCATCACTGGGTAAAACGCCTGGACGCGAATGCCGAGGCCGCCAAGCGCGTTACTGACCAGGTCACCTACCGGACGTGGCGCCTCTACATGGCAGGAACGGAACACAGTTTCCGCACCGCACGAACCAACCTGTATCAATCCCTAATGGCCAAGCCAATCAATGGCCGGGTAAACCTGCCTCTGACGCGCAAAGACTGGTACCGGGAGAACTCTGCGGCCTAGGGCCGGCGATAAGGCGTGAAATTTGCCAAGACACTCCTTGCGTTTTTGCGTCTAATGTTTGAATCTTCAATCCGTTTGGCTCATCTGTTGTACAGCGCGTCCGTGGTGAGGATTGAGGCATGTGTAGAATCGCTGGTCGAGGGGAGATCTGTCGGTGAAATCGGAGTGTCTGCCGTTCACCCAGGTTCCACACACTACCAGGCTGTTTACTGATTTCCTCGCTTATCGCCAAGAAGTCCGGCGCTTTTATCCTTACTCACCGCAGTTCACTGACACGCTATCGCAACAATCACCCAACGACCGCTACGATGCCCAACGCCGCAAACGTGTAGCTGACATCTTGCAGCGCCAGAACCAGGCATTTGGCGCGTCCTCCAAGACTCTGGAAAATATCCAACGATTTCGAAACGGAGCTTGCGCCGCTGTAACGGGCCAGCAGGTGGGCCTGTTCGGAGGGCCGCTCTTCGCTGTCTTCAAAGCGCTGACCGCGGTCAAACTTGCACAAGAAGCCTCCCGCGCCGGCGTCGAGTGCGTCCCCATTTTCTGGCTTGCCACCCAGGACCATGATCTCGAAGAAGTGAACCACACGTACCTTCCCACCGCCGATGGGCTGCTGGAGACATTGACCTCTTCGGCACACGGCTCGGTTGGCGCCCCGGTTGGAACCATTCGACTCGGCGACGATATTTCTCCGCTCGTGGAAGCTGCCGCCAAGTTGCTGGGAGAGTCCCCGATCACGGAGTACCTACGTTCGTCTTATCGTCCAAGTGAGACCTTCGGAAGCGCGTTCGCTCGGTTGTTTGCGCGCGTTTTTGCCGACTGGGGTGTCATACTCCTGGATGCCGACGATCGTGAACTGCACACCATTGCGGAGCCGATCTATCGCCATGCACTTGAACGCGCAGCCCAGATCGACGATGCTCTCTTGCAACGTGGAACCGAACTGGAATCCGCTGGCTACCATCAGCAGGTTAAAGTAACTCCGTCTTCCACCTTGCTCTTTGTCATGCATGAGGGCGCGCGGACTCCCATTCACCGCCGGTTGAATGGCAACAAGGAAATCGAGTTTCTCATAGGCGACGCCAAGCACTCTCAGGCAGAGTTGCTTCGACAGCTTTCTTCCTCACCCGAACAGTTCAGCCCGAATGTGCTGCTTCGCCCTGTCGTGCAGGATTATTTGTTGCCGACGGTTGCGTACACGGGCGGCGCCGCCGAGGTTGCGTATTTCGCCCAGGCTGCCGTGGTTTACGAGAACCTGTTGGAGCACGTCACGCCCGTTCTTCCACGCTTTTCAGCAACCCTGGTTGAACCCAAGGCGCAACGGTTGTTGGATCGTTATGGCCTGAAGATCACCGACTGTTTCAACGGTCCAAGCCCGCTTCGTGAGGAACTCGCACGACGAACTCTCCCGCCCGATCTGACATCAGCCTTCGCCAAAGCCGAGCGGTCGGTGGACACCTGTTGGGCGGAAATCCGCAGTGCGCTGGAAAAGCTTGATCCCACTCTCGTCGATGCTGCCGGCCGCGCCGAATCCAAAGTTCGATATCAGCTTGACCACTTACGTGCCAGCGCCGCCCGCGCTGAGCTTCGCCAGAGCGAGCTCGTTGAGCGACATGCCAATGTGCTCAGCAATGCCTTGTTTCCCAATAAAGCCCTTCAAGAGCGCGAAATCGCCGGCGTGTACTTCTTAGCCAAGTATGGAGAGAGCTTGCTCGCCGATCTTCACGGTGCAGTTCACACGGATTGTTTCGACCACCAGGTCATTCAGCTCTAGCGTCAGTGTGATTCGCTGGTTGCGAGGTAAGCGCCCAGTCCTAACATGATGAGCCCCGTCGCGGTGCGCTGCCTTCGACGAAATTTGAGCGACGAACGGATGCGGTCGCCCAAAGGTCCTGCCAGCGCCGTGACAATAAGATCGGCAGACGTGTTCAGGGCTACCGAGATCGATCCCAACACCACGAACTGCCAGAAGATCCCGCCCCGATGATGATCGACAAACTGTGGAATGAATGAGAGAAAGAACAGAGCAGTCTTCGGATTCAGGGCTTCGGTTGCGACCCCCTGCCAGAGCGGGTTCCGCGCCTTCGGTAGATTGACGTCCGGCAGTTGATCGTCCCGTGTCGCCTGCATAATCATCTTGACTCCAAGGAAACACAGGTACGCCGCGCCTGCATACTTCACGACGCTGAACGCCAGCGCCGACTTGGCCAGCACCACCGAGATTCCGGCCGCTGCGGCAAAGACGTGTACCATGCCGCCGAAAAACGTCCCCAACGCCGAAAGCACTCCCTCCCGCTTTCCCCCAGCCAGGGTGCGGGAGAGAACGTAAAGCATCCCCGGTCCCGGCGCGATCGCCAGCAAGATAGCCGCACTGAGGAACAGCGCGAATTTCGAACTCGCCATGGTTTACTCCTGCTTTCGTGCCCCTGTTTTACACCCCTAACTTCGCGCTCAACTCGGCAAGCGATTCCACTCTCGGCAGACCGGTGTCGCGATACGCTCCCGAGACGTCCATCAAGATTCCCTGCATGCCGCTCTGCGTCGCACCGACATAATCGACGGAATACACGTCACCCACATACAGAGCGTTGTCGGAGGCGACGTTCATCGCCTTTAACGCCGCCGCAAAGATTGCCGGATGCGGCTTTTCGTGCCCAACAATCCCGGAATCGGTGACACTCAAAAAGCAATCGCAGATGCCGCAGAACCGCAATACATCCGCGATTTTGCCATCCGCATTCGAGATAACCCCGATCCGGTACTTGGCTCCAATTCTATCGAGCGCCTCGCGCGTTCCTGGCCGAATCTGGTTCCAGTTCGCTGAATTCTGCGTCGCGCGCGTCAACAAGGTCTGAAGCTCAGGATCGCTCAGGCCCTCCTCGTCGAGCAGATGTCCATAGAATGTCGACCAGAACCCGTGATCCACCTTGCCCTGCGTGACCATCTCGTCGAATTCTCTCTTGGTACGCCGTTCGGTCGCCCGCAACGTCTCCATATCGGGGCGATAGCCGCGCTTGTAGAGAGGCTCGAGAATACGCTCCCAGTTGGGAAATAAGAGTGTGTTGCCGACATCGAACAGGACCACTTCCGGGTGCTTTGCCATGCGCTGCCATTCGCTCCACGAACCTTGGTAAGGCCACGACGAATTCTAACGGACAGCGACTATTTCGTGGGTTTTACAGGCCTGCTAATATCGTTCTCGACGTATCTCGCTTACGTCCGCAACACAAATTTGCATGATCAAAGCCGGGCTCGCATCCACCTTGCTGCCGACTGCGCTAGTGCTCGTCCGCCCTGTGCTGATTTTCAGCACGATGGCCACTCTTCAATATCCCGGTCGCAAAGGCGACGTCTACAACATCCTTTGGATATTGGTGTTCGGCTTTGCGACGCTCAACATTCTCGGCCTGGTGGCGCGCCGGTTCGAGCCCGACCGCACCCGTCTCAACTTTGGCGAGGTGCTGGCCGTCCTGGTGGTGGTTCTCTCCATCTGCCTCCTGGTGTGGGAGTTACTGGGTCTACTGCATATTTTCCCGATTCAATTGAAGCCGCGCTGAACAGCTTAGGAGTATCATTTCTTCAAATGGCTAAGGGCAAACAACCATTCGAAGTGACCTGTCCCTGCTGCAGCGCGGTATTGAAAGTTGATCCGGGTACCGAAGCGGTAATCTCACACGTAGCTCCCGTCCGGCCCAAGACCTTCAACGACATCGAGGAAGCGGCGCGGGCGATGAAGGAACAGGATAGCCGCCGCGATTCCATCTTCCGCCAGTCGGTGGAAGCCCAGAAACACGCTTCCGACCTGCTCGAAAAGAAGTTTCAGGAAGCCTTGAAAAAGGCGAAAGAGTCTCCCGACACGGGCAAACCCATCCGCGACTTCGACCTCGATTAGCTCGGTTTGATTCGCGATTCAGGTCAACGAAGGCCCCGCCGTGTGTCCAGAGTTCAGCGGCATGCTGAACTTACTGTGACATTTCGGGTCTCCCGCTGCTATCGGTGCGGATGGTGGCGAGCAGGGTCAATGACTGTAATCGGGATTTCTGAACAATCACCCAGTACAATCCTTGTCGGAGGCAGCTTAGGCAATGCGGGGTCGCTGGCACTTCCGATTTGTTCTTCTGCTTGCTTGCCCTGTTCTGCTGCACGCCCAGGAAGTTAAGTATGTTGACCTCTCACTTGCTCCACAGCGCACGCAGCTTCGGCACCCGCCAGCTCCGCCATGCAAAGATGGCGTGTGTGGCGGTTACGGCAGTGTAGGCGTCGGCGATGGCGCACCGGACAAGCGTGATCCTCATGCGCTCGGCGTTTATTTGCTTCGTGTCAATCCGACCGAAATAGACCCTGCACAACCGTTTGAGGCCGAATTGCGTGTGCTTAACACCGGACTAGCCCCTATTGACATCCCAGTGTCACCACACCTATCTGACCTTCAGCCAGCCGATGAGTCCACGCCGTTCTCTTATTTCAGTCTAACGTTGGTAGTGAGCATGGAAGGAGACTCGCAGCATCCAGCTTTCGCGCTTGCGGAACTGTACGGGGCGAAAGAACATGACGGAACGGTGCTGGCCCTTCGACCTGGCGAATGGATTCAAGTTAAAGCGAAGATGCAACCTCGGTACTCGCCGCGTGAGTTCGCAACGGTGCGCCTGTCGGGCGGATTTTGGTTGCGTAGCAACAGATTCAATCCTCACGACGGCGGCGACTTCACGATGATGGAAAACCTGTATCCAAACGTGACGCCCACGCCCTCACTAACAGTGCGTGTGCTTGCTCACCCCGACCGGGCAAAACGATTCAGAACACAGGGGTCGGCGAAGCAGCAGAAAAAGCTGCGTTAACGACTCATTTGGACCCAAATGGCACCGAACGTGCGTTCGGGATCTCTCAACAAGTGCTTGAAAGGATGGCGCGCCCTGAGAGATTCGAACTCCCGACCTTCTGGTTCGTAGCCAGACGCTCTATCCAACTGAGCTAAGGGCGCGATGACGGGAAGAGAAGTGCTCTTCGATTATATCGGAACATTGTTTTACTGAAAACGCGCAGCCTTACGCACTCTTTTCCGCCCCGAGCAGCGCGAGAAATCTTGTCATGTCGCCGTTCTTGAACAGTGAGTACCAAGCTTCCAAGGCTGCGTCGCTATACAGCCCAAGCGCCTTGTAGATTTCGTAAGTGAAATCGACCGGCGCCCAACCGGCTGCCGTGATCAGGTGGCGGTCATTGATGGCGGGCACGTTGCGGTAAAGATCGCCGCCGCCATAGCCGCTCGCCTGCAGGTATTCGCGACCATTGCTGGTGTGCTGGCGGTCGTCGAGCAGACCTGCTTTGGCCAGAGCCCCGGTTGCCGCGCAGATTGCGGCCACTGGTGTTCCCGATCTTATGAATTCGCGAGCCTTGTCGATTGCGGCGGCATTGCCACCACTCTCCCACTGGTTGCCGCCAGGAAGGATCAGCATAGCGCTATTGTCGGGAGACACGTGGGCGAGCGTATCCTCAGGTTGAATGCGTACGCCTCCCATAGTGGTGATTGGCTCTTTCTGTTCTGCAACCGTGCGGACTTGATAGCGTCCTGGACTCAGTTGAAATTCGGGATTGTTGATGCCGGCCATGGCGAAGGCGGGCTCCCAGTCTGCCATGGTGTCGAACACGAAGACATGTACGAGCTTCTTCTCCACCTGGTTTGTCATACGCAGATTCTGGGCCGGCAGCCTCGGAATGACCTCGAAACAAGCTGTCAGAACTTAAACCAAGGAGATTCGATTTACTACTCGTCCTCGGCGATTCTCATGCCCTGACCATTGGCGCGGCTACTTTCTTGGGAAGCATTTCTCCGATGCGGCGGATCTGGGCGCCGACGCCCCGCAGCTTTTCTTCAATGTGTTCGTAGCCGCGATCGATGTGATAGACGCGGTCGATGATGGTTTCGCCGTCAGCCACCAAGGCGGCCAGCACCAGCGACGCGGAGGCGCGCAGGTCGGAGGCAAGCACGGCGGCGGCGCTCAGCGGAGTCTTTCCGCGAACGATTGCGCGGCGTCCTTCGATCTTGATATTGGCTCCCATGCGGACCATCTCGAGCGCGTGCATAAAACGGTTTTCGAAGATGTTCTCCGTGATGATTGAGGTGCCGTCCGCCTGCGTAGCGAGAGCCATGTACTGCGCCTGCATGTCGGTCGGGAACCCGGGAAACTCTTCGGTCAACACATCGGAAGCTTTCAGCTCGCCATTGCTCAAGACACGAATGGAATCCCCACCCCGAGCGATCTTCACGCCAACTTCGGTGAGCTTCTGAAGCAAGGCGTCGAGGTGTTGAGGTTCACACCCGGCGACATTCACGTCGCCGCCACTCAGGGCACCGGCAATGATGAAGGTTCCGGCCTCAATCCGGTCGGGAATGATGCGATGACGGACGCCGGCCAGCCGGGTGACGCCTTTCACTCGAATCGTAGAGGTACCGGCACCCTCGATCCTGGCGCCCATCTTGTTGAGCATGTCAGCGAGATCCACGACCTCGGGCTCGCGGGCGCAGTTCTGAAGCAGAGTTTCGCCGTCGGCGAGCGTCGCGGCCATCATGACATCTTCCGTTCCAGTGACGGTAATGCGGTCAAAGGAAATCTCGGACCCGCGCAGGCGGTCCGCCCTGGCTTCGATGTAGCCGTGTTCCTGCGTCACCTTGGCGCCGAGTTTCTCCAGGCCTTTCACATGAAGGTCGATGGGCCGCGCCCCGATCGCGCAGCCTCCGGGAAGAGAAACGCGCGCGCGACCGCAGCGTGCCACCAGCGGCCCGAGCACCAGCGACGAAGCCCGCATGGTCTTGACAACTTCGTAAGGCACCTCGGGGGTCAGGGACCCGCGAGAGCAGATCGTGGTGCGGTGATGGGCTTTGCCGTAACCGAGTTCGACCTCCGCGCCCATGCCCGCCAGCAGCTTCCGTTCGGTCTCAATGTCGCGCACTTGCGGGATATTCTCCAGGACGACTGTTTCCTCGGTCAGCAGAGCAGCGGCCATGGCGGGGAGCGCGGCATTCTTAGCGCCGCTGACACGTATTGTGCCGAGCAAAGGGTTGCCGCCTCGGATGACAAACTTGTCCATGTCTAAGTAGTTCCTGAAGTAGCCGCCATTCGGCATGGGGCGCGCCCCCTATTGTAGCCACTTGGGATGCAGATCACGGGGTCGCGCCTCGAAGATTTCCGGAAAAAGTAATCGGAACGTCGAGGTGGAAAGCTTCATCCGGATCTGAGCTGGCGGGCGAGTGCAATGGCGCGGTCCACATTCTGTTGGGAACTCCGGAGAGCCTTCTCAGCAGCGCGGCGGTCGACCTCGGCCTTCAACATGACCATCGCAACCGCGGTGTTGCCGGCTTCGGCGAGAACTCTTCGCGCTCGTTCGCGGCCGACCCCTGCCACTCGCTCGATGATCCCGATCCCGCGTTCCCTCAGCTTGACGTTCCTGGGCCGGACATTCGCCATAAGATTGCCGTATACGTATCCCAGGCGGCTGAATGCTCCGGTTGACAACATGTTGAGCACCATCTTTTCCGCCGTGCCGGCTTTCAGTCGCGTGGAGCCGGCAAGGACCTCCGGCCCGACATCGACCACGATGGCCAAGTCGGCGGCGCGCTCGAGCGACGTGTCGTGGTTGCACGTTAGGGCGATGGTGCGAGCTCCGCGACGGCGCGCGTAATCGACGGCTGCGACCGTGAACGGGGTGCGTCCGCTGGCAGCGATTCCGACCACGGCGTCGTTGCGGCCGGGACGCTTCTTGGCGATTGCCTTTTCGCCCTGCTCGCGAGAATCTTCGTCGGATTCGACTGCCTCGGCCAAGGCTCGAGTACCTCCTGCGATGACAAACTGCACCATTTTCGGGTCAACGTTAAAGGTAGGGGCACACTCTACCGCGTCCAGAGCCCCCAGACGTCCGCTGGTTCCAGTTCCGACGTAGATCAGTCTGCCGCCGCCGCGCAGGGCTTCCGCAATGGAATCGATAGCCCTGGCGATCTCTGGGATGACGCGCCGAACTGCCGGAGCGACTCTGGCGTCCTCCGCGTTCATGATGCGCGCAATTTGAAGGGCCGGCTTGCTACCGAGTCCTGCCGAGGCGCGGTTCGGCTGTTCCGTCCGCAAGCGGCGCAGAAAATTTTTTGAGTTCCGGCTCATGCGGAGCGATCGAGCTTCCCAGCTTCGTGGACAGAGTTCTCAGTTCCGAGGTGGGCCTTGCCCGGCAGCAGTTCGCGGAGTGCCCAGTCAATGTGGTCTACGCAATCGGTGATGGTGAGTGCTCGACTCCCGTTCTCAGGGGTTAGTGACACAATCACTTGCAGCTCATTTCTGATGTACCGATTCATGTCACGTATGATGCGGATCTGTTCGGCAACCCAGTAAGCCCGCCGGTGTTCGTAGGCGAAGACAACTAACCCAACGACCACCGCTAGAGCCAAAGCATCCGCGAGTATCCATTTCGGATCGCGCAATACAAGGACATCAAAGCCGTAGCCCAATACAAAAACCACTGCGGCCACAAAAGCGCCGACGCCATAACTGCGGAGGCGGGGAGCCATGTACAGCACCTCACAGCAACGACTCTGCTATTGCATCATGAAATCGGGGTCGGACCTGCTTAATAGCTTGGTTCTGGCTGTCGGGCCAGGTGCGATTCGTTAGCAGGGTAACCGAAAGTTGCTTGTCGGGATCGATCCACAACGACGTTCCGGTATAGCCCAGATGCCCGAAAGAGTTCCGTGAAAAATGGTTCCCGGACTGGGAAGGTGCGGAAGGGGTATCCCAACCTAACGTCCGGGACGTGCCTTCCGGTTCGATCTCCCGGCGTGTGAATAGAGAGACAGTTTCGGGGCGCAAAATGGGCCGACCACCACTAAGCATCATGTGTGCGAATGTCGCCACATCGAAGGCGGAAGCGAACAATCCGGCATGGCCGGCGACTCCCCCCATGACGCTGGCGTTCTCGTCATTGACCTCGCCTTGAACGACGCGTTTACGAAACGTTCGATCGTCCGCTGTGGGCGGGATATGGCGACATAGATCTCCCGGTGGAGTAAAAGTTGTCTCTGCCATCCCGAGCGGGCCGAAAATCTCCTTTCGACAAAACTCGTCGATGGTATCGCCGGCGATGCGCGCGAGGGCTTCCCCCAACACGATGAAGCCGATGTCGCTGTAGGCGACTCGAGTGCCGGGATCGGCGCGCAAGGGTACTCGAAAGGCGGAGGCAAGAAGTTCAGCGCGTGTCTGGGCCCGCAGAAATAGCTTTTCATAGGCAGGCAGCCCGGAGGAGTGGGCCAGCAGATGACGAATGACGATGTCATGACGACGTGCGTCATCGGAGGCAAACTCAGGGATGATGCTCGCTACTGGCATATCCAGGTCAAGTTCTCCGCGCTCGTAGAGAACCATGCCCATGGCAGTAGTGCCGACCACCTTGGTCACGGAGGCGAGATCGTAAAGCGTACGAACTTCCACCGCAGGTGACTCCACCTCATAAGTGAAGCGGCCTAGAGCCTTCCAGGCGACCAGCTTGCCACCAACGGTGACCGCCGTGCTGGCTCCGGGGAAAATGCGGTCGGAGATCGCCTGCTGCAAAATCGCAAAAGCGGAAGAGAAGCGCTGGTCCTGTTGCTCGACGGCGGCAACTGGCGAGAACTGCGTCGAATGGTTTGAAGTCATTAGAGGAAGGTTGGTTATAGCAACATCGGCAAAAGCGGTAAAGGCACAATTAAAGTCTCCACCCAAGGAGTTCGAATGCTGTCGTACTCGTACTTCAGTAACGCAGCAGTTGCGGGGCGAGGCCGCCAGGCTCGCATACAATCGGCAAGTGAGAGGCTCGGGATCAGCATCGTGGTTTCACTGTATCTATGCCATAAGCGATACCCTCGTCCCTGAGTTCGTTGAGAATGTGTCAGCTGTTGTGTACATTCGCAGCAGTTAATCGCGTGCGCAATTACTTCCAAAGTTTCAGGATGTTGTGGCTGATTCTGGTACTCGCCACGGTTTCCGTTGCCAATGCCATCGCCGAGCCTGCAGCGAAAGCCACGGCCACGTCGCGGCTGAGTGTTATTGATCCTGTCATCAAGCAGGCCATCGAGGCTGGGCAGATACCGGGGGCGGTTGTTTTGATTGGCCACAATGGCCGGATCGTCTATCGGAAAGCGTACGGCTACCGCGCACTCGAACCTCGCCGAGAGCGCATGACATTGGACACGATCTTTGATATCGCTTCGCTGACCAAGGTCGTCGGGACGACCACATCCGTCATGCAACTGGTGCAAGACGGCAAGGTCCGGCCCAACGATGCTGTCATGCGATACCTTCCGGCATTCGCTCAGAACGGTAAGCAAGACATCACCGTCCGTCAGTTGCTGACCCATTTTTCCGGCTTGGAGCCCGACCTCGACCTCAAAACGCCGTGGGAGGGAAAGGCGACAGCGTACGCGATGGCGTTTGCCGAAAAGCCGGAGGTGCCGCCCGGTTCACAGTTCATATACAGCGATATAAATTTCGTTACTCTTGGTGCGCTGGTTGAGCAAGTCTCCGGCCTGACGCTGGAGAATTACACAGAGACACATATCTTCGGACCGCTGAAGATGGTGCACACACGCTATCTGCCTCCTTCGAGCTGGCGTCCGAGAATTGCGCCGACCCAATACGACGAAAACAACGTAATGCTGCGCGGGGTTGTGCACGATCCCACAGCGAGGCGTATGGGTGGAGTTGCCGGCCACGCCGGGCTGTTTTCGACAGCCGACGATTTATCAAAATTTGCCCAGGCTTTGCTGAATGGAAGCAAGATCCTGTCGCCCCTGGCGGTCGAGAAGATGAGCACGCCGCAGCAACCGCCGAACGCCACCAGCTTGCGTGGATTTGGCTGGGATATCGATTCGCCTTTCTCCACCAACCGCGGCGATCTGCTGCCTGTTGGATCCTACGGCCACACGGGTTTTACCGGCACTTCGTTGTGGATCGATCCGGTGACGAAGACGTACATCATCCTGCTGACCAATTCGGTTCATCCCAACGGGAGAGGAAACGCGGTTTCGCTGCGAACCAAGCTGGCAACTGCCGTTGCGGCCGCCCTACCCCTTACTGCTGCGGAAAAAGAAAAACTGCGGTGGCAGAGCTTGACCGGATACAACGAAATGCTCTCGGCCGGCCGGAAGTTGGCCGTCCGCAATGGGTCGGTTAAGACCGGAATCGATGTGCTCGAAGACCACAATTTCGAGTTCATGGGCGTGTCCTTGGCCAACAAGAAAATCGGACTTTTGACGAACCAGACAGGGGTGGATTCGGACGGTCGGCGCACTATCGATGTTCTCGCTAAGGCGCCTGCGGTCACGCTGCAAGCGATTTTCAGTCCTGAGCACGGCGTAACGGGGCAGCTGGATACGACTAAGGTTGGCAACTCGGCAGATGCGGCAACGGGCGTTCCTGTGTACAGCGTATACGGCGGAACGGATGCTGCACGGCGGCCTTCCATCGACGTTCTCAAGCAGCTGGATGCGGTGGTGATCGACATTCAGGACG
>Ga0070741_10008303_pt1 | contig 20929 bp, 15 predicted proteins | sample Coa_R1_4_FD_66440 | JGI IMG/M metagenome (GOLD analysis project Ga0070741, IMG submission 66440) | Surface soil microbial communities from Centralia Pennsylvania, which are recovering from an underground coalmine fire - Coalmine... | ecosystem: Environmental > Terrestrial > Soil > Unclassified ...
ACGCCCTGGCGGTTCAGCTCGATGATGTAGTCGACCGCGTTGGCGTAGAACTCGAGATACTCGTCCATCGAGTAGCCGAGCGTCTTCGCGCTCTTCGCGGCGAATCCGAACGGATCGAGCTTGCGGAGGAAGATCGCCCGGCAGCCGACCGAGACGAATTCGTCGACGATGTCCTTCCAGCGGCTGAGGCTCGGCCGCGTGATCGTCGGCAGCGCCTCGACCCGGTAGTGGTTCGTGTCGAGACCCATCTCGCGGTAGCGCTCGTTGATCTTCTTCATCCACTGGACGAGGAGCTCGTGGCTGTTCCCGTTCTTGAAGATGCGGATCTTGTTGTGGAGGTCGGCGGGGCCGTCGAGGCTCGTGCAGATCTGGACCTTGTGGGCGAGGAGGAAGTCGAGCCGTTCGTCGTCCATGAGCGACAGGTTCGTCACCAGTGCGAAGGACAGGACCTTCCCGACCTCGACGTTTCTCCGGGTCGCGTACTCGACGACGTGCCGGAGGACGGGCCAGTTGGCGGTCGGTTCACCGCCCTGGAACTCGATCGTGATTGCCCACGCGGTCGACTGGAACGCGACATCGACGGCACGCTCTGCCACCTCGATCGACATGTCGGTCTCGGTCCGCTCCATGCCGACGACCGAGCTGTGACAGTACTGACACCCGTGGTTGCACCGGTGCGTGAGGACGAGCCCGTGCAGCGTCGGGCCGTGGAAGAGGTACTGCTTCTTCCGCCGCCAGCGCTCCGCCTGCATCGGGACGTCGACGGCGTCCGCGATGAAGTTCGCGGCCCGGAGCCGATCGTAGAGCGGGTCGCCGGGTGTGGGGCGTCCCTCGACGAACGACCGGAACTCGTCGGGGGTGAGCAGCAGCCAGTCGCCGAAATCGTTCGTGATCAGGACCTTCCCGGCGATCATGCGCTGGTTGAACGGAGTCGCGAAGCCGGGCTTCCACCGCTCCGGGGACAGCTCGGAGAAGTCGACCTGGCGGCCGCGCGGCAGGAGCTCGCCGTCAAGCATGGCCGCTCCGTCGTCGGCGCGCCGAATTCGCCAGCGCGAAGTTGCAGAACTCGGCTACGACGTCGCCGTCGACGTCGCGTGCAATCGCGCTGATGTCGACGACGTAGTGCTCGCCGTCGGCGCGGAGGGCGAACGACGCCAGGCCGGCAAACGTCTCGGCGGCCTCCGTGATGGCGTCTTCCGCATACAGCGCGCGGTGGAGCCGGACCGTGGTGGTCTCGGCGTCGGCGGTCGGCGCGGGCATCAGCCGGTGCCGGGTTTTTCGGGCTCCCACGGGTGGGCGATCCCGAGCGGGTCGGCGACGAAGCCGTCCTCCGGATCCTGCGGATCGATGAGCGGGGCCCCCTCGAGGGTTCCAGCGGCGTTGCTTTCCACGTCACCCGCGGCCCCGGCGATCGCGACCGACACCACGTCCTCGATGATCCGTTGGTTCGCAGCGGCGACCTGGTGACGGAGCGCCTGGGCGAGGAGCTCGTTCTCGAACTCGCCCGCCATGGCGTGCAGGGTCGGCTCGTCGAGCGGACGCTTGGCGCGGAGATGCACGACGAACCGCGATTCCCGGCGATCGAGCAGGACGTAGGCACGGTCCAGGAAGACGTAGGCCGCCGCGTAGAGCACATCCCGCGGGTACAGACCGACGTCGAGCGACAGCGTGAGCGTCGACGATCCGGCGTTCAGGGTCTCGATCTGAGATCGGCTCATTGGCATCACGCGGCCGTGTGATACGCCGGTCGCAATTCCGCGTCACCCCAGCGTTCGAGATAGTCCGAGCGCACCCCGAGGCAACTGCCGTGCTGATACCGGCATCCGTCGCACTTCGGGGCATACGTGTTCGGCGAAATCTTCGACTCCCAGAGCGCGAATGTCGCACGCGGCGTCACGACCAGCACCTTGTCCTCCCGGAGATCGACGACGTGGTCCTCGTACCCCGGCAGCATGCAGCGCGGGATGTGGCGGGAGCGCACCGTGACGCCCACCCGCTTGCCCCGTTCGAACGCGGCCGCGATGCCTTCGCGCATCGTCGAGACCGTCGGCAGCGACTCGAGGTTGTCGCGGTTCCGGTCGCTCAGCGACACGAGCCAGAGGTTGAAGGTCTCGATCCCGAGGCCCGCCCAGTGCTCGACGATGTCGGCGAGGTGCATCCACGTGTCGTGCTTGATGATGAGATCGCCGACGGGCTTCCGGCCGAGCGCGGCGAGATTGCGGACGCCCTGGGTCACGAGCGCGAGGGCGTCCGGCCTTCCCATGATGCGCGCGTAGAGCTCGTCCGTGTGCGCCATGAACGAGATGTGGAAATCCGTGATGCCCGCGTCGCACGCCTCCTCCGCAAACGAGCGATACGAGTACATGAGGCCGTTCGACGGGATCTTGATCGAACGATAGCCGCGGTCGCGGCACCAGCGCACGAGCGGGAGGAGGCTTCGCCGGATGGTCGGCTCGCCGCCGCCGAAGGCGACCTTCGTCGCCCCGCGCCGGCGGGCGTCGGCGAGCGCCGCCATCACCGGCGCCGTCGCCATGTTCTCCTTCCGCATCTCGTCGGTGATCGAGCAGTAGTCGCACTGCACGTTGCACGCGTAGCCGATCATCACGTCGACGAGGACATCGGCATAGTCGACCCACTGCTCGCCGAGCTTGACGACGTTCCCGGTCATGTCTCCGCCTCCCACACCTGGAGGCTCATGTCTCCGCCTCCCACACCTGGAGGCTCATGCGGTCGCCACCATGGGCCGCGCCCGCTCGACACGCATGTCCGGCTTCTCGCGCGCGAACACCTGGAACCCCTCGCACGCCGTGGTCCACGGGCATTCGTCGCAGACGGCTCGCTTCTCCCGTCGTGCGCCGAGCCACTGATAGAGGTTCACCTGCTCCGGAAAGCGGGGATCCGCGGCGAAGACCATCGTCCGACCGAGCTTCTGGAGGTCGCCGACGACCCAGCGCTCGTACCCCGGGAAGGCGCAGAACTGTGCGTTGATGACGTGGATGTCGATCTCGCTCGCATAGCGGTCGATCACGCGCATCACCGCGTTCGCCGCGTCCTCGAGCGGCGGCACCACGTCCTCCCAGGCGCGCCCGAACGGCGTCGTGAACTGGAAGTTGATCTTCGAGAAGCCCTTCGCCACCGCGAGCGCGGTGAGCGGCATGAGATGATCCACGTTCGCGCGGACGATCGTCACGTTGATGCCGGTCTCGACGTGCGCCGGCCGGAGCGCCATCACGTTGTCGATGCCGGCGACGGTCTCGGCGAAGCTCCCCGGCGCGTCCGTCGCGGTCTCGTGCACGTCTGCCGTGGCGCCGTGGAGCGAGATCAGGAGATGCGTGAGCCCGCTACTCAGCAGTCGCTCCGCCAGCTCCGCGTCGCGCAGGAGACGGCCGTTCGTGGTGACGTTGATCGACCCGTAGCCGAGCTCGCGCGCCAGGCCGATCGCGTCCACCAGCCGTGGGTGCAGGGTCGGCTCGCCGCCGTCGATGTCGAGCTGCTCGGTTCCCTCCGCGCGATGCTGGCGGAGGATCGCTTCGATCTTGTCCCACGCGAGCGACGCCGAGACCCGGTCGCCCGTCGCGCAGAACACGCACCGGTTGGCGCACTTGTAGGTGATGTTCATGATGAGCTTACGCGCGCCCCGGGCCGCGATCTTCATGTCGAAAGCGGCCCGCGCCTTCTCGACGTATCCCGGCGGGCAGCCGGGCGGGTCGAAGCAGGGGCGATGCTGGAAGAGCGCGCCGTCCTTCAGGTCGAGGCCCTCCGGCGGGACGAGGCCGAGCGACACGCACTGGTCGTGCAGCGCCGTCCCGCGGATCGGGGTCGCGAACTGCATCGACGGCCACGCGCCGTAGCGGTCGTACAGCTCCCACGCCATCTCGAGCGTCGCCGTGACGTGCGCCGGCGTCTCCCACGGAAAGCCGATGATGTAGTGGCTCATCAGCGGCACGTCGAGCTCGCGACACCACTCCGCGACGCGCCGGATCGCGTCGAGCGGCTGGCCCTTGCCGATGGGTCCATTCACGTCGGCCTGCGTGGCGCTCTCGGCCGAGATACTGAGCATCCCGATGCGTCCCTTCATGAGCGCGATCGCCTCGCGGCTCAGGTGGTCCGCCCGCATGCCGTTCGGGAAGTCGTACGAGAAGTCGAGCTCGTTCAGCATGCGGAGCATCGCTTCGAAATCGGTCCGGACGTTCACCATCTCGTCCAGGACGACGAGCTTCCGGGCGCCGAACACGCTCCGCAGGAGATACGCCCAGTGCGACAGGCGGGAGAGCGGGATCGGCCGGTAGAGCTTCCGGCCGGTGCGTCGCCAGCCCGGATTGCTCGTGCAGAAGATGCACCGGTGCGGACAGCCGATGCTCGTCACGAACGAGCGCGTCCCCGGCCCGACGCCGAACGTGTTCTGCCACACGCCGTCGCCGAAGCAGCGCTCGAGGAAGCGATCGAAATTTCCGACGTCGATGCCATCGAGGAAGTAGAACGGCTCGAGCGGGTCGCCGCCGCGATGATTCGCGTCGCGCAGCACCACGCGCGCATCCCGGAGCGTCGCGAGATGGTCCGGGTCGGCGAAGGACCGCTCGCCCGGGTACTTGAGAATCGCGTCGAGCTCGGGGTACGCCGCGAGCACACGGTCCGCGTCGTAGTCGGCGTAGTGCTGCCCGCCGACGTACCCGTCGGCCAGGAGGAGCACCGAGCGCGGGAACCGTTCGCGCAGGGCGGCGATCAGCTCCGGCGTTTCCGGATGCGCGCTCTCGATGCGGAGGAACACCGGCGCCCCCAGGACCACGACGTCGTACCGTTCGCGGGGCAGGGCGGCGACGAAGTCGTCGTGGGGGACACCGAGGATCCATCCGCCGGCGGCACGCGGGTGGCGGCCGGAGTCCGGCAGCGCGAACGCGTCGTGCACCGACACCTCCGCGCCCGAGCGGGCCGCCAGCCCTGCACACGCGAGCAGGCCGTGATTCGCGAAGTACGGGTAGTCGATGAAATCGTCCTCGAGGACGAGCGGCGGGTTCAAGAAGAGGAAGCGGGCCATCGCGCTAGAGGGGACGCTGCATCGCCTGCTCGCGGCGCTCGAGCGACGGCTGCTCCGTCATCGACCGCCGGCCGCGCCGCGCGAGCAGCCGCGACACGAGCTCGGGCGACGGCTCGCGTCGCAGGACTTCGGCGATCACCGGAGTGGGGTCGTCGAAGATCGGCGAGAGCTCCCGCTCGTCGTAGCTCTTCGCCATCGAGAACATCCCGGCGCAGATCGGGTCGAAGCGGCACGCCTCGCAGGCGCTGCCCTTGCCGTGCAGGAACTCCTTCTGGTGGATGAAGCCCTTGAAGTCGAGAAAGCGGATGCAGCGCTCCTCCTCCTTGATGATCTTCCGGGCCTCGGTCGAGGCCCACGCGTAGCGGCGCATGTAGCAGAGGGGAACCCGCTCGGCGCGAAAGCTCCGGCCGGTGCTGACGAGGTAATCCATCGCCTTCTCGAGCGACACCTGGAACTCGTAGTGGCGCGGGATGCAGTCGGGATTCTCCTCGGCGCGATTGCCGTCGGGGTCCATGTTGTTCCACACGAAGTGGCGGATGAACGGGAAGTTCTCGCAGATCCAGCGCACGTTCTCGTGCAGATGATCGCAGTTCCAGACGTTGATGACCGTGTTGATGTCCGACGTGATCCCCATGTCGGGGACGTTCTCGAGACAGCGGACGAGCAGGTCCCACGCGCCGCGATACTGGGTGATGAAGTCGTGGACTTCGCGTCGATAGCTGTGGAGCGAGACGTGGATGTGGGTGAGGCCGGCGTCGACGCAGCGCCGGAAGAAGTCCTTGTCGGCGAGCTTCTGGCCGTTCGTGATCATGCGGCTGAAGAGCTTCCGCTCGCGCGCGTAGGACAGCGCGGGGAGAAGTAGCTCGGAGATGCTCGGCTCTCCGCCGGTCAGGATCACGCCGTCGTAGCCCATCTCGACGAGTCGATCGATGTTGCGACGCATCTCGGCTTCGTCGAGGTGGACGCCGGTCGGTGGGTTACTGCAGAAGTGGCACTTCTGGTAGCAGTTCCGGGTGAGCTGGAGATAGCCGAGATTCGCCATGGGACGCGCCTCAGTGGCTGTCGGCGGACCGACGGCCCGCCTCCTGACGGGCGCGTTCGCGCAGCTCCCGCGCGCGCTGCGCGAATTCGATGAGCGGCTCGACGGGCGCGGCCTTTGGTGGCGCGAACCCCGGAAGGCTCGGCGCGACGGGTTGCAGCGGCTGGCCATCGCGGACGCGCGGGAGCGGCGTCGGACGCAGGGCGAGAAGCTGCGCGGCGGCATTCTGAGCCCACGGTCCCTCGCGCAGCGGCTCGAGCTCCGCGAAGCCCTGATCGCGGAGGAAATTGATGTGGGCGCCCTCGCACCGCTCGCTCACGACGCAATCGCGGCAGCGGAGCGACTTGGCGAGGTACCCGTGCACGACGTGCGTCCGCGCGAGCTCGCGGATGGCGACGCGACCCGTCTCGGGATCGAAGAGCTTCCGGTCGAGGACCTTCGGCGGGTCGACGAGCTGCGTGCCCGGCGCGAGACACGCGGTCAGCCCGCTGACCCGCACGGGGAGCGCGAGCGCGGTGAAGAAGCCCTTCAGATCGCGCACGTCGTTCGCGACTGCATCCTTCAGGAACTCCCAGCTCGGCTGATGCAGGCGGAGGACGTCCAGGTACCCCCGCACGCGCTCGCGCTGCGACAGGAGCCAGGGCGCGGTGCGCTGATTCAGCTCGACCTCGACCTCGACGCCCGGCGGCAGTGGCGTGCCGTCCAGCACGACGTCGAGCTGCTCCGGCTCGCGGAGCGCGAGCAGCAGACGGTTCGGCACGCGCGCCCGGTCGAGCGACCGGGACGCCCGCTTCATCCGCACGTAGAGTCCGGTGTCCGGCGGGATCCCGAGCTGCTCCACGTCCGGCAGGTCGTCGACCTCGACGCCGATCGATCGGCAACCGAAGGGCAGATCGCTTACCGAAGGCATCGTGCCGTTCGGTGCGCCGATCCACCAGACCTCCCAGCTCGCCTGATTCTGGCGTTCGATCACGCGGTCCATCGTCGTGCAGAAGGGCTCGATGAAGCAGTGCACGCAGCGCTCCTGCTGGCGGCATTCGAGCGGAACGCGCTCGTCCAGGTAGCGGCGCACCTGGAAGCGACGCCCGTTCACCTCGTCGAGCATCTTGTGCGGGTCCTGGATGAGGTCTTCGAGGCCTTCCAGGAACTCGACCGGGAAGCGGTTCGTCCACACGACGACGCTCGGATGGCGGTTCAGGCGGAAGACCTTCTGCAGACGGGGTAGGTGCTCGACCGGGTCGTAGAAGAGCTCGTCGCGGTTCTTGAACGCATCGCCCTGCGGGATGACGTGCAGCAGGTCGAACTCGTGGACGCCGACGGAGAGACAAAGCGCGACGATCTGGTCGATGTAGGCCACGTTCTGCTTGTTGATGCAGACGTCGACGTTCACGATCACGCGTCCGTCGCGCACGGCGCGCACCATGCCCTTCATCAGCTTGTGGAACGCGTCCGGGGTGCCCGTCAGCCGGTCGTGCAGCTCGGCCGTGTGCCCGTGCAGGCTGAAGGTGATCTCGCCGAGGCCAGCCTCGACCGCGGCCAGGTAGAAGTCGCGCTTCGAGAACATGAAGCCGTTGGTGACCGTCTGGACGCGGCTGTAGCCGATCTCCCGGGCATAGCGGACGAAGTCGAAGAACTTCGGATGGATCGAGCCCTCCCCGCCCGAGAGGATGATCTTGTCGGCGTTCAGCTGGTCGCGCCCGCGCTTGATCTCCTGCTTCACGTCGTTCTCGAGCAGGTAGACGTGTCGGGGCGTGTCCGTGTCGAGGCAGAACACGCACCGGCTGTTGCACGCCGTGACGAGTCGCACCCAGTGCTTCCGAACGTTGGCCGCGCGCTCGCGGACCAACATCCGCTCCGTCAGCTGTCCAGCATCCATCGTTCCGACCTCGCGCCCCAGTGCCATCCGAGCGCCGTTCCGGGGCAACCGATCACGGCACATGGTCTTTCGTCGCTGCAGCTCGTGAATGCCCCGATCGGATCGGAGCCGCATGGAACGCTGTCGACGCGCCGTCCGAAGGCGACGGCGAACGATGCCGCCGCGCGCTCCGCCGATCCGTCGCCTGCGCGATCCTCCGCCGCCATGCCCGCCTCCTCGCAGAGGCAGTGCGGCAGGACCGCCAACAGTGCCGAGCGCGCCGCCCCGGGCGGGAGCTCGCGCGCGCACTCGAGCAGCTCGTCCAGCGACGCGCCGCGCGCCCCGAGGCGAAAGCGCGGCGGTCCCGGGAGCTCGCCCCGGCTCCAGGCGTCGGAGAAGCGGTGGACGACGCCCGCATCGTGCACGATCGCGTACGCGCCGACCGCGATCGACGTCTGCTCGCGCAGGCGCGCGACGCCGCGCAAGGTCGCCGCGAAGGAACCGGGGATCCCGCAATGCGCGTCGTGGCTCGTCGCGTCCGGGCCGTAGAGCGCGACATCCAGGCGGTGCAGGTCCTTCAGCCGCCGCAGATCCACGTCGCTCCAGCCGACGAGCGTGCTTCCCTCGCCGGCGCACTCGACGCGCGGAAACAGTCGGAGGGCGTCGAAGACCAGCGCCGCCGCGCTCGGGTGCGCGAGCAGCTCGGCGCCGACGAGCCGGAGGACCGCCGGCCGGTGCCGCGCGGCGTCCACCAGACGGGCGCGGACGACGCGCGTCGACTCGGGGCCGGGGCTCGGGTGCTCGTCCGCACAGGCCTCGCACCGGACGCGGCGCGGCCCGCGCCAGGAGAAGACCATCGTCCCCGACGGGCGGACGTTCTGCTGCGCGGCGACGTCGTCCTGCATGCGGAGCGCGCTCGTCCCGGAGTCCGCGAACTCTTCCCAGCCGAAGCGCGACACGTAGTCCGTCGGTACTCCGACACACGACGACGCCCCGGGACAGGACGGACAGCCGGGGCCGCCTTCGAGTCGCGCGCCGACGCGGCCATCGCTCGTGAGCCAGATCTCGCCGTCCGGCCCCGCGAAGAGGCGTCGCAGCTCGGGTGCGACGCAGACCGGGACGTCGCGGATCACGAGACGCGCGCGCCGCTGGAGCGCGATCGTCGCGGCGGGCTCCAGATGGTCCGCAAGCAGCGACAGGCGGGGCGACAGGGCGACGAACTCGTTGGCATCCACGTCGAGCCCGGTGAGGCGGCGCAGACAGATCGTCCGCACCCCGACGTGCGTGAGGACGTCGACGGTCTCGACGAGGTGCGGCATCGTCGGCCGCGTCACGACGACCTCGGCCACAACGGGCATCCCGATGTCCACGGAAGCGCGGATCGCCCGGAGGGCCGTCTTCAGCGCGCCCGGCTGCGCGACGAGCCAGTCGTGTGCGTCCCGGCGCGCAGAGTGGAAGGGGACGACCAGGCGCTGTACGCCCGCGGAGCCCAGCCGCCGGACGACCGCGGTCGTCACGCCGGCGCCCATCGTGCAGAGCCCGAGATTTCCGGGCCGCAGCTCCGAGAGACCCTGCAGCAGCGCCGGGAGGTCGGCGCGGCGAAGTGGGTCTCCGCCGCCTACCACGAAGGCACCCGGGCGGCCGTCGGTGGCGCGCGCGGTGGCCAGAACGTCGCTCGCGGCGACCTCCTCGCCCGCGGGACCGCCGCGCCACGGCAGGCGGGTGGAACCGCGAACCAGCGACAGACGGAGATCGATGCTCCGGACCCAACCTGCCGGGCCCGCACCCCGTCCGTTGTCCTGGCTCGACGGCGTCGGATGGTGGAGACTCGTGTTCACGTGGCGACGTCAGTCCCAGCCGGGGACGGTTACCACATCGCTCGTTCAATTCGCCAGGGTTTTCCGTCAATGACGGTCAGGGGGTGCCGGGCCGCCGGGCCGGGGCCGGCGGACCCCCTGGAGGAGGTGGGCGTACGGTCCCGCTTTTCGCCGTCCCCGCCGCGGGGGGTGCAGAAGCCCCCCCTTCGGATCGACCCCCGTGATCCGCTCGTCACCGTTGTTCACCCACGATTCCTGGGACGCGACGAGCTCCTCCAGGAGCTCTGGACGACGCCGGAGGAGCTGCAACGCATCTGCCTGGGGAATGGCGCGGGCGACGAGGGAGCGGCTCTCCGCGACCCGCGCCTCCCAGGCCGACTTCGTGAGCGAAGTCGCAGCGGGCCGCGGGCACGGGACCTGCTGGCCGAGGAGGACGGTCATCAGCCCCTGGTAACCAAACGCTGGATCGCCGCTGGCGAAGCGGTCGGCGTCGGTCTCGAGCCAGGGGCCGAGCCTGGCGAACCGGTCCAGGATCGGGGCGAGACCCGAGATGTCGGCTCCCTCGCGGCAGTCCCGCCAGAAGGCCGTATCCGTCTTCCGGTTGAACTTGTAGTGGGCCGTGAGAAACCACCGCAGGTCGTCCCAGTGTGCGCCGATGCTCCGGTTCGCGAAGGTGCGATAGTCACGGCCGTCGCCAGGCGCCTCGAGACCGCCGAGCAGGTAGGCGATCTCGACGATCACCATGTGCAGGGTCGTCGACTCGAGCGGCTCGACGAAGCCATACGAGTTCCCGATCGCGACGGTGTTGCCCTTCCAGAACTCCCGGTGGCGGCCGCTCCGGAAGCGCAGCGACCACGGCTCACCGAGTCCCGGATTCTTGCCCCGCATCTCCGCCTGCGCCGCTTCGGGCGTCAGGTGCGCGGACGAATAGACGTAGCCGCGGTGGTCCTCGCCCTCGACCGGGATCCGCCAGCACCAGCCCGCGTCCATCGTCTCGGCGGTGGTGTAGGGTTCGATCGTGCCCCGCTGCGGCACGGTGGCGACGACCGCGCTGTCGCAGAAGAGGCTCGAGGCGAAGCTCGTGAAGGGAGAGCCCAGTATCTTCTCGATCAGCAGCGCCCGGAAGCCGGTCGCGTCGACGTAGAGATCGGCGCGGAGCTCGCGCCCGTCGTCCAGGAGGAGGCGGTCGATGGCTTCGCCGTCGACGGTGGTCGCGTCCCGGATCACCGCGTCGACGTGGTGGATCTCCGCGCCTCGCGCGACCTTCGCGAGGTACGCGACGAACGGCTTGTTGTCGAGGTGATACGCGAACTTCACCTCTGGGAGCAGTGACAGCGGCGTGCCGTCGTCGCGGCGCACGATCGGGGTGCGGTCGGCGGCCATCATCATGGCGACCAGCGACTGGTTCTCGATCGTGCCGTCGTGGGCGAACGCCTCGAGCAGGCTCGTGTCGCCGAAGGTGTAGGCGAACCGGTAGTCCCCGGGCAGCCCCCACTCGAAGTTGATCCCGAGCTTCCAGGTGGGACGAACCTCGCGGTAGAGGTCGACGATGTCGATGCCGAGCTGCTGGTGGAGAAACGGCGGCATCAGCGTCGTCGTCGCCTCGCCGACCCCGATGATCGGAATTTTGCTCGATTCGACGAGCGTCACATCGAGCGCGGGGAGCTGCCGTTTCAGCGCGAGCGCCGCGAAGTAGCCCGCGGTGCCACCGCCGGCGACGACGACGCGGCGAACCGGGCCCATCTAGGAGGGCCGGCGCGTCGCGGTCGTCCAGCGCTGCAGGATGTCGGCGGCCTCGCCGTCGGTCTCGTTCGCCAGCAGCGTGAAGAGCGTGCGGCCGATCGCCATGTGCTCCTTGCACTCGAAGCAGCGCGGCCGCTGTCCGAACAGGTCCCCGTCGCGGACGTAGCTCGACACGGGCGAGATGCCGCAGAACGGCTTGTTCCAGCAGTCGGCGCACATCGGCTGCGCGTCGAGGAGCGACGCCGTCGCGATCGCCCGGACCGTCGGATGCCGCACGATGCCGGCGATCGTGAGCTCGCGGACGTCCCCGAGCGCGAAGAACGGGTCGCCGAGGGCATCGACGCGACGCGCCTCGTCGCCGGGGAACACCCGGCCGTCGACGTCGTACGCGAGCTCGCTCGTGCCGGCCGGGCAGGGCGACCGGATGTCCCCCGCCGCCGGGTCCCCGGAGGGCAGCATCTTGCCGAGGAACGTGGCGGCGGTCGCCTCGGCAAGGTGCACGCCGCGCCGATTCAGCTCGAGGATGTAGCCGAAGGCGCGCTCGTAGAACGCGAGGTATTCCTCGGCGGTGTATCCGATCGTCTTCCACGTCTCGGCGTCGAAGCCGAGCGGGCTGAGCGGCCGGAGATGGATGGACCGCATCCCGCGCGTCACGTACTCGTCGACGACCTCGCGCCACGCCGCGAGCGTCCCGCGCGTCGTCGTCGTGCGGGCGTCGACCTGCCAGGCCTTCGGATCCCGCCCGAGCTCGCGATACCGTCGTTCGAAGTACGCGATCCAGCGCACCACGTCCGCGTGCGCGCCCGCGCTCGTCCACCGGCGGTTCCCGTCGTGCAGCTCGGCCGGTCCGTCGAGCCACGTTCGGATGGCGACGTCGTTCGCGAGCAACCACTCCGCGGTCTCCTCCGTCATGCGGCTCAGGTTGCTGACGAGCGTGAGGGAAAGCGTCTTGCCGGCGGCACGCTTGTTCGTCGCCCGCGCGAACTCGACGAGATGTCTCACGCCGTCGACGTTGAGCAGCGGCTCGCCGGCGTCGGCCTGCAGCTCGAACGAGACCGCCGGCGACGTGCTCTGGAGCGCCACGTCGACGATCCGCTCGGCCGTCTTCGCGTCGAGATCGCTGGGAGCGCCGGGCGCGTCACGATCGTCCGCGCGCCGGGTCATCGTGACGGCGTGCAGCTCCGGCCCCCGCGTGACGTGGCGCACGCGCCGCGCCAGCCGGCTCGCGAGCGCGTCGAGATCGAGCCCCTCCCGCAGCACGCCCGCGGTCTGGAGCCGTGCGAATCGAGGGTGGCCTTCCGTGATCTCACCCGCGAGGAGCTGCGCGAACTCCGGCTCGCTCAGGAACACCCAGTCGCCACCGTCGGTGGTGACGAGGATCTTCCCGGCGATCCGGCCCCAATGGAAGAATCCGAGTCGGTCGGCAGCGATCGTCGACGGCGCGGGAAGAGCGGCGCCGGCGGTCACGAGTCGTCCTCGGAGGCGGCCCGGCGCGTCCGCACGATGGTCTCCTGCAAGGCGAGGTTGCAGAAGGAGTTCTCGATCGTCCGCTCGTCGCCACCCGTCACCCCGACGACCGCGACCACAACGTCGCCGGAGCGCTCGAGCGCGATGTCCGCGAACCCGGCGTAGGCTGCCGCGGCCGCCTCGACGGCCTCGGCGCTGTAGAGCGATCTGTCGAAGGTGATTCGGCCCATCCGGGACGTTCCGGGCTTACTTCGACTCCGTGTCCTTCTCGCCGGACTTCTCTTCCCAGGGGACCAGGATCTCGAGCGGGTCGTCGCCGAGCTCCTCGGAGTCGAGCTCGGCGAGGAGGTCGTCGACGGACGGGGCGGATGCCGCCGCCCGCAACGCCGCGGCCGTGTAGTACTCGCGGATGCGTGCCGTGGCCTGGGACAGACGCAGCCGTGTCACCTGCGAGAGCAGCTCGTTCGCGAACTCGCCCGCGAGCGCGTCGAGCTCGGCGGGCGTTGCCGGCCCGCGGGAGGTCAGGCGGACCGTCACGATCCGCTCGCGCGGGCGGAACAGGAAGACGAAGCACCGGTCGACGAACAGATAGCATCCGCCATACACCGCCTCGAGCGGATAGACGGTCTCGTCGACGTCCAACGAGACGTGATCGCGCCCGAGCGTGAAGCCGAGACGCGACTCGACCGGTTCGTCTTTGTCACCGAGCGCCACGGGTCCTCCTTAACAGCCGGCGATCCCTTCGTTTCCCCGTGCGGGACACGTCCCGGCAGTTCACGGGCAGGGGACGGATAACCCAGTTCCGAGCCGGGCGGCAACACTTCGCCGAAAACCGCATCCTTTCCGGGAATCACGAGACGCTCGCCTTCGAATTTTGCCGCTCCGGTTGCGCCGCGGGCGGAGTCGGCACTAAGGTTTCGCGCCATGCTCCGCGTGATAGCCGCCGTTGGCGGGCTCGTCGTCGTGCTGGTCTCCCGCGGAGTGACCGCGGGCGAGCCACCGCGGGTCGAGTATCGGGACGATCGGCTGACGGTGCACGCGGACGAAGCATCCGTCGGTACCATCCTCGACGAGATCGGGCGGCAGAGCGGGGCCGAGATCAAGGGCGAGGCCCCCCCGACGGCGCCGCTCAGCCTGGACCTCGACGCGGTGCCGGTGCGTGAGGGTCTCCAGCGGATACTCGGCGATCGGAGCTTCACCCTGACGTACGGAACGGACGGCCGCCTGAAGACGGTCGAACTGAAGGGCGGTCCCCAGGCCGCACCCCCCCCGACCACCCCTCCCGTCGCCGCGGCCACCGGCTCGAAGAAGCACGAGAAGTGGGACAACGTGGCGAAGCTCTTCAGCCATCAGGTCCCAATCCAGCTCTCGCCCCGGCTCTCGACGGCGATGGGCTCGGAAGAGCCGGCGAACTGGGAGCGCCTCCTGCGGACGGTCCACGGGAGCGAGGATCGCGCCGTGCGGAGCGACGCCATTCGCGCCGCGATGCGTGCCGTCGAGTCGGATGCCATGATGCGCGACGCGCTCGTCGAGGCGCTCGCCGCGATGGACGACGCCGAGCTGACGGAGTTCGCGCGCGCCGCGGCGGCGCAGACCCCGGATGCGCCGGAGGACCTCGTGCGGCAGATCGCGCGCGAGACGCACGTCCACGAGCTGAAGACCCGCGCGCGCTCGGTCCTGCGCCAGCTGCGGCTCACCCGACAGACGGCGAACGCGAGCGGCTGACCCGGACGACGGCAGTGCGGCCGGGGTCGACGCCGCCGGACGTCGTGAGCCCATGAGCCGCCGGAAGGCGGCCCCGTCGCGGCCGCCGTCGGCCGCGCCGCCTCCGCGGGTCGGCCCGGCCGGGCGCGCGGAAGCGGCGATGCGCCGTCCCGGTTCCGATCCCAGTCGGTGGATCGCCCTCGGCATCGCCCTCGCGACCGCGGCGACGTACGCCCCCGTCGTCCAGTACGGCTTCGTGAACTTCGACGATCCCGACTACGTGAGCGCGAACTGGCTCGTGCAGCGTGGGCTCACGCGCGAGGGATTCGTGTGGGCGTTCGGCGGCTTTCACGCGGCGAACTGGCATCCGCTCACGTGGCTGAGCCACATGCTCGACTGCCAGCTCTTCGGCATGAACCCGGGTGCCCATCACGCGACGAGCGTCGTGCTGCACGCGCTCGCGGCAGCGCTCCTCTTCGCCGCCCTCCGGCGCATGACGGGTGCTCCGTGGCGGAGCGCCGCGGTCGCGGTCCTGTTCGCGTTGCATCCGCTCCGCGTCGAGTCGGTCGCGTGGGTCGCCGAGCGGAAGGACGTGCTCTGCGCGTTCTTCTGGGCGACGACGCTTCTCGCCTATACGCACTACGTCGAGCGTCCGGGGTGGCGGCGCTATCTGCTCGTGCTGCTCGGCCTGGCGGCCGCGCTGCTCGCCAAGCCGATGGCCGTGAGCCTGCCCCTGGCGCTTCTCCTGCTCGACGTCTGGCCACTCGGCCGCTGGCGCGCCCTGGGCCCACGGATTCTCGTCGAGAAGCTGCCGTTGTTCGCGCTCGCCGCGGGAGCCGCCGTCGTGACGTTCTTCGCGCAGCGCGCGGGGGGCACGATCGTGTCGTTGGCGACGCAGCCGCTCGGCGCCCGTCTCGCGAACGCGTTGCTCTCCTACGCCGCCTACCTGGAGCTCACGGCGTGGCCGCACGCGCTCGCGATCTTCTACCCGCCGCGCGAGACGTTCCCCGCATGGCGGCTGGCGCTGGCTGCCGCGACGCTCGTGTCGATCTCCGCGGTCGTCGCCTGGCGCGCCCGCCGCGAGCCGTGGCTTCTCGTCGGTTGGGTCTGGTACGTCGTGCTGCTCCTTCCCGTCATCGGGATCGTCCGCGCCGGCGACCAGGCGATGGCCGATCGCTTCACGTACCTGCCGCACGTCGGCCTCTTCGTCGCGCTCGTCTGGGGTCTCGCGGAATGGACGGCGGGGTGGACGATCCGTCGCGCCGTGCTCTCGTCCGCGACCGCGCTGGTGCTCGCCGCCTGCGTCGCCGGCACGGAGCTCCAGCTCCGTCACTGGCGCGACAGCCTGTCGCTCTTCGGCCACGCGCTCGCGGTGACCGAGCGAAATCCCGTCGCCCACACCAACTACGGCTTCGCGCTCCTGCAGGCCGGCCGCCCGGAAGAGGCCCTCGAGCATTTCCGCGAAGCGGTCGCGCTCCGTCCGGAGTACGCGAAGGCGCATCTGAACCTCGGCCTCGGGCTCGCCACGCTCGGGCGTCCCGAGGCCGCGCGAGCGGAGTACGAGCAGGCGATCCGGCTCGATCCCCGGAACGCGGCGACGCACTACAACCTCGGCATCGACCTCGCCCAGGCGGGTCGTGTCGAGGACGCGATCGCGGAGTACGAGGCCGCGCTGCGCCTCGATCCCCGTTTCGCCGAGGCGCACAACAACCTCGGCCTCGCGCTCGCGCGGGAGGGGCGGGCGACCGAAGCGCTCGCGCACTACGAGAGGGCGCTGGCGCTCGCGCCGCCCCTCACCGCCGCGCACAACAACGTCGCGGTCGTCCTCGAGCGACTCGGGCGTCCGGACGACGCGATGGCCCACTACCGGGAAGCGGTCCGGCTGGCCCCCGACGACGCGCGCGGGCGCTTCAACCTCGGGGCCGCTCTCGCGGCGCGGGGCCAGCTGGATGAAGCCGCGACGGCGTACCGCGACGCGCTCCGGCGGGAGCCGGCGCTCGCGGAGGCGCACCTCGCCCTCGGCGACCTGCTGTCGATGCAGCGGAGTCGGGCGGCGGCGCTGGCCGAGTACCGCACCGCCCTCGCGGCCCGACCGGACTGGCCCGCCGCACAAGCACGCGTCGCATCCGTTCTCGCGACGGCGCCGGACGGCGATGCCGCCGAGGCCGTCCGGCTCGCCGAGCGGGCGCGCGACGCGAGCGGGGGCGGGGACCCGGAGATCCTGAAAACGCTGGCGAGCGCCTACGCGGCGGCGGGACGTCTCGCGGACGCTGCGCACGTCGCCGAGCGCGCCGCGGAGGTCGCCCGATCGGCCGGGCTCGAGTCGCTCGCCGCGGACGCCGAGCGACTCCGTGCGGCATACATCGCCGGCCGCCTGGCGCCGTAGTCGCGCGATCCGAGGCCGCTCACGAGGTGGACGCGGTCTTCCGCCGCCAGAGCGTCGTCTTCGGTGGCAGACCGTCGACCGGGAACACGTCGAAGTGGGTCCTGATGTATTCCCACATGAGCCGGTGCGTGGACTCGAAGCGGAGCTCGTCCCGTCCGTCGGTCCGGACGTCCTCGAACAGGATCCAGTTGACCCGGTTCCGCTCGAGCTCCGCGATCATCTGGCGCTGTCGCGGCTCGGGGGTTGGAAAGAGGAAGTACGTCTGGAACAGCGGCGACGTCCGGTCGAGCAGCGCGTAGAGGCCCGGACCGAGGTGCGGGATCACGAGGAAGCCCTCGTCGGAGCGCACCATCGTCTCGTTGAATTGGATCGTGCCGCGAATGAAGTTCGCCTCCGGCCACGGCATCCAGATCGTCCAGCGGCCGAGCCGGGTCGGAACGTAGTAGCCCGCGGGCGCCGTCGCTCGCTGGTAGAAGGGCGACACCTCGCCGACCGCGACGAGCGACACGCCCGCCACCGCCGCGACAAGCGCCGCGGCCGGCGCACGCCACCGACGCGAAACGCCAAAGGGCAGGGCGACGAGCGCGAGAAGGAACGGATGGATGCTCATCGCGAGGTGCTCGATGTCCGCGCGCGAGAACGCGTACTGGAGGTACGGGATGCCAGTCATCGTCGCGGCGACGAGGACGGCCCGGCGGCGGAGCGCGTCGCCGCTCGCGGCGGCGATCCATCCCGCGAGGAGCGCGTAGCAGAGCGGCACGAGGACGAAGAAGGCGCCGACCGCGACGCCCCAGAGCGACGGCTCCGTCCAGGGCCACGGGATCGGCCGGGCGAGGTTCGTCGTGCCGCGCTCGACGATGTCGCGGGCGGCGCTCACCGTGGCGGTCCAGAACCCCGGCACGACCGCGAACATGACGAGCGCCGGCGCGTACCCGAGGACGATGCCGGCTCCCCAGGCGAGGCCCCGTCGCGTCAGATCGCGCGGGTCGAGCTTCCACCAGATCAGCACGATCAGCGCGCCGAAGGAGACGAGCGCGTACAGACCGAGGTTCCGCGCGAAGAATGTCGCGAACCCGACGAACGCGCCGGCGAGCAGATGGCGGGCGAGCGACGGTCGCTCGATCAGCAGCACCGCGACGTACACGGCCGCGAGGGCGATCGTGTGGTTCAGCATGAACGCCGGGAAGAGCCACAGCGTGAGCAGCGCGCCGACGGCCGCGAGCACCCACCACGACCGCGTCAGGCGCCGCACGACGAGCAGCCCGCACAGGATGCCGCCGGCGTTGAAGACGGCGCACGCGATCCGGACCGGAATGATGCCGCGGTCGAGCAGCCGCAACCACGCCGCGACCCAGTAGTAACGCGCGGGGTCGTACGACGCGAAATCGCGGATGGGAACCTGCCCCTTCGTGACCGCGATCGCCCCGTACCAGAGGTAGCCCTCGTCGATGAGGTTCAGGTCGATGTGCGCTTGCAGCAGGAAGGAGGTCGCGACGAGCGCGAGCGCGAGGAGCGCGATCACGACGCGCTCGTATGGTGCCGCAGCGCCCGTCCTCACGACGCGGCAACGCGGAAGCTCGTCGCGTCCATCGCCGTCTCCTTTGCCACGCCGGCGCCGCGAGGCATAGAGAACGCCCCGTGACGGCGCGCTCGTTGACCGCTCTCCGCCACCACGCTACTGCGGCAGGCGAATGCGACGACCCGTATCGCCGTCGTGCGCCGAAAGCCGTCGCCCGTCGCTCCCCGTGGCGTCGCACGGCGCCTAGAGCCGTCGACCAGTGGCGTCGTTCGCTGGACCCCGGGCCGTGAGCCTGCGTGCCGTCGTGATCGCGTGCGGGCTCGCGCTCGCCTGCTCGCGGGAGAAGCAGGCGCCCCGCAAGACGACGCTCGTCCATCTGCCGGATTCGGTCGCATCGATCGCGGTGTCGGAGGATGCGGAGAAGTACGCGTACGTCGTCGCCGACGCCGACGGCAAACGGGTGGTGCACGACGGGATGTCCGACGACAGCTACCCCGACGCGACGGTCCCGACGTTCGCCCCCGTGACGCGCAAGCTCTTCTATTGGGCGGGCGCGTTCACGGGCCCGGGCTACCTCGTCGCCGACGGGACGCGGATCGGCGACTTCGGCCGCGACGGGACGCTCGTCTTCTGCCTCGACGGCACGCGGTGGGCGACGGCGGCCGGAACGCGGGAGCTGAAGGTCGGCGACGAGACCAAGCCCGGACCCGTCATCGTGCTCGCGGACGGAAAGAAGCTCGGCAGCTATCCGGATGCATCGGTTCCCAGCTTCAGCGCGGACGGTCGTCACCTCGCCTACCTCGTCGGCGCGGACGACGCGACGAAGCTCGTCGTCGATGGGACGGAGCGCGCGAGCTACGTGAAGCCCACGAGCCCGTGCGCGGCGCCGAAGACGCCGTTCCCGCGCGGACCGAACTTCTGGCCGCAGTTCCAGGTCCGGTACCAGTCGGATGGACGTCTCCTCGTGATGACGCAGGACGAGGACGGATGGGGGATCTACCGCGACGGCACCCGGGTCGCGTCGTACGCCGCCAGCGTCGTGCAGACGCATCCGAGGATCGGCGGCGAGTGCCCGCGGGACGTCACCGCAATCGCCGCCTGGTCGTTCACCACCGCGGAGAAGGCGCCGGTCGCGGCGTGGTGGGAGCGGATGCCGGGGAATGCAGAGCGATGGCGCGTCGTTCGCAACGAGGCGCCGGCGGACGACGTCGTGTGCTCCCGGCCATGGCTGCTCCAGCCGCCGGAGCTCTCGGCCGATGGCCGGCACCTCGCGTACGCGTGCTCCGTCAGCGACCCGGAGGACTCCGTGACGATCGTCCTCGACGGTCGCCGATTCGGGCCGTACCGCGACATGTGGGCGTACGCGCTGTCGGACGACGGCGTGCACGTGGCCTACGGCGCGGACGACGGAATGGGCGAGCGTCCGTGGAAGTACTACGTCGACGGCGAGGCGCGTACCGAGTCGTTCGCCGCGGTCTGGCGACCACGCGTCGAGGCGGGGACGGGACGGCTCGCCTGGGAGAGCCGCCTCGAAGGGGACCAGGGCGGCGTCCTCGGGATCGAGCGCCGCCGGCTCGCGTCCTTCGACCAGGTCGTCTTCGGCCCGCGCTTCCTCCATCCGGGGACGGTGACGTGGGTCATCCGCCGCGGACGCCGCCTCGTGCGCCTCGACGTGCCGACCCGCTGAGCGGCGTCAGATCGTCTGGCCGCCGTCGACCGTGTAGACCCCGCCCGTGCAGTAGGCGGCCGCGTCGCTCGCGAGGAAGACCGCCAGCGGTGCGACCTCCTCGGGCTCGGCGATGCGATGGAACGGAACGCGCGCGAGGAACTCGTCGAGCACCTTCCCGTCCTGCCAGAGCGCCGCGCTGAACTTCGTTCGCACCAGACCGGGGCAGATCGCGTTCACGCGGATCGTCGGCGCCCACTCCGCGGCGAGCACCTTGGTCAGGCTGATGAGCGCCGCCTTGCTGACGCTGTAGAGGCCGAGCATCCGCTCGGGACGAAGCCCGCCGACGCTCGCGACGTTGATGATCGCGCCGCCGCCGCGCTCGACCATCGTCGGGTGCGCGGCCTTCGCGAGCGCGAGAGGCCCCTTCACGTTGACCGCGAAGACCTTGTCGAAGACGCCGTCCCCGGCTTCGAGCACCGGCCCGAAGAACGGATTGGCCGCGGCGTTGTTCACGACGACGTCGATCCCGCCGAAGAGGGCGCGCGTCCGGTCGGCGAGCGCGTGCACGGCGTCGGGGTCACCGACGTTCGCCGCGACGCCGGCGGCGGCGCCGCCGCGGGCGCGGATCTCGCGTGCCGCCGCGTCGACGGCCGCCTGCTTCCGGCTGCAAAGGACGACCCGAGCGCCGAAGTCCG
>Ga0070741_10008304_pt1 | contig 20928 bp, 14 predicted proteins | sample Coa_R1_4_FD_66440 | JGI IMG/M metagenome (GOLD analysis project Ga0070741, IMG submission 66440) | Surface soil microbial communities from Centralia Pennsylvania, which are recovering from an underground coalmine fire - Coalmine... | ecosystem: Environmental > Terrestrial > Soil > Unclassified ...
GAGAGTGGGAACGGCGTAGAATCAGCGGCAAGTATGTCGTCGAACGTTGCCGCCCAATCGAGTACCCGTGCACGGCTGACGGCGGAACAGATGGAAGCCCGCCAGCAGCAGCGCGCGGAAGATGACGAGCTGATCCGCGCGGCCCAGAAGGGGGACCGCACGGCCTTCGATGCGCTGGTCCGGCGTTACGACCGCAGCGTTCTGCGGCTGGCGCTGCACATGCTGGGCAACGAGCAGGACGCCCAGGACGTGCACCAGGATGCCTTCATCAAGGCGTACCGGCATCTGTCGAACTTCCGCTTCGAGTGCTCGTTCTACACCTGGCTCTACCGGATTGTGACGAACCTGTGCCTGGACCAGCTTCGCCGCCGCAAGAGCCGCAAAGAGGATCCCTCGACCGTGATGGACGCTGCCGGCGAGGAGATGGACCTGATGGCGAACGTCCAGGACGAGCGCGCGACGGCCAATCCGGCGCGCGAGCTGGAGCGAAAAAATATGAACGCCGCGATTAAGAGTGCGTTGGATTCCTTGACGCCACGCGAGCGAACCGTGTTCGAACTGAAGCATTACCAGGGGCTGAAGCTGCGGACGATTGGAGAGATGCTCTCCACGACCGAAGAGACGGCCAAGAACACACTCTTCCGCGCGACCCGCAAGCTGCGGGCCAGGCTCGCGGATGTGCGGTAGGCGGTAAGGAAGAGAAGCAGTACGGGCCACACCGCTGGCGGGCGAAGATCCGCTGCGGGGCGTTATGAAGGGCGTTGGAGAGGCTGGTTGGAGTACGCATCATGAACTGTGACAGTGCACAACAGAACATAGTTCTCGCGCAGTATGGCGAGCTGCCGGACGAGCTGCTGCAGCCGTTGGAGCAGCATCTGGACGGCTGCGAACAGTGTCGGCGTGAGTGGAATGCGATGCTCGCGCTTCGCGAAGAGCTCGCGCTGGACCCGGTCGTTGAACCCTCACCGAATCTGCTGGCGGCGTCGCGGATGCGCCTTGATGGGGCGCTGGACGCGATGCCTCCACGCTCCGTCGCGCAGCGGTTCTTCGGCAATGCCTTCCGCTGGTTCAGCTATGTGCAGGGCGCGCCCGCGCTGACCGTGCTGCTGATCGGCATGGGCTTCCTGGGCGGCAACGCGATTGCACGCTACCAGGCCGCACATGCGCCGCAGCTGCCGACACGCGTGGCAACGACGAACGCTTCGGAAGGACCGATCGCGAACGTCGCCGGAATCGTGCAGACGCCTGATCCCAAGATTGTGAAGGTGAAGTACAACCGCCTGGTGCCGGAGACGATGCAGGGATCGCTGGACGATCCGCAGATCCGTCAGCTGCTGATGCTGGGCACGAAGCTGGCCGCGAATCCGGACGTTCACAAGGATGCGGTTTCGCTGCTGGTGAATCAGTGCCTGGAAGCCTCAGGGTGCAACGATGGCGCGGCGGATGGTTCGGAGAGTGTGCGTGGAACGCTGCTCGCCAGCCTGCACTATGACAAGAGCCCGCAGGTTCGTTTGAAGGCGCTCGAGGGTCTGCAGCCGTACGTGGCGCAGGATGAGAATGTGCGCGACGCCGTGCTGGATGCGCTGATGAATGATCAGAGCGCGGATGTGCGCAGCGCGGCGATCTCGATGCTGGAGCCGGTGCAGGCAGACTCGACGGTGCGTCGTGTGCTGCGGTCGGTGTCGACCCAGGACACGAACGCGGCAGTGAGGAACGCATCCTACCAGGTACTTCAGGGCTCGGCTGATATCGAGTAAGGTGCGATCGATGCAGCATGCAGCCATCTTCCGGAGAGAGTGGCGGAGGCGGCTCCGGAGCACGGTAGCCGTGCGCGGAGTTCGCGTTGCCGGCGCTTCGATTCTCATTGTTCTGCTGCTGACCGCAACGCTGGGCCGCGCTGCCACTTCGGGGCGCGCAGTCAACGGCCACGCGACGGTGACGCAGCGGCCTCCCGGATATCTCGGAATTGAGTTTCATGATCTGACTGCCGAACAGGCGGCCGCGCTGCATCTGCGTGACAACCGGGGCGTCGAGGTGCTGCTGGTCGATCATGATGGGCCTGCGGCGTCGGCCGGGTTGCAGCCGCACGACCTGATCACCGGGATCAACGGACACATCGTCGCAAGCGGCGAGGCGCTGCGCCGCATGATCCGCGAGACCGGCGCGGGCGTTGAGGTGAGGCTCTCGGTCTTCCGCAATGGCAACCCGATCACGATCCGGACGAAGCTGGCGAACCGCGAAGATGTGGAGCGCAAGGCGTGGGCGCGGCTGAACCAGCCCGGACCGCAGCCGCAGGGAACAGTGTTTGAGGAGTTCTCCGGCGTGTACGCGGCTGGACCCGCTGCTGCGGCTGCGGCGCCTGCGCCTCGGCCTCAGGGCTTTATTGACAAGATGGTTCACGGATCTTCAGATGGCATCATCGTTGACGCGATGCAGCCGCAGCTCGCCAGCTACTTTGGCGTGGCGGATGGAAAGGGTCTGCTTGTGGAGTCTGTCGAGGGCGGCACTCCTGCGGCCCTTGCCGGGCTGCATGCGGGTGATGTGATTGTGCGCGCGGACGGCGAGCCGATGCACACGGCGTCGGAGTGGACGAAGCATCTCCGCGCGGCCAAGGGCAAGCCGGTGGGTCTGGATGTGATGCGGGATCATCAGCGGATCGCGCTGACGATGCCGGGTGAGGCGAAGAAGCGGTAGCGGCTACAGAGCTGTCTCTAGAGTACCCGGCTGTGCTTGTAGCCGGCGGCGCTCAGGGCAGCGACGAGCTCCTCGACCTGCTCGCGTCCGCGGGTCTCCATGGTGATGTCGATGACGGTGTCGCCGAGGTTGACGCCGTAGTACGCGCGGTTGTGCAGCGTGTCCACGATGTTAGCGCGGTGCGCGGCGATGATCTGGGTGAGGTCGGCGAGCGCCCCGGGGCGGTCGAGCAGATGAATGCGCAGACGAATCAGGCGGCCGTCCTGCACGAGGCCGCGCTCGATGATGCGGCTCAGGAGGGTGACGTCGATGTTGCCGCCGCCGACGATGACTGCCGTGCGTGTGAAGGCCGGGAGTGAGGTGCGTTTCTGCAGAACGGCAGCGAGTCCGGCGGCGCCGGCGCCTTCGGCGAGGGTCTTCTCGCGTTCGAGTAACGTGAGGATCGCTGAGGCGATCTCGTCTTCGTTGACGGTGACGATCTCGTCGACGTAGCGCTGGACGACAGGGAAGGTGACCTCGCCGGCGCGGCGTACGGCGATGCCGTCGGCGATGGTGGTTGCGGGCTCCAGCGTGACCGGATGGTGTGCCTGGAGCGCTTCCTTCATCGAAGGCAGACGCGCGGTCTGCACGCCGATGACGCGGACGTCGGGCTTGGATTCCTTGACCGCGCAGGCGATGCCGCCGATCAGGCCGCCGCCGCCGATCGGCACGACGACAGCCTCGAGATTTTCGACTTGCTCGAGCAGCTCGAGGCCAATGGTGCCCTGGCCGGCCATGACCAGCGGGTCGTCGAACGGGTGGATGAAGGTCATGCCCTCGGCCTGGCAGCGGCGTGTGGCTTCTTCGCAGGCTTCGTCGTAGTTGGCGCCGTGCAGCACGACCTCGGCGCCGAAGTTGCGCGTGGCCTGCACCTTGACGAGCGGCGTGGCGAGCGGCATGACGATAACCGAGCGGATGCCGCGCTGGGTGGCGTGATGCGCGACGCCCTGGGCGTGATTGCCCGCGCTGGCCGCGATGACGCCGCGCTGGGCTTCCTCAGGCGTGAGCGTGGCAATCTTGCTCAAAGCGCCGCGCTCCTTGAAGCTGCCGGTCATCTGCAGGTTTTCGAGCTTGAGGAAGATGCTTTGGCCGGTCTGGCGAGAGAGCATCTCGGAGCGCGCGCAGGGCGTGGTGTAGATGGCTCCGTTGAGGCGCTCGCGGGCGGCCTTGATGTCGGCCAGCGTGAGGGTTTGTGCTGCGGTGGTGCTCATCTGGTTATGGTAGCCGAGAGAAGAAGCGAGTCAGCTAGGCAGCGAGTCAGCCAGTCAGGAAAAGGAGCGCGAACTGACTTGCCGACTGGCTGCATTTCGCGACTCGCCCGCTACCGGCTGAAGTGTGTCTCCAGCTTTTCGCGATGGCGCTCCATGCCGAGCTGGATGAGGCGGTCGATGAGCTTGGGATACGGCAGGCCGCTGGCCGCCCACAGTTTGGGGTACATGCTGATGGACGTGAAGCCGGGCATGGTGTTGATCTCGTTCAGCACAATCTCCGAGGGCTTGCCCTTTGCCGCGGGAGCCATGAGGAAGTCGACGCGGGCGAGGCCGGCGCAGTCGCAGGCGCGGAATGCCTCGATCGCCATCGCGCGAATCTTCTTCTCTTCTGCTTTGGTTAACTTCGCGGGGATGATACTCACGCTCTCGTCGGGGCCGGAGAGCTCGTACTTGGCTTCGTAATCGTAGAACTCCTTGGCGGGCACGACCTCGCCGACGACGCTGGCCTCAGGCGCATCGTTGCCGAGCACCGCAACCTCCAGCTCGCGCGGCTTCACACCCGGGCCGCCCACACCCTGCTCGACGACGATCTTGCGATCGAAGCTTGCGGCCAGGTCCATCGCGGGGCCGAGCTCTGTGCGGCCGTGCACCTTGCTGATCCCAACCGAGCTGCCGAGGTTTGCGGGCTTTACGAACAGCGGATAGGTCAGCGCCTTCTCAATCGCCTTCGTGGCGCGCTTCGCATCGGCACGCCATTCGCTGCGCAGCACCGTCACGTGCGGCGTAATCGGCAGGCCGGCCGCCAGAAACAGCCGCTTCATCGCGTCCTTGTCCATGCCGGCCGAGGAGCCGAGCACACCCGAGCCGACGTAAGCGACGTCCGCGAGTTCAAGCAAGCCCTGGATGGTCCCATCCTCTCCAAAGGTCCCGTGCAGTATAGGGAAGACGATGTCCAGGCCGGTGCGCGCTCCGGGCTCAGCCGCCGCCGCGGCGAGTGTGATTCCGGCTTCTCCGCTGTCCGCTCCAGAAGCCTGCGCTCCGCTCGTGAGCAGCCGTTCCGCGGAGCTGCCGGTCAGCCAGCGGCCCTCCTTGCTGATGCCAAGCTCCACGACCTCGTACATCTTTCGGTCGATTGCTTTGAGGATGGACCGGGCCGAACGTAATGACACCTCGTGCTCACCGCTGCGGCCACCGAACAGGACACCCACGCGTAATCTCTTGCGAGCCATTGCTTTCAGTTTGGTACATGCGGGCCTGTGCATGCGCGCGACGCGAAAGGACGAACCTCCGTATGCACCTTGGTACCTTTTGAAACTTTCTGATTCTGTGTGACGTTCTTGTGTGAAAGTGCTTCGCAACTGATCTGGTTTCGTACGTCGTAATCCACATTGAATGTGAGGCGGGCTCATACAAGCTGTTAAGCTGCCGATACCACTCTGTACGGAACTACACCATCCCAACACGCCGAGGCTCCTGGCCGGCGTTCTTCCGCGGTTCGTGTGTGCTGTTGAGGTCACCTGGTCCCACTGAATGGCGAGTACGCTAAAGTCCTATCCGATTCCCTGGGTTAGTACGGGCTCTGCAGCATCGCACCCTGTGGTCGAAAAAAAGCGGCCGGAGTACCTGTTTATCCATACGGTCCGCTTCTGGAGCATGCTGGCGATCGTTTTTATTCATTCCGCCGGCGCCTTCACCAAGTACGAAGCGGTCTCCACGACCCAGATCAGTCTGTTGCTGCAGCCGTTCAAGTTTGGCACCATTGGGTTCTTCCTGATTTCGGGATTTCTGGTCGGGGATCGTTTGCCAGATTCGGATCGGATCAGCTATTTGCGGCGGCGCGCAAACCGGCTCATCCCGGCCTGGCTGGTCTGGTTTGGGCTGACTGTTGCCTTCAACACCTACAGATCTATTGTCAAACTCCACGCGGCCACGATCAGTGCCGGAATTCTCCTTTCGACGAGTTACGGCGTCGGAGTGCGCTGCCTGACGGAGACGGCGCTCTGGTTCATTCCTAACTTCATGCTGGCTCTCACCTGTATCGTGATCCTGCGCCGGTGGCTCAACGACCTGCGGCTCGGAGCGGTGTTGCTGGCCGTCAACCTGTTCTATGGAGTCAATGTGTACACCCGCTGGCTGCCCAGCCGGCACACTGAGGCCCTCTTCGCCTTTGTGTTCTATCTGTGGCTGGGTGCATGGTGTTCTCTTCGCAAGGATCGAATTCTGAGCTGGGCGGCGGGGCAATCATTATGGCGGCTTATCTTCTGGGCTTGTGTGGCGGCAGGAATTGCAGTGGTTGAAACCTTCATCCTGAAAGCCCACAACAGCCCAGACGAATACAACTCGCTTCGCTTTGGCAATCAGATCTATTCGGTGCTGATCGTCATTCTGTTGCTCCGGATCAAGCGCCGCTCCTGGCCTGCGTTCATCAATGTGGCCGAGACCACCTACGGCGTGTACCTGATCCACGGGATGGTAATAACCTTGACCTTCGGCGTCGCCATGAGAATGGTGATGGTTCACGGGCACTTGCTTGGGCCTGCAGGCATCCTGCTGATGTGGGTTGTCCTGGCACCGACTACATACTTCCTGGCGCTGCAACTCACGCGAACATTTGCATCCACTCAGCGCTGGGCATGGGTCGTCGGCGCCGTCGGCGCCTCTGAACCGGCACGGCCACGTGCCGCAGTTCCGGAAGCGATGGTCGAGGTCACCTGGTCCCGCTGAATGGCGACTACATTAAAGTCCTATCCAATCCGCTGGGCTAATACGAGCTCTCCAGCAGCGCAGCCTGTCGCCGCAAAAAAGCGGCCCGAGTACCTGTTTATCCATACGGTCCGCTTCTGGAGCATGCTGGCGATCGTATTTCTCCACTGCGCCATGAAGTTCACGAAATACGAGACGGTCTCGACGGCTGAGATGAGTCTCATGATGCAGCCGTTCAAGTTCGGCACGATTGGGTTCTTCCTGATTTCCGGCTTTCTCGTGGGGGACCGCCTGCCGGCTTCGGACCGCATCAGCTATCTGGGGCGGCGCGCCAAGCGGCTCATCCCCGCGTGGCTGGTCTGGGTCGGAGTCGATGTCTTCTACAGCACGCACAGAGATCTTGCCGGCATTCCGGCCTCGGGACTCAGTTCAGGTGTTCTCCTCTGGATCATGTATGGCGCCACCGTTCGCTGCCTCACGGAGACGGCGCTCTGGTTCATTCCTAACTTCATGCTGGCTCTCACCTGCATCGTGATGCTGCGCAGATGGCTGAATGACCTGCGTCTTGGAGCGGTGTTGCTGGCGGTCAATCTCTTCTATGGAGTCAATGTGTACACCCGCTGGCTGCCGAGCCGGCACACCGAGGCGCTCTTCGCCTTTGTCTTCTATCTGTGGCTGGGTGCATGGTGCTCTCTGCGCAAGGATCGAATTCTGAGCTGGGCAACCGCCCAGTCACCCTGGTGGCTTGCCTTGTGGGCGTCGATAGCAGCGGGCGTCTCGCTGATCGAGACGGCCATACTAAGAGCGCAAAACAGTCCGGACACGCTCAACTCGCTTCGCTTCGCCAACCAGGTCTATTCAGTGCTGATCGTTATTTTGTTGCTGCGGATCCGCCGCCGCTCGTGGCCGAGCTTTGTCAACGTGGCCGATACTACCTACGGCGTGTATCTGACCCACGGGGCGGCGATGACCGTGCTGTTCGCCGTCGCCATGAAGATCGTGATGGTTCACGGCCACGTGCTGGCGCCTGCAGGCATCCTGCTGATGTGGGTTGTCCTGGCGCCCACCGGATACTTCCTGGCGCTGCAACTCACGCGAACCTTTGCATCTACTCAACGCTGGGCATGGGTCGTCGGCGCCATCGGTTCCTCTGAACCGGCACGGCCGCGCGCCGCAGTCCCCGAAGCGGTGGTCACCCAACCTACGGAAGCCTGAAATGACCTCCGCGTGAACCCCGGGCGCGCCGTGCGCGTCCAATCGCGAAGAGGTGAATCTCATCCATGAACTATGTGCGGCTCGGCCAGACCGGCGTACGCGTCTCTCCGCTCTGTCTCGGCATGATGACCTACGGGTCGAAGAAGTGGCGCGAATGGGTGCTGGAGGAGGACGAATCACGCCCCTTCATTCAGCGCGCTGTTGAAGCCGGTATCAATTTCTACGACACCGCCGATATCTACTCGCTGGGCGAAAGCGAGGTGCTCACCGGCAAGCTGCTGCGCGAATTCCAGCCGCGTCGCGAGGAGCTGGTGATCGCGACCAAAGTCTTCAACCCCATGAGCGATGCGCCGAACGACCGCGGCCTCTCGCGCAAGCACATCCTGGCGTCCATCGACCGCAGCCTGAAGCGGCTCGGCGTCGATTACATTGACCTTTATCAGATCCATCGCTTCGACAAGAACACGAACATCGAGGAGACCTGCGAGGCGCTGGACGCGGTTGTGCGCGCGGGCAAGGCGCTCTATATCGGTGCGTCCAGCATGTATGCGTGGCAGTTTCTCAAAATGCTGAATTTCCAGGAGCAGAACTCGCTGACGCGCTTCGTCACGATGCAGAACCACTACAACCTGATCTATCGCGAAGAGGAGCGCGAGATGATTCCGCTCTGCCTGGACCAGGGCATCGGCTGCATTCCATGGAGCCCGCTGGCGCGTGGCTTTCTTGCCGGCACACGCAAGCGGGGGGATCGCGACTCCCAGCAAAATAAGGTTTTCGGAGGAGCCACGGCGCGGGCGCGCACTGATGATTTCGGGCACAGGATGTACTACCGCGACACGGACTTCGACATCGTCGATCGCGTCGTCGAGATAGCGAACGAACGGCACGCCAAGCCAGCGCAGGTGGCGCTCGCGTGGATACTCAACAAGCCGGGTGTGTCGGCGCCGATCATTGGCGCGAGCAAGCCTGACCATCTCGAGGACGCTCTCGCAGCGCTGCAGTTGAAGCTCAGCGAGGATGAGCTCAGGCGGCTGGAGGAGCTGTATGAGCCGCATCCGGTTCTCGGCCACAGCTACTAGCCATTAGCCATAAGTTGCAGAAACGAGACGTGTACGCGTGATTTTTCTGGCGTCCCCGCTTGCTACACTCCGAGTAACCGCGCGTCTTAAGAAACGCTAACCTAATCTGCCTGCCAGGTTAGAAAGCTCTTTTCTTCTGCCGCGAGGAGTGCGCCTCCACTTGCTCTTTATCTGGTGTGAACGTTTGTCGCACAAAAGAGTGGGGGCTTCGGGATCCGCGTTTGCCGCTGCGTTCTTTCGCAAGTTACCGCCTGGGCTCTTATCGACCGGTTCACCCGCTCCGCTGGCCGGGGACGCTGGCGTTTGCCGCTCCCTTCCTCCTTGGCTTCTGTCCAATTGCGGCACATTCGCAGGCCGCCTCGCAGGCCGCGCAGCAGCAGCGCGTCGCAAACTTCCTTGCCCAGCGCCGAACTGCCGACAGTTCTGAATCCGCACTCGCGCGCGCGAGAGCACAGACGCAGCACGCCGAGCTGCTCAGTCGCCGCAACGGGATTCGTGCGCACGGCATTTCGTCCACCGGCCTCAATACAGCGTGGCAGCCACTCGGGCCCAGCTCCGTCCTCACGCAGCGCTTCGGCAACGTCACTGGTCGCGTGACCGCGATCGCCTTCGATCCCAATGACCCGACCGGGAACACCGTCTATCTCGGCACAACCGGCGGCGGTGTCTGGAAGTCGACCAATGCCGCAGGCCTGCTCGCCTCGATTACCTTCACGCCACTCACGGACACGCTGCCGGTCTTCAGCATCAACGCGGGCTCCAGCACGATTCCTTCGCTGTCCATCGGCGCGGTCGCCGTGCAGCCCGCCCCGAATCCCGTCGTCCTGGCCGGCACCGGCGACCCCAACGACGCGACCGACTCGCTCTACGGCGAGGGCATCCTGCGCTCCACAGACGGCGGCCAGACGTGGAGCATCGTCACGGTCTCGGTGGAAGGCCCGTCGTTGAACCACACCTTTGCCGGCCTGTCGACTGCGGGCATCGCCTGGAGCAGCGCGTCAACAAATCTCGTGGTGGCCGCGATGTCTGTATCACCACAGGCGGCCATCGTGGACGCGCAGGCCTCAGCCTCGGTTCCGGGGCTCTACTACTCCACCGACGCGGGCGTCACGTGGAAGATGGCCACGCTGTATGACGGTGGCCAGATCGTCCAGTCACCCCAGCCCGCGGGCAGCGCGCAGCCGCGCAACCCGGCGACCTCGGTCGTCTGGGATGCTGTTCGCGGCCTGTTCATCGCCGCGGTGCGCAGCCACGGATACTACAGCTCGCTCGACGGCAAGACGTGGACGAGGCTCACCAACCAGCCGGGCGCGGGCCTCACCACGACGAACTGTCCCGTCGGCGCCAACGGACAAGGCAGCAGCACATGCCCCATCTTTCGCGGCGCACTTGCGGTGCAGCCGGCGACCGGTGACCTCTACGCCCTGACGGTCGACGTGAACAACAACGACCAGGGGCTCTGGCAGGACCTGTGCGCTGCGTCGGCCGGAAGCTGCACGAATCCATCGCCGACGTGGGCCGCACGCATCGACAATCGTTCGCTTGAGGTCGGCTCGGGCAGCACCGAGATCATTCAGGGAGGCTACGACCTCACGCTCGCCGCCGCGCCGAACTTCTCTGGCGGAACGCTGCTGTTCGCAGGCACGGTCGATCTCTACCGCTGCGCGATTGCCCCGGGCTCGACGAGTTGCACGCTGCGCAACACCACGAATGCGCTCAACGGCTGTAACGCTCCCGCGGCGGTCGCGCCCGCACAGCATGCGATTGCAGCCGCACTCACCGGCAGCGGACCGCAACTGGTTCTGGTCGGCAATGACGGTGGCCTCTGGCGCTCGACGGACGGCGTCAACCAGACGGGCCCTGCCTGCTCCGCGAGCGACGCGCAGCACTTTGACAACCTCAACGGCGCGGTCGGCAGTGGCGGCTCGCTAGCCGAGGTCGTCTCGTTCGCGCAAGACCCCGCCAGTCCCGACATCCTGATCGCCGGCCTTGGCGCCAACGGCTCTGCGGCCACCACGTCAGCGTCGACCCTCGCGCCATGGCCTCAGCTTTCTGCCGGTGAGGGCGGCTTCGCGGCGATCGATCCGAACACCCCATCCAACTGGCTGCTCACCATCGGCGCTGGTGTGAACCTTGCGGCCTGCACCTCCGGCCTGAACTGCACCGCCGCTGATCTTCTCTCGCCTACGATCGGCGGGCCGCAGGTGAACAACGACCAGGCATTGCTCGATGCTCCTTCGCTTCTCGATTCGCAGCAGACCACGAACGTCCTCGTCGGCACCTGCCGCGTGTGGCGCGGCCCGGCCGTTTCAGGCGACACCTGGAGTACAGCCAACGAGCTCGGTCGCGGCTTCGACGGAACCGCAGGAGCATGCACCGCGAACTCCGCGATGATTCGCTCCCTCGGTGCAGGCGGTCCTGCAGCAAGCTCGACGAACGCGCAGAGCACAGGTTCGACTGTGCTGTACGCCGGAATGGCGGGCGCCCTCGACCAGGGACAGAATGTCGCCGGGCATATTTTCGTAACAAAATCCGCGAACACCGACTCCTCTTCGACAACCTGGACCGACGTGACGCTCAGTCCGGTCACGAACAGCGACGCCTTCAACTCCGGCGCGTTCGACATCTCCTCCATCGCCGTCGATCCACACGATGCCACCGGCGCTACGGTGTACGCGACAGTCATGGGCTTCGGCAGCGACCCACATCTGTATCGCTCCACCGACTTCGGCGCGCACTGGACCGCAATCAGCTCGAACCTCCCGCTGGCACCGGCCAACGCAGTGGTGGTCGACCCCAACGACGCGAACACCGTCTACGTCGCACTGGACACGGGCGTCTTCGTCACGCAATCCGTAACCACCTGCGCCTCCGCGAACTGCTGGAGCCCGCTCGGAACCGGCCTTCCCAACGCGCCGGTCACCACGCTCGAAGCTGCAGCGCAAATGCCGACGGGCGACGGCCGCCTCGGCATGCTGCGCGCCGCAACGTACGGCCGCGGCCTCTGGCAGATCCCATTGCTCACTGCGATCCAGACGAACGCTCCCGCGATTACGCTTTCCACCACCGCGCTCAACTTCGGCGCGCAGCCGGTCTCGACGCAAAGCGCCTCGCAGACGGTCACCGTCACCAGCTCCGGCAACGCGCCGATCACCTTCTCGCAGGAAGATGTCACCGGCGACTTCGTCGAGCATGACACCTGCACGGGTGAGACGATTCCGGTCGGCGGTACGTGTACGTTCAGCATCAGTTTCGCGCCCACGCAGACCGGCCCGCGCACAGGCCAGCTCTTCATCTACGCCAATATTCCCGGCGGCCAGGCGACCGTCTCGCTGAACGGAACCGCGACGGCGCCCGCCGCAATCGTGCTCACGCCGGCGGCGCTGACCTTCCCACCTACGATTGTGAATCAAACTGCGGCCGCGCAGATCATCACCGTCGCGAACACCGGCTCCAATCCCGCAACGCTGAACTCGCCGTCGATCACCGGCGACTTCGCGATTGCCGCAAGCACCTGCACCGCAACGCTCGCACCCCAAACAGCCTGTTCGCTCTCCATCAGCTTCACGCCGACCGGCAGCGGCACACGCACCGGCGTGCTCACCATCACCGACAGCGCCGGAACGCAAACCGCGCAGATCTCCGGCACGGGCAACGCTCCGGCGACCGACACGCTTAGTCCTGCTGCGCTCACGTTCGCGCAGCAGGCAATCGGGAGCATCAGCGTGTCGCAGCAGGTCACGCTGACCAACTCCGGTGACGTCGCGCTCACGCTCATTACCGCGTCGCTCAGCGCAGGCGACTTAACCGCGACAAACTCCTGCGGCGCGTCCCTCAATCCGCACTCCACCTGCGCCATCTCGGTCGCCTTTGTTCCAACCGCCGTCGGCACGCGGACCGCAAGCCTCACCATTACTGACCAGTTCCGTTCGCAGACCGTTACACTCACCGGCACTGGCGTTGCGCCGCCGGGCGTCAGCCTCAGTCCGACATCGCTCAGCTTTCCCGCGACAGGCCTCGGGCTCTCCGCTCCAGCGCAGACGCTGACACTTACCAACAACGGCGGCCTGCCGCTGCACATCGCGAACACAGTGCTGAGCAGCGGGTTCATGATCGCCGCTTCTACATGCACCCCAACGCTCAGCCCTGCGGCGTCGTGTATCCTCATCGTCGTCTTCTCGCCGACGACCAGCGGCGCAACCTTCGGCACGCTCACCTTGACCGACGATGCACCGAGCGGCTCCCAGACGACGAACCTCGCCGGTACGGGCATCGACTTCTCGCTTACCCCGAATGGAGCGACCAGCGCCACCGTCGCAAGCGGCTCAACCGCCACCTACCCGCTGCTCCTCACGTCATTGAATGGCATCTCCGGCTCGGTCGCGCTGGCCTGCTCGGGAGCTCCCGCCAACAGCATCTGCGCGGTGAATCCCACGACCGCAAATCTCGGCGGCACATCCACCCTCTCTGTCACGGTGCAGACCGGCCAGACAACCGCTGAACTTGCGCGGCCGCGTTCCCCCTTCGATCCGCGTAACACCAGCCCCGTGCTCGCTGTCTTCGCGCTGCCACTCGCATGGGCTCTGCGCCGCCGCCGAACGCCACGCCTCCTGCTTGCCGCGGTCACCGTAATCGCGCTCACAGCCGGCCTCACATTCCTGAGCGGCTGCGGCTCGGAGCGTCTCATTCCGAATCAGGGAGGTCCCGGCGGATCCTCAAACCCGACACCCACCGGCACGTACAATCTCACCGTCAGCGCGTCCGCCGCCGGCCTCACGCACAGCGTCAATCTCACGCTTGTTGTGCAGTAGCCCGCACAGTAGCCGCGCTCAGGCGACGCGGCCGGCGCTCACTGCGCTGGCCCACGCCCACTGAAAGTTATAGCCGCCCAGCCATCCGGTCACGTCCACCACCTCGCCGATGAAGTACAGCCCGGGCACGCGCCAGCTCTCCATCGTGCGCGCATCCAGCTCGCGCGTGTCGACGCCGCCTGCGGTCACCTCCGCCTTCGCGAATCCCTCGGTTCCCTCCGGCGTGATCCTCCACTCATGCAATCGGCGCTCCAGCCGATCGAGTCCCGCATTCGTCCAACCAGCGCCGTCGCTCATCGCAACGTCCACCCACCGCTCTGCCATGCGCGCCGGAAGAGCCTCGCGAAGAAGCGATTTCGCTGCTGCCGCATCACGCCGCACATTCTTTTCTCGCAGCGCCGAGAAAACCTCGCGCTCCGGCGCAAGATCAAACTGCACGGCACCGCCCGGTCTCCAGTACGACGACGCCTGCAGCACCGCCGGCCCGCTCAGGCCGCGATGCGTCACCAGCAGCTTCTCGCGAAACTCGGGCACAGCCGTTTTCTTCTTCGCCGCGGTGACGGCGGCGCGTGCAGTCACCTCGGCAGATACGCCCGCAAGATCGCACCAGCGTTCACAATCCTCTGCCGCAAACACCAGCGGCACCAGCGCTGCTCTGGGCTCAACAACGGCATGCCCAAACTGCCGCGCCAGCTCATAGCCAAATCCCGTCGCTCCCATCTTCGGAATCGACAGCCCTCCGGTGGCAACGATCACCGCATCGCAGCGGATCGCACCGATATCCGTCTGCAACGAAAACCGCGCGCAGTCTGCCTCATCCTTCGCAGCTCGCAGGCGCACCTCAGAAACGCGTACGCCGCAGCGCAGCTCCACGCCGGCTGCGCCGCATTCGCGCTCCAGCATCGTCACGATCTGCTGGGCGGAGCCATCGCAGAACAACTGCCCCAGCTTCTTCTCGTGATACGCGATGCCATGCCGCTCCACGAGCGCGATGAACTCCGCCGGCGTGTAGCGCGCCAGCGCCGAGCGCGCAAAATGCGGGTTCTCGCTCAGGAAGCTCTCCGCGCGCGTGTGAATGTTGGTGAAGTTGCAGCGCCCGCCGCCGGAGATCAGAATCTTCCGCCCGGGCCGCTCGTTATGATCCACCAGCAGCACCCGCCGCGAGCGCCGGCTTGCCTCCAGCGCTGCCATCATGCCTGCGGCTCCCGCGCCGAGCACCACCACATCCACCCTGCGCGCCGCTTGTCCGCTCACCTCTTTGATTCTAGGCAACTAGCACGGGCGTACGCACGCGGTCTCGCGCAAACGCATCTGAAATCACGGAGGAAGAATGTTTATGAAGACCCTTGCATGGCTGGCCGCTGGAATCGGAATCGGTCTCGCCGCCTATCTCATCGTCAATGGCCCGGGGCCGCAGTACGCCACAGGCTCGGACAACCTTGAAGACGCCGCTCGCAACACCGCAGGGTGGGGAACAAAGCAGCGCGCCACTGGTCTCGGACGCAATGTTGCCGGCCGCGTGAAGGAAGGCCTCGGCAACCTCACCGGCAGCCCCGATCTTGCCGATGAAGGTCTCGGCGATCAGATCGAAGGCAGTGTTCGTGAGGGCGCCGGCAAGCTCGCGCAGGCCGCCGGACAAACCCTGCACGACCTCAACCGCTAACTCGCTACCTACTGCCCACCCGGAGCAGCGGCTGCGGCCCTTTCGGTGTCGTCCCGCTGCTTCTGTGCGTCGCGCGCCTTCGCCACCAGCTTCTTGATCCTTCCTTCCACATTCGCATCGCTCCCCACCATCTCCGCCGTCAACACGCCATCGCTATCGATGGTGAAGTAGTGCGGAATCGCCTCCACACCAAACGCCTTCGAAAGCGAGTGGTCCGCATCGCGATACTGCATCCAGGTCATCTCGTTCTTCTGGATAAACTGCCGCCACTTCGCATCGTCCGAGTCCCAGCTCACGCTGATGATCACCAGCGGCTCGCCCGCAAAATCCTTCGCGATCTTCTTCACCTCGGGCAGCGCCTCATTGCACGGACCGCACCACGTCGCCCAGAAGTCGATCAGCACCACGCGCCCGCCCATTGCATCCAGGTTGAAGCGGGTTCCATCCAGCGCCGTCACCTCAAACGCCGGCGCACGCTTCTTCAGCGACAGCGTTGGATCTTCCGCAAAGTGCTGCGCGCGCAGCCGTGCCGGGTCTGACGGCCTGGCCAGCGCCGCACACTGGCCGAAGCAGGCCTTCGCCTCATCCATCTTGCCCAGCCGCGCCAGCACCTCGCCGTCGCGGAACATCGCCGGCAGGTTCTTCGGATAGTTCGTCAGCGCCTGCTGAAACGCCGCCTGCGCCTCTTCCAGCTGCTCCGGCTTCGGCTTGTCGCCCGCCTTCGCAAGGATTGCATCGCCTCGCTTGTACTCGGCAACGGACTTCGTGCTCGGTGCAGACGCTATGCCCTCCATCTTCGCAGCCGTCTCGATCGCGCCCTTGTAGTCGCCCTCGCCAAACTGCGCCGAATACAGCCCGTCCAGGCAATCCCAGCACGAGCCGCCCGCAATCTTGTTCGCCTTGTTGAAGCTGTCTTTCGCGAACGCGGGCCTCCTGGCGCGGAGCAACTGTTGACCCTCGTGCATGGCCTGAACCCACTTCGGATTGCTTTTATAGGAGTCGGCGTCCGTCGGTCCGCCTGCAGCGGTTCCAACAGGACCTTGCCCGACAAAGACCTGTGCCGAGAGAAGAAAGACACCGGCGGTCACAAGACTGCGCAGCGGAGACATGGAGAGCTCCAGGGATTTCGCCCACCATCATCGCGGCTTCCCGCCGCCGTCGCAACAAAATTCTTTCTGTCCGACGTAGCCGCTAGCCGGCCTTGCGCTCCTGCAGCACCTCATCCAGCATGCCCAGCAGCGACCCCGCCCGCGAGCGCACGCTCGTCTCCTGCTGATTCAGGTTCCCGGCCAGCGCATCATAACGCGTCCGCAGCGCCGTCAATTCATCCGCGATATTCAGCGCCGCCAGCACCGCCACGCGCAGTGAATCCACCGTCGTTCCATGCGCAGACACCGCCCGCATCTTCGCATCGACAATCCCCGCCAGCTTCTCGATATGCGCCGCGTCCGTCCCGCGCAGCTGATACACCTGGTCGTAGATGTCCACCACCACCGCGCCGCAGTCGCGCGCAGCCTGCTCGGCCCGTGACATCTCTGCTGCTGTTCTCATCTGCTCGCTCAACCGCCTCTCCTCATCTGCTCTTGCGAACAGCTCCTGCGCCGGGTTCGTTGCCTCTGCAGCCTGTGCGAGTTGTGGCATCCTTGCGCCTCCTCAACAGCATCGCGGCCCCGGAAAAGTCTCCATGTACAACAGTTCGTCTAAATTTCCTTACAGCAGCTCATCCATCTGCGCCAGCATCGCTTCCACGCGCTGCCGCACTTCCTGACGCTCACGCTGCAGGCTCTCCAGCTCCTTCGTCGCCGAGCTCGCATTCTCCGCATGCGCGTGCATCTGCTCCCTCAGCGCAGCCAGTTCCGCCTGCGCCGCATTGCGCTCCGCCTCTGCGTGCGCGCGCGCCTCACGTTCTTTCTTGATGAGCTCGACCGTCTGGAGCACCTTCTGCTCCAGCGCCTGAAACTCGTCGGCACTCACCACCGCAGTTGCCATTCCAGCCCCCTGTTTCAACTCGAAGTATAGCGATTCGCAAAGTGGATTTGCCGTCTCGAATTCGCAAAGGAACCTTGATGAATCCCCTTCGGCACTCCCACACGTACGCCGGACGCGCGCTTGCCTTCACCCCACCTGGGCCTGCCGTGTGATGAATGGTTGTATGACTCCGAACTACGCGCGCTGCGTTCCGCCCAAGCCGTTCAGCGTCGCGACAATCTTCTCCGACGCACCGGTCAGCTCGTCTTCGGTCAGCGTCCGCTCGTTCGACTGAAAGACCACACGCAGCAGCAGCGAGTAGTGGGCCGGCAGCACAGCCTTGCCCTTCGCATCGCGGAAGATCTCCACCGGCCGCACGCTGCGCAGCTCCGCAATCCCAAGCCGATTCACCGCACTCGCAATCGCATCCCACCGCACGCTGTCCGGGAAGACAAACGAGAAGTCGCGCTCCACTGCCTGGTAGCGCGAGAGCTCGCGGATTGCGGGCTGGCGCAGCGAGGCCCGCAGTAACTCCTGCGCCGTCACCGTGGCGATCACGCAGGTCTGCCGCAGCTTGCGCCGGTGCAGCTCCTCCGCGCTCAACTCGCCGAAGACCGCGACAGCTTTGCCGTCGAGCAGCGCGCGCGCGCCGCGGCCCGGCGCAATCCACCTCGGCAGCTCGTTGGTATCGAACGAAATCGTCCCCGCAAACTTCGCGAGCAGCGACTCCAGCGCGCCCTTCACCTCGAAGATCAACGCATCGTCCGCGCTGTGCAGAGCACTTGCCCCCGCACCGCCCGTCGCTCCAATCGCAAGCCCGCTCTCTTCGCGCACGTCAGCGGTCGAGCCCGTAAACACCGTGCCCATCTCGAACAGCCGCACGGTCGCTACATCACGATGCAGATTATGTGCCAGCATCGTGGCCATTCCCGGCGCCAGCGACGGCCGCAGCACCCCAGCCTCTTCGCTTAGCGGATTGCCTATCGCCACCGCACTTCCCCCCACATCGCCGAAGACCGCGGCCTCCTCGGCTGACGTAAACGTACTCGAAATCGCCTCGCTATACCCCAGCGCGCGAAGGGTGGTGCGAATCGCCCGCTCCTGCTCCGCATGCGGCTGCTTGCGCACCGCGCCGGCCCATCCCGGCAGCGTGTCGGCAAAGCGGTTGTATCCATAGACGCGCGCAACCTCTTCAATCAGGTCCACCTCGCGCTCCAGATCCAGCCGCCAGCTGGGCAGCTTCACCGCGTACTCGCCCGCAACCGCACGCGTCGGCTCCAGACAACATCCAAGCGCCGTCAGCACCTGCTCGACCACAGCCTCGTTCAGGCCGGACACCTTCCCGCCCTCCGCAAGCAGCGCATCCTCCTGCGTCGTCCCCAAGATTCGCTGCACCTCGCTCACCCGAAGGACGATGCGGTCGCGTCCGGCAGTCTTTGCCTGTTGCTCCGGCACAATGACGTCTGCGAGCGGCCCCACAACGCCGCCGCCCGCCTGCTCCACTACAAGCCGCGTCACCAGATTGTTGCCCACCGGCGCACCATTGAAGTCCGCCCCGCGCTCAAACCTGTGGCTCGCGTCCGTGTGCAGCCCGTGCCGCCGAGAGCTCGCGCGAATCGCACCGGGATCAAACCACGCCGCCTCGACAAGAATGTTCTTCGTCTCCTCCGTCACGCGCGAATCCCACCCGCCCATTACGCCGGCGAGTGACAGCGCCTTCACCTCATCCGCGATCACCAGATCATCCGCCGCCAGCGTGTGCTGGCTTCCATCCAGCAGCATCAGCCGCTCGCCCGCACGCGCATGCCGCACCACAATCCCGCCTTCGATCTTGTCCAGGTCGAACACGTGCGTCGGCTGCCCCATGGCCAGCCAGCCGAAGTTCGTCGCGTCCACCGGGCCGGAGATGGGCTTCTGCCCGATCGCCCCAAAGTACTCCGCGATCACTCCACTCGCAGGCTTCACGCGCACGCCGCGAATCACCCGCGCCGTGAAACGGCCGCATAGATCCTGCGCCTCAATCCGCACCGGAAACGCCTCGCCGTCGCGCGCTGCCTCCACCGGCGCGCCCAGCTCTTCGCTCAGCGGCTTCAGTGCCGCGCCGCCCAGCATGTCGGAATAGATCGCCGCCGCCTCACGCGCAATGCCGTAGTGGTTCATCGCATCCACGCGGTTGGTTGTGATGTCCATCTCAAAACGCGATCCGCCGATGGCCGCCGGGAAGATGCCCTCGACAGCAACGCCGCGCAGCGTCAGGTCTTCAGCCAATTGCGCATCGCTCACATTGAGCTCCGGCAAATACGAGCGAATCCATTTGGTCAAAATATTCATCGTGTCTTTCTTCTCTACCCCTTATCCCTTACCCCTTACCGTTATTCATTCTTCCAATCATCGCCCGGCATGATGCGTTTCATAAACTCGTCGAACAGAGGAACCGTGAAGTCTGTATCCCCATGGCTCGGACTCCAGATCATTCCCTTTGTGATCAGGCTCTGCCGCAACACGCCCAGCGCTGTTACGGTTTTGCCGAGCGCACCGGCGATATCACCCGATCGATGGGCTCCCGGGCCAAGCTCACCCATCGCTCTCAGGTAGCGCTTCTCCGCAGGCGTCAGCCTGTCGAAGCGTACGCGGAAGAAGCTCTCATCCAGTGTCGCGATTGCCTCCGCAGACGCCTGCACCACATCGTCTCGCGTAATTGGGGATGAAGCGGCGACATCCCACGCGCGATTGCCCCACTCCTGCAGGAAGTACGGATATCCCTGTGTTCGCGCCAGCATCTCGCCAACTGCATCGTCGGTATAGTCCACACCCGCATCGGCTGCCGGCTTGCGCAGAGCGCGTTCAGCTTCCTCGGTGGATAGAGGCCCGATCGTGGGAAATTCAAACAGGCGCTCGGCGTACGATTTGGCCTCTCCTGCCAGCGCACGCAACTGCGGTAATCCTGCACCCACAATCGTCACCGGCAGTTGCCGCTGAATGCTGCGATGCAGCGCCGCAATCAATGCCGCGAACTGGTCCTGAGGCAGATACTGCAACTCGTCAATGAACAGGACGACGGCTGTTCCGGCATTCCTGGCTGCAACCCCCACCTGTTCAATCAAAGCTGTCAGGTCGATCTCCAGATCACCGTTGTCCGCTAGACCGGGCTCGGGCACCGCGTCAAAGCCAACCTCCAGATCGTGATACTTCACCTTGAGCGCCATCGCGAATCCAGCCAGCGCCCGCAGGCCCCGCGCGACGGCATCCTTCGCTGACTCCGTGCGGTTCAGATGCAGCAGAGCCAGACGTATCTGCGGAGCAAGAAGCGCAGGCAGCGATCGATTTTCCGGTGTCTCCGACCGCACGGTGCAGATGCCGTCCGCCTCGGCATCCCGCATAAGCTGATCCAGCAATACAGTCTTGCCGACACCGCGCAGGCCAACCATCAGCACACTCTTGGCTGAGCGCCCTGCGCGCAATCTGGCGAGCGCAATCCGCACCTGCTCCCGTAACCGTTCCCGGCCGGCGAGCTCCGGAGGAGGAGTTCCAGCGCCGGGCGAATA
>Ga0070741_10008305_pt1 | contig 20928 bp, 20 predicted proteins | sample Coa_R1_4_FD_66440 | JGI IMG/M metagenome (GOLD analysis project Ga0070741, IMG submission 66440) | Surface soil microbial communities from Centralia Pennsylvania, which are recovering from an underground coalmine fire - Coalmine... | ecosystem: Environmental > Terrestrial > Soil > Unclassified ...
CTGCTACGCCGCTTAATTTTGAGGGCTCGCCAGTCAGCGATTCACTCAGCCCGAGAACCGCGCCGGCCCCAACCACTTCGAAGGTCTTGCCGTGTTGTGGTGAACCCAGCAAGAGCTTCACTTTGCCACTTTCGATGATGTAAATACCCTGCGCCAACTGACCCTGCTCAAACAAAACTTCGCCCGGCGAAAGACGGCGGCGGATTTTCACCGGGGCCAAGGCTTGGCACATGTCTTCAAACGCCGTGTTTTCCTGAGGTTCGGCCACAACCATCCTCGTCTGTGGCTCTGTTGTAATGCAGGGCAGAAACTTCAATCTGTGATCTGGATCACCCGGTTCAGTGACGATTCTTGCGCCGGCCATGGCCAACGCCAGCGAAAAAGGCCCGCTGCGGAGCGGGCCTGGATGATCGTTGTGCAGGAACCTATTGGCGTTCGAGGTTTTCGTCTACCGCTACCTTGCCGTTTTTGTCGACGGTGATCACCTTATGCACTCCCTTGTAGCCAGACAAGGTGATGTCCACGACGTAATTTCCGGGGTTCAGATAAAACTCCACAGGTGACGATTTATCCAGCAGGCGCTGGTTGATCGCGATCTGGGCGCCTTTAGGGTTAGTTTTTATGCTTACCGTTCCCATGCCTGCGGCATCGCCGCTGCGGAAAACTTTTTTGAATTTGCTGACGGTCTTGATCTCGTCGGTGCTGCCCAGCGGCCGCAGAGTGGGAGAGTAATGCATGGTCTGTCCCAGCTGAAGGTTCAGCGTGGTGGTCTCTTCCAGGTACCCTTCCCTGCGCACCAGGATGGTGTGGTTGCCCGGTTTGTCTACCGAGAGCTGCGTTGGCGTCAGCCGCCCGCTATCTCTTCCATCTATGACGACTACAGCCCCTGCGGGCTCGCTGTTAACCAACACTGCGGCAGAAAGTGCCACCAGTTGCAACGCCACGAAAGATTTTCGACCCGAGCCGACGTCGATCGTATGGGTTTGCGAGACGTATCCTGGTTTGCTGATCACGGCGGTGTGCTGTCCGGGTGCAACTCCGCTGAGATTGAAAGGTGTCACCCAGGCGGTGTCGCTGCGACCGTCAATTTGGACCTGTGCGCCCTCGGGATTTGAATTTACCGTCAGCTGCCCGGGAACAATCGCAGGAGCCGCAGGAGCAGGAGCTTTCTCGCCCTTCTTCCTGGGCGCATATCTCGGCTTTACAGCGATCGCGGGGGCAGACTGGGCCGGCTCTGGCGCAGATTGCACTGGAGCCGCAGGCTGCGACGGTTCAGGCGAAGTTTGCGCGGCGGTGCTGGCATCCTCCGCGGCAGGCGGAGGGCCGCTGTCCTCTGTATTCTGACGGTGAATTCCATATGCGATCATGCCGACGATCAACAGAATGATTCCGACTGCGCCGGCAATGGCATAGATGAACAGCTTGGGCGGAGTTTTCCGGATTTCAGCAACCGCCTTTTTCGCCACCTCACGCGGTTGGACTTTCTGTTTGTCGGCAGCTTGAGCCTTATCGTGTGCCGCAGAGGGAGGCACAACCGGCTCTGGTACGGATTCAGGCGCAATATAGATCTCTTTCAGCGGCGGCAGTTCATCGATCTCGGAAAAGCTGTGACTCGCGCTTGAGCTGGTCGATGCGGACTCGTCCATCATTGGGTCAACTGCTACTTTGGGCGACTCGACCTCAGGCTCAGCGATTGCCGACGACATCTTGGGTTGCGGCGCGCTGACCGAAGTTGTGGGCTTGGTCATCTGCGTACTTGCCTTGACGACTGTGGTGGATTTCGAGCCGCCCACTCCGGCAGCTGCAGCCGCCGCTTTGGGCGCAGCCGTCGCCGGTTTCGCCGCAGGGACCGCTGCCGGCTTTGCCGTCGCAGGCTTTACCGCTTGCGGGGCCGTCAAACCCTTCGCAGGCTGAGCGGATGTCGACGCGGCCGCGGCTTTCGTCGAAGTCTCTTTGCATTTTTCCAGGTCATTCACGAGTTCCTGGCCGGACTGGTAACGCTCCTCGGGCGACTTTGACAGCGCCTTCATGATCAGATCATTCAGCGCCGGATGGAGCTTGCGATTGATATCAGCCGGCGGCTTTGGTGCGTGTTCTAAAATCTGCTGCCGCACCTGCTCAGCGGTTTCGCCCGGAAACGGCTTTTGTTCGGTCACCATCTCGTACAGAATGGCGCCGAGCGTAAAGATATTCGAGCGGGCGTCCAGCGGATCGCCGTGCAACTGCTCGGGCGACATGTAATGAAGGACCTCGGGCGCGGGTCCCGACGCCTGCGCGGCAAACGCCGTCATGGTCGACAAGCCGAAGCTCAGCAGTTTGACGGTGCCGTCCCACTGCACCATGATCTTCGCCGGCTCCAGGCAGTAGTGAAAAACGTTCCTGATGTGCGCGTGATCCAATCCCTGGCAGCTTTGACGCGCGATATCCTGCAGGTCCCAGATGGAGAAGCCTTCTTTGCGGGCCAACATGGTGGCGATGCTGTTTCCCTGGACGTATTCCATGCTGGCGCAGAATAACTGGTCAATGTCACCCACGCCGTATAAGCCCGCGATGTTGGGACTGTTGAGAACCTTCGCAGCGTCGGCCTCTTCCAGCACCTGCTGCATGACGCCTTGCGCCTGATCGCCGAGAATCTCGAGCCGCAGCGTCTTCAACGCGACGGTCTGGGCAGTTTCAGTGTCAAGCGCCTTATAGACGCAAGAGGAATCGGAACGCGAAATCTCACTCTGGATCTCAAACCGGCCAATCTTGTTGGACATTGTTGCTAGCCTCGGCTGCAAACACGGAGATCGCCGCAAACACCACGGCCGTATGCGGGGAAGGTACAGTTAGGATAGCTCCCGCATCGCGTGCAGAAACCGTTACGAAAGTACTCCGGCCAGCGTGTTCGCAATTCGAAGGACATCAGTACCCCGGGCGCGCGCTGGCTACCGGCTACTGACCACCGAATACGGTTGTGTAAAATGAGACGCGAAAATCTGCATGGCTACCACGACCAAGTCGCGGCGCTGGACCGTAATCGGCTCCGGCTTGCTGTGTGGAGTGCTCGCCCTGGTTGTAATCTTCACCAAGCCCGCAGCTTTTCACAGCCCCTTGGCCGTCGTGGTGGTCGCGGCAATCGGACTGGCGGCTGTGTTGTTGCAGGTGCGGCTGCGTAACCGCGAGGTCGGACAGCCCATTCGTACGCCGGTTTGGTTGAACGTGCTCGGTATCGCTTTTGCCATCGCCGCGCTGCTCGGGGACGTTCTGCGCCTGTCGCGCGACATGACCGAATCGTTGGCACTGGGTGCCGTAGGCGCATTCGCCATCAGCAGTGCGCTGGTGCTGCACGCCTTCCGCAAGGACCGGATCGGGTCGCGATGATCGGCGGTCCCATTCAACTCCCCTCACAGTTCAACGCCGCGGATTACTTTATCGACCGGCATTTGCGCGAAGGTCGTGCAGCCAAAGTTGCCATCGAGTGCGGCGATGCTCGCGTCACCTATGAACAGCTTTACCGAAACGTGAACCGCGTCGGCAACGCCCTTCATCAGCTTGGAGTCCGGATTGAAGAACGCGTATTGCTGCTCCTGCTCGACACTCCAGAGTTTGCCGCCTGCTTTTTCGGCGCGATCAAGATCGGTGCTGTAGCCGTGCCGGTCAACACGCTTCTTCGCCCGACAGATTACGAGTACATGCTCAACAACTCGCGCGCGCGGGTTTTAATTGTGAGCGAGGCTTTGCATCCTCACATAAGAGCCATCGCACGCGACGGCCTGCGCTACCTCGAACATGTCATTGTGGTAGGCGGTGGAGCGGGTGGCGAGACCACCTTTTCGCAGTGGATCAGCAGCGCGCCCGATCAGCTCGATCCCGAGCCCACTCATAAGGATGACGCCGCATTCTGGCTGTATTCCTCGGGATCAACTGGCTTTCCCAAGGCCTGCGTGCATCTGCAGCACGATATGGTGGTTTGCGCCGAGCGCTACGCCAAAGCCATCCTAAATATCAACGCGGACGATCGCTGCTTCAGCGTGGCGAAACTTTTCTTCGCCTACGGCTTAGGCAATGGACTCTACTTCCCTCTTGCCGTCGGCGCTACCAGCATTCTTTGGCCCGGGCCACCGAAGCCGGAGCACGTGTTCGACGTCATCGAGCGATACCGCCCTACGCTGTTCTTCTCTGTGCCTTCGAATTTTGCCGCCCTGCTGGCACATCAGCCCGGAGACAATCGCCCCGACTTCGATCTTTCATCGGTGCGATACGCAATCTCCGCGGGCGAAGCTCTGCCGGCTGCGCTGTTCCAGCGCTTCAAGGAGCGCTTTGGAGTTGAGATTCTCGACGCCATTGGCTCTACCGAAGTGCTTCACATGTTCATCGCGAATCGTCCGGGGGCGATCCGTCCCGGATCAAGCGGCCAAGTGATTCCGGGGTACGAAGCCAGGATCGTCGACGAGACCGGCGTAGAAGTGAAGCGCGGTGAGATCGGGAACCTCCTCATCAGCGCGGACTCTACCTGCTCGCAATACTGGAACGAACATGAGCGCACGAAAAATACCATCGAGGGGCACTGGATCCGCACCGGCGACAAGTACTACCAGGATGAAGACGGCTATTTCTGGTATGCCGGGAGATCTGACGACATGCTCAAGTGCAGCGGCGTGTGGGTGAGTCCGGTCGAGATCGAGAGCACGCTGATCCAGCACGCTTCCGTCCTGGAGGCCGCGGTCATCGGCCGCGAAGATAAAGATGGGCTGCTCAAGCCGATGGCATGCGTGGTGTTACGGCCCGGCCATGCGGCGACGCCGGAGCTTGAGCGGGAGCTGCAGCAATTTGTGATCGACAGATTACCCGTCTTCAAACGTCCGCGCTGGGTCAATTTTTTTGACGACCTGCCCAAGACCGCAACCGGCAAACTACAGAGGTTCAAGTTGCGTGACGCAGCACGGTCAGAACAACCGGCGCCGTGAAGCTAAGGATGAAACTCCAGGGCGAGCGTGGTTTCGACTTCCTTGGGCCGCCCGTTTACCTGGTACGGCTGGAAGCGCCACCAACGCACCGCCTCCACCGCCGCCTGGGTCAGCACGTCAGGCCCGCTCAGCGGATGCACGGCGATGACACTGCCATCCTCGCCAACCACCGCTCTGACCAAGACGAGGCCTTGTAAGTTCACCTCGCGGGCGGCTTCCGGATAAATCGGTTCGACCTTATGTGTGACCAGAACCTGCATTGCGGTACCGGGCACCTGCGGAAGACTGGCGTCGGGCTCGGACAGGTTTACTGGCAACTCGGACTCGAGTTCACTCCAGGCGTGATACCAGTGCCACCATCCCGCCGCGGCGATTAAGGCGCCTGCAACAGCAACCATCCATAGGCCGCGCCGTAGCCGTGCAGTCCAAAACCGCCTACGACTCTTCTGAACCGAACCATCAGGAATGGGAGAAGGGGCATTCGGCGGCAGAGCTTCGCGTTCGGCTTCCACCACGGTGCCCGCCCAGTAGCGGATCATGGTTTGCTGTTCCGGTGATAGGCCCACGAACTCCAATCCGTAGTGCAACCGCGATTCGTGCCGGATGACGGCTCGGGCCTGAAACGGAAGCGCAACATGGGGCAAGCGAAACTGCAAAGCAACCGAATCGCCGCACCGCAGTTCGCCGGCAATGACCGCTGCAAGGCCGCCTTCGCACAAATTCAGACCGCGCCCGGGTATGTCGTGGGGAACACCGGAGCGAAGCACCGTGAAATCGACAGGGACGTTCGTGGGAAAACGTGGATTGCGGCGGGGTACTGCTCCGGCACTCGCCGCGCCTTGTGGGGCTGCTGTCATTTCTTACCTTTGGCCTTGCTCGGACATAGCTCAAGCGCGTCTTCACAAGAAGACGTGACGAAACCAGGCGCTGGTAAGGGTCGGTTGAGCGGAGTATAGCATCGGATGCCGCCGAGCCGGCAGCGCGAATTTTGCGGTTGCCCGAAGAAACAACGGCCCGGGAGCGTTCGCCCGGGCCCGGTAATCGGTTACTGATAACGTTTGGCTGCGGCTTACGGCCAGCGCTTCGCCGTGTCTTCCCAACCCGCAGCGCGTGCGGGCGGCGGAGTCGCGGTAACCGTGGGCTGCGGAATGCGGATCGGCTGCTGAGCGGCAACTGGCGGGGCCAGCGTAGGCTTGGCGGTCGGTTCGGCCAGCGAATCCTTGTCGTCGGAGAGCAACGGCGCGGCTACGCGGAGCGCTTCCACTTCTTTTTCCAGCCGGGCCAGTTCAAGCTCTTTTTGCCTCAAAACTTCATAAACATTCTTCATCTTGGCGGCACCTTAGGTAGCGAGAGAATTGTCCGAAATGTAGCAGGTGTACGGGTTTTGTCAAGAAGCTGGGGATATTCAACAAGGAACACACCGGCACTTATCGCCCCCGGCTTTCTTTGGAGTGCGCTTCCATCAGCTTCTTGGTAAGAATCACAAGCCCGAAAATCTGGGTCCATTCGGACACAATATTTCCCACCACCTGGCCCCATTTGCCTTGGGAGTCCATCGAGCGAAATAGAAAAACCCATCCTATGCCCGTAATCAGCAAGAAGATACTCAACGAGTGCTGGCGAAGCAGCTTGTGAAACTGGCCCAGCCTGCCGGTGTGAGGCTCGCGGCTTTGCGCGGAACCTATCTCGTAGAGGTACTTCGTGGCCACGACAGTCACAACTACGCCGCTCCAGTCAGCAATGGCGTTTCCGAAAAATGATCCAACATGCGTAGCCGGATCGGAGCCGCTATAGAGGATGATCCAGAGGATCAGGATGCAAAGGGATGTGACGCTGAGCGAATGATGGCGCAGCCAGCTGCGGTTCCGAGGACGTTTTCCGAACATGATGGAAATTGTACGGTGACCTTGAAGGCTTCGGGGCTAGCAGTCGGGATTCCGCCCTCGCGTAATGTGCGTACTTGGCGGCTGCTCGTTGCGGACTTTCGCAGTGCTGCAGTTTGAAATAAACGGCTCGTAACAGGGTATGGCTTTAGCCATACCACAACTGCGTGCAAGGCGACCGGCTTCAGCCGCTGCGGCAGCGCCTGAAGGCGGAATAAGGTGGACATCGTACGGCATCGCTGAAGCGATGCCCTGATACGAATCTTCTCACAAGCTGCGCCGTCGGCCGTACTGTGCGGTTATGCGTTTTTTTAGCCAGGCTTCAGCCGCAAAGCTCGCCAAGTAAATCTCGCAGGGCGCGAAGGGATCCCAACCGGCAAACAAACTCCTGCTTTCTTTAGCCTTGGACTTTGCTGTATGGCGCAGCTTCAATCTGTACCGCGTGCGACATATTTTCCGTTTCGGGGGAAGACATTTGCGCTCGCCTGAGATGACCCCGAAATACCGCCAGAAGTCATTGATTTCAGGAGGTAACGTTACTTTGGCATTTGGCCGTGGAGGTGCATGTACTCAGCCAAGGCCGTATGGCGGATGCGGCTTTGCCCCCCAACAAGACGCCACTTCAAAACCAGGGAGCACACGAGATGTTCATGAAAAAACTCTTTCTAGTCGCATTGCTGCTCGGCATGCCTTTGGCCGCATTCGCCAACAGTAACGTAGACTTCAGCAATGTCGGCGGAGTGCTGACCGGCAGCAATAGCGGCCTGTCACTGTCCGGGTCAACATTGGCATCAATCAATGGGCTGAATGGCGGCGGGCTGGTGACCGGCAATCTGGGTTCACTGTCGTTCTCGACAGGAAGCCTCATAAGCGGGTCAATCGGCATGGGCGGCACCTTCGCAGCCGGGGGATCATTCAGCATTACAGGAAACGGAAGCAATGGCGTGCCGAACGGCACGATCTTCAGCGGAACCTTCAGCACTCCGGCGGTCTGGAGCATGGTTACGCTGCCGAATGGCACGCACAACTACATCCTGACGGGGACTATCACCGGCATGCTCAACGGCTCAACCGTGAGCGGCGCGACAGTGCAGCTCACAGTTAACACGGGGAAAGGTTTCTTCAATGGCCGCACAAGCCTGGCCAGCGGCGATACGAGTATTGTCGTGGTTCCAGAACCCGGAAGCCTGACCTTGTTAGGCACCGGACTGATGGGGCTGGCAGGCCTGGTACGGCGTAAACTCGCGCTTTAGGCGTTTGGTTTGGCGTCAGGCTTTACGCATTAGGCTCTCGGATCACCCGAGAGCCTTTGTTATATCTGGGCTCTTGAATTTGGGCTCTGCTCTGACCTCCAGAGTTCGATGCCCGGGATCTACGCCGCTTTCGGGGCTTGGGCGGGTTTCTCCAACTTTCCTTCGCCGCGCCGACTCTTGGCATGTTCCAGGACAGAATTGATCTGGCCGCCAAGCAGCAGCGATGCTCCAGTGAGATAAAACCACAACAGCAGAATGATGACTGCGGCCACGGCCCCGTAAGTTGCGCTGTATGAATTGAAAAAGTGCAGATACACGCGCAGGCCGAAGGAAACTGCCAGCCAGATAACGAGCCCGGCAACCGAGCCGGGGGTAATCCAGTGCCATTTGGGATGTTCCACGTTGGGCGCGAAGTAGTAAACCACCGCGAAAGCCACGGCGACCAGAAAGAGCACCACGGGCCACTGCACGATGTACCAGATCCACTTGATGCCTTCGCCCACCACGCCCCCAGCTGCGAGGTGAGACGCGATGGTGGGGCCAACCAGCAGCAGCGCCAATGCGCCGGTGATCAGAACCGCTCCCACGATGGTTATGAACACCGACAGCGGCTTGGTGATCCACCATGGGCGAGTCTCCTTGGTGGCATACACAGCATTCAGCGATGACATCAGAGCACTGGCACCTGCCGACGCTGACCAAAGTGCGCCGATGATCCCGAGCACGGCCTTCGCTCCACTGCTGGAGTGGAAAGTCTGAGTAATGATGCGCTGCACCAGCTGAGCTGCGTCGGGTGGAGCAACTCGGGCCAGCCCGTTAGCCAAGCTCCTCTCCAGAGGAGATCCCGGCCCGCTTATCAGGCCCACAACCGACATCACGAACAGCAGCATCGGGAATAGAGCGAGAAAAAAGTAGTAGGCGAGTTCGGCCGAGCGGTCGAAAATTTCGTGTTCGTTTATGCCGTCCCAAACGCGACGGGCAACTTCCTTCGCGCTTAGTCCGGCCAGGTCCCAGGTTGTGTCTGACATGGGGGCTTAGATGAGGCTGGCGGCAGGATGTTTATAGCCGGACGGCGCTGTTTTCCGCGCACCAGCCTCGCTTACTGACAAAAAGAGAAAACCGCCGAACGTTGACGTGAGTCAATCGCCGGCGGCTATTCGGACAACTTACTGTCTACTCGGGTCAGACTACTGGGCCGCGACGTCCACTGGCGAGCTGCAGGATCAGCACAACCAGAGCAGCCACCAAAATCAGCCACACGAAAGCGCCAATCTGATAGGTCCCGACCAGCCCTAGAATCCATGCGATAAGCAGAATCACAAACAAAGTCCAAAGCATGCTCTACCTCCTCGGAACGCAGGACGTTCGAAAGCTTTGGTGCGTTCAGGATGTGTCAGGTTGTTTCGGAAAGCCGGGCTCAGGGTTTCCATGTAAGGACGACCGGAAGACAACGCAATCGCATGTTGCACGTGCAGCCCACTGCTGTGCGTAGTACCCGATCTGATCCGCGATGTCACTGTAGGTGCCAAGCACCGTCAGTAAGTTGGGGAACGATCATTTCTGAGTGGCGCGGCGGTGCTCCATGAAAGATTGCAGGATAAGCACAGCCGCGAGCCGGTCGACCACTTCTCCCCGGCGGCGGATCGACATTTCCGATGCACGCAGCACGCGGTTGGCTTCGGCCGACGTGAGCCGCTCGTCCCATAGGTGGACAGGAAGCTCGAAGCGGGCCCGAAGGTCATTAGCGAAACGTTGCATCTTTTCCGCCTGCGTCCCTTCCGCACCGCTCATTCGCAGTGGTAGTCCAACAACGATCTCCGACACGTGGTATTCGCGAATGACGCGCTCGAGTTGTTCGAAGTCGAGACGTTTGTTCTGACGGCGGAGTGTCGAAAGTCCCTGCGCGGTGAAGCCCAGTGGATCCGAGACCGCCAACCCAATGGTTTTTGAGCCTACATCGAGGCCAAGAAGGCGGGGCTGGTCCTGCGAGGGTAGCATCAGGCGATGTGAGGACGTAAAGGGTTCGTCACCGGGGTCGATTATAGTCGCGAGAGAAACAGGAACTTGGAATACGATAGGGCGCATGGAGGAGCATCAGCTAGCAGTGCGCATTCAGGCCGACGCGCCGGTGCGCCCGGGCCGGCAGTGGGCCCTGAACACGATAGCCATCGGAGTAGTTCTCGCCATCTGCTACTACGCGGAACGGGCACTGGCGGTGATCCTGATCTCGGTACTGCTGGCGTTCATTCTTGCCCCGTTGGTCGACGCGCTCATGCGCCTGCGCCTGCCCCGTGGGCTGGCAGCCGGAATAGCAGTATTTCTGCTGCTGCTGGTCGTCGGCGGCCTAGTCTACTACTCCTATAATCAGGCCACCAACTTCTTGCAGGATCTTCCCAAATACACCCAGGATATCCGCGAATACCTGCTGAAGTTCCGCCGTCAGGCAGCCAGCTTCGACGCATTTGGTCCGGAACAGGAAAAAGGGGTACTTACTGTAAACGCGGCCACCAATTGGACGAGCTTATTGGCGGGCGCCTTTGGATCGGTAAGTGACGCCTTGCTGGCAATCTCTTTTATTCCGTTTCTGGTGTACTTCATGCTGACCTGGCAGCAGCATGTGCGCTCGGCGACGGTGATGCTGTTTCCGCTGGAGGACCGGCATAGCGTCTATACGACCCTGGGGATGATATCGGGCATGGTACGCAGCTTCGTGGTCGGCAATCTGCTGATTGGGCTCTTCATGGGAGCCGTGAGCACCGCTGTGTTCGGAATCTTGCACCTGCCGTTCTTTTATTTTGTGGGATTCATGAGCGGATACTTCAGCCTGGTTCCTTATCTTGGCGTTTTGCTGGCCATGGCGCCGCCGCTTTTCGTAGGACTGGGTCAAATCCATTCCGGCGGAGCGGTAATTATCGCATCCACTGTGTTCGCCCTCCACCTGATTTCCCTGAATGTGCTCTACCCCAAGTTGCTGGGACCACGGCTGCAACTGAACCCGTTGGCGGTAAGCTTGGCCCTCCTCCTATGGGCGTGGCTATGGGGCCCGATTGGACTGGTATTGGCCGTTCCGATCACCGGAGGAATGAAGGTTGTGTTCGATCATGTGCACTCACTGAAGCCTTACGGGACGTGGCTTGGGCAGTGAGCAGTGAGGCCGATCAGGCGACGCTGAATTCGCCAGCTTCGGGAAAGCGCAACTTGCATTTCGCCAATGCCTTGGAGAGCAGATCCTCGATTTCCGGTTCGTCACAATTTCGTGCCATGGCCAGTTCGCTAACCAGCAGGTAGCGAGCCCGCTCCAGCATCTTCTTTTCCCGGAAAGACAGCGGCTTGGACTGGTGCAAAAGAAGCAGGCTTTTCAGAACAGAAGCCACTTCCAGGAGCGATCCGGTCCGCATACGCTCGGAGTTCTCTTTGAAACGGTCCTTCCAGTCAGCGTTATTGTCGCTGCCGGTGACGGTGAGAAATTCGACAATTTTCTGCACCTCGCCGTTCTTGACGACCCTGCGAAGTCCCACCATGGCAACGTTGTGAAATGGAACCATCACCTTGAGGCTGCTGGACTTAATCTTCAACAGGTAGAACTGTTCGACGCTGGCGCCCATGGTCCGGCTGCTGATCTGCTCGATGGTTCCTACGCCATGGTTGGGGTAAACGACTTTATCGCCTATGTGGAAAACACCGTCGCTGGTAATCATGAGGGACACCCGAAAAGGTGCGGATCGGAAGTACTACTATCTTCTGCATTTTAGCTTACCGGGACGGGAAAGGCAAAGGTGTCGACGTGCGGCCTGCCTCGGGACTCATTCGTCTTCGCTCGCTGAGTGTTCATCCTGAAGGGCTTCGCCGCCACTCCAGCCGCATGCGCCACCTTAAGCTGGCGTAGATGGCCAGACAGGAACTGGGTTTATAATCGCCTGCGGACCGTCATGACGGAGCATATTAAGAAGAAGCTGCAGGAAGAAATTAACCTGCTCGAACACGAGCTGAGTCATGAGCTTCCCCGGGAGCTCAAGAAGGCGGTGGCGCTAGGCGACCTCAGTGAGAACGCCGAGTATCACATGGCCAAGCAGCGCCAGGAGTTTGTGAAGGCACGGTTGCGGCAGCTCGGCCGCCGCCTCGCCGACCTGTCTTTGATCAACATGAGCAATATTCCCAAGGACAAGATCGGGTTGGGCTCGACTGTCAGGGTATATGACAACGATAAGGGCGAAGAACTTGAGTACAAGCTGGTAACCAGCGAGGAGTCAGACGTGGCGGCCGGTAAGATCTCCACAACCTCCCCAATTGGCCGCGCGCTGCTGAACAAAAAGGTGGGCGACACAACCACTGTGGTCACTCCGACCGGCAAGCGGGAGTTTGAAGTCCTGAAACTAACCACCATCCACGACGAGGCTGCGGCCGAATGACCTGGACCAGCATCGTCGGACGGGTCTGCGGCGGAATGCTGGACGCCATTGTTCGCTGGCTGGCTCTGGCCCGGATCAATCCCAACGTGCTGACGTTCTTCGGTCTCGTGGTAAACACCGTCGCCGCGTTTTTGTTTGGCTATGCCAATGCCGATAATCAGGCCCGCATGTTCCGTTACGCCGGCCTGGTCATCATTGCTTCCGGATTCTTCGACCTTGTGGATGGACGGGTCGCGCGGGCCACTAACCGGGTGACAAAGTTTGGCGGATTCTTCGACTCCGTAATAGATCGCTACAGTGATGCGTCACAGTTTTTCGGGCTGCTGGTGTTCTACGCCCGCGGACACAGATTTCTTTATGTCGTGCTGAGCGCTTTTGTGATGGTGAGCGCGATCATGGTCAGCTACAGCCGGGCACGGGCGGAGTCGTTGATCGGGTCATGCCGGGTAGGATTCATGGAGCGCCCAGAACGGCTGGTGCTGATCATCATTGGCGCGTTGTTCAACCGCATGGCGCCGGTGCTGTGGGTGATCGCGGTGTTGTCGACGATCACCGTGATTCATCGCATCCGCTATACGTGGACGCGAACGGAAGGCATACAAGTTGCGCCAAGCCCGGGGCAAGCAGCGTAACGCTGCTGAGCATCTCAGAGGCTGGAGTCCTCCTCAATAACATCCAGGACGCGGCGCTAAAGCGCCGCTCTCCACCAGACCAGTTTTTTTTCCAAGCAAGCGTCGCGCAGAATACATTCGGGCCGCCATAAACGGCGGCCCTTGGCGTATGTCGCTCTTGAGTCTTAGTTGCGGTCGTGGCGGTCGCGATCGCGATCACGCCAATCGTGGCGGTCCCGCCCACGGTCTCCGTCTCGGTCGCGCCAATCGCGTCTGCGGTCCCGATCACGATCACCATCGCGATCACGCCCACGCCAGTCATCCCGATCACGATCACCATCGCGATGACGCCCACGCCAGTCATCGCGGTCACGATCGCCATCGCGGTCACGATCGCCGTCGCGCCAACCGTTGCCCCAGCGGCCACGATCATTATTGCGGTGCCGCCAATCGTCTCGCCGGTCTTCACGCCGGTCCCACCGCTGTTCGGTGCGAACAAAGCGTCGCGGGTTCTCGCGCAGCTCCTCGCGGACTCCGGGGTGGCGATACATAAATTCGCGGAATTCCGGGTGTGAGGCAAGGTAGGCTCGATCTTCGGCCAGGCGCGGATTGCGGTTGAGATCGCTCTGCACCCCCGGATGCGAATCCAGGAAACCGTCGAAATTCCGCAGCTCGCCCGCCGTAATATCGCGGTCATAGACCTGCGCGGCAGCAAAACAATTGAGCCCCGCTACCACCACAACTACTGTCAGCCATACGCGAAAACTCTTCATGGTCACCTCCCGCGATGCCACTGAAACATCGCGACTCATCAGAGGGAAACACGGCGGCTGGCACGAAGTTTCGCGGCCCGCGGGTCAATACAGGCAACTGAATTACGAGTCCGCGGGCAACCATTTTTGCCTGGTTTGCATGGGGGGTGGCCGTTCCGCTGCGGTGCTAGACTAGTCGGTCGCTTCTGACTTCTGGGGAACAAAGTTGAAAAGCAATCCTGTACTGGTGCTGCATGGCGGCGCCTGGGCGATTCCTGACGAAATGGTCGAGGCGCACATCAATGGTGTCCGCAATGCGGTTGCTGCCGGCTGGAATTCACTGAGTCACGGCGGAACCGCGCTGGACGCGGTTGAGGAAGCAGTGGTCGTCATGGAAGACGACGAGACCTTCGACGCGGGACGCGGCAGCTTTCTCAACAGCGCAGGGCGAGTCCAGCTTGATGCACTGATCATGGATGGCGCGACCTTGAGGGCAGGCGGCGTGGGTTGTGTCGAACACATAGCCAATCCGGTACGCGCCGCACGCAAAATCCTCAGCGAGAGTCCGCATGTGTATTTCGTGGGTCAAGGTGCGGAGCGGTTCGCTGCTGAACATGGCATACCCCTTTGCAAAAACCACGAACTCATAATCGCGCGCGAAGTGGAGCGGCTTCGCGAATACCAGACGAACCTGGAGCAGCACCGGGCGGATCTGTTCGCGCCCACCATCTCGCATGACACCGTGGGAGCAGTCGCACTCGATCAGTACGGAAATATTGCGGCAGCGACTTCTACCGGCGGAACTCTAAACAAAGCGCCCGGGCGTTTAGGGGACTCATCGCTGATCGGGTGCGGCTGCTATGCAGATAATGCCAGCGCGGCTGCCTCGACCACCGGCTGGGGTGAGCCGATTATGAAGCTGGTGCTGGCCAAGTGGGCGGCGGATCGAGTCGCGGCAGGAAATGCACCGGAGTGGGCGGCGAAGGAAGCCATCAGTTATCTGAAATCCCGAGTCAATGGTCATGGGGGAATGATTCTGCTCGACACTCGCGGGCGTTTTGGGATTGCACACAATACGCCGAGAATGGCCTGGGCTTTCAAAACTTTGACGGAAGAGCGAAATGGCATTGAGAAGTGGGCGTGAGCACCGGAGCAACTGTGCTGCCGAGGTGTCCTCCAAAGGAAACTTGTTGGACAGCAATATCGCGCGTTGGTTCTTAGTTCCCGGTTGCCCGTTCTTAATCGCGATTCCATAAGTTGCGGAGGCGCTGGAACTTGCGCGCGTCTAAGTCACTGCCCGTGCCAGCCAGCCGGTAGCTCTCGAAGAGCATCAAAATAGGGACAAGGAGCCCACTACGCGTACCACAATCATAGGTAGCATTGTCGCTGCTGGTTTATTGCTTGCAGCTGCTGGATGCGGCGGGGGCCGCCTTCCGGTACAAACTGCGCCATCCAGCCCTCCAGTCCCGCAGTTCAGCGAAGTGGTCATTGTGGTCGAAGAAAACCACAGCTACTCCGAAGTAGTTGGCAGTTCCAGCATGCCGTATCTAAACGGGCTCATCACCCAAAATGCATTGGCGACTCAGTTCTATGCCAATGCGCACCCATCGATCCCCAACTATTTTGTTCTGACCTCAGGCCAGCCGATTACGCTTGACGATTCCTTTCAGGGCACTGTTAGTGACGACAATGTAGTTCGCGAACTGCTGGCTAAAGGCAAGACATGGAAATCCTACGCGGAAGCATTGCCCAACATCGGATATCTAGGCGGTGATGTTTACCCCTACGCCCAGCACCACAATCCATTCGTGTTCTTCTCCGACGTCGTGAACAGCCCGACACAGCAGAGCAACATTGTTCCCTTCACGCAGTTCGGGACCGATCTGGCAAACAGCGCGCTGCCGGACTATTCGTTCGTCATACCAGACAACGTCAACAATTCTCACGACGCGCCATTGACCACCGCCGACAACTGGCTGAAGCAGAACATCGCGCCACTTATCGCCAGTCCCAAGTTTCAGCAGGGCGGGTTATTGATCATTACCTTTGATGAAGGTGCCTTCACCGACTTAGCCAACGGTGGCGGCCACGTTCCTGTCGTACTCGTCAGTCCCAAAGTGAAGAAGGGATTCCAATCAACCACAACGTACGAACACCAGAGCGTCCTCCGATTAATGCTGGCGGGCTTGGGAGTGACATCGTTCCCAGGTGCAGCGGCACTGGCCTCGGATATGGGTGAGTTTTTCTAGTTCGGGCTTTACTGTCGGCCCTCGGCTTCATCTGAAGCATGGTCCTCCCACACTGAAACTGCGACTTGCCTTTCACTGTTCCTGTCGCGCTTCTGGCTTGCTTTCAGCACCCGTCTGATGTAGAAACCAGCGGAATACCCTTTCTAATGAATTGCGATGCGCAGCCTCTGCCGGGAGGAGGAAAGGCAGGGTCTTCCCGCTGTTGCGGGCAGCATCGCGGGAGCCTCTATGACAATCCGTAAGCTCTTCTTCTCCGCGTCTGTTGTAATCATTCTGAGCACCTTGGCGATGGCACAGGGTGCAGCCACCGGCGACCTGCACGTCACGGTCAAGGATCCCAAAGGCGAGCTGGTCACCAACGCGACCGTGACTGCGCACGAACAGTCCAAGGGCTTTGAGCGCGCCACCACTACAAACGTCACGGGAGAGTACCGCGTTCTGGCGCTGCCTCCGGGACTTTACACAATCAAGGTCGCCGCTCCGGGATTCGCCAATACCGAGGCAACTAACGTGCGAATCACCGTAGGCCAGATGGCGGAGTTACCCCTATCGCTCACCGTGGCAGGTACAAAGGAAATCGTTACGGTGAATGAGGCGGCGGAGTTGGTCGAGACCCAGCGGACATCTTCCACCGACACCATCGAGCAGCGGCGCATCGATAATCTGCCAATTAACGGCCGCAACTACATTAACTTTGCACTGACGGATTCGCGGCTGGCGCGTGATGACGCCCCCAGCATCGGCGCTGCGCCCACTTCGGGCTTGAACATGAGCGGGCAACGCGCCCGCGCCAACCTGGTCAACGTCGACGGTGAAGATGCGGTCGACAACTCCACCAACGGCATCCGGTCGACGATTTCGCAGGAAGGTGTGCAGGAGTTTCAGATCATCACCAACGGTTATGCGGCGGAGTACGGCCGAGCGTCCGGCGGCGTGGTGAACATCATCACGCGTTCCGGATCGAATGACATGCACGGCACGCTGTTCGGCTACTTGCGGAACCGTAATTTCCAGGCGGTGAACCCATTCAGCACGGTGTCGAATCCGGCGTATACCCGGGTGCAGGCTGGCGCGGCATTCGGTGGCGCATTGAAGAAAGACACGACCTTCTACTACTTCTCCTATGAAGGAACTTGGCGGCAGGAGACGGGATTTTCATCCATCGGCGCCAACAACTTCGGATTGATTCCCTTTGACACAACTCAGGTAGGACAGCCATTCGGAACGCTGCTGCTGACCTCAGACCAGATATCGTTCCTGACCAATCCCGCGGTGCTGCAGGCGGAAGCTACGGTTCCGGGATTCGCAACTGAAGTTGGTTCGTACACGGCATTAGCCGGAGCTTCATCGGGCCAAGCTTTAAACGGCGTTTGGCCGCAGTCGATCAGCGTGCTGCCGAACTTCAGCGCGTTTCCGACTTCGTGCGCGCCTCCGGGACCATGTTTCGTACCGCAGTCCTACACTCCTCTGAACAGCTTGATCGGAAATTTTCCGGTGTCGGAGCATACCGATTTGTATTCGCTGCGACTGGACCACAATTTCACGTCAAACAATCGCGTCACATTGCGCGCAGGAGTGAGCCCCAGCGATCAGACAGGAATTCAAGTCCAGGCGCAGGGGCCGCAGAACTTCGGACAGAACGCGAATTCGCGCACTTCGGTGCAAAACTACCACGATTGGAACATTACCGCTCAGGACCAGTTGACGCTGGGCGCGGACAAGATCAATGAGTTCCGCTTCCAGTACGCGCGGCGTGGGCTGCTGTATAGCTTTTCACGTGGGACCGGCGGCAGCAACGTGGCCGTGAACATTCCCGGGTTCGCCTTCTTCGGTCGCGAGCCGTTTTCCTATGTGAACCGGGTCGAGCAGCGCTATCAGGTGACGGACAATTTTTCGTGGTCAAAGGGAACGCACAACATTAAGTTTGGGGTGGACGGACATTACCTGCCACTCACCGCGGATTTCACGGTGAACTTCGGCGGCGTATATAACTTCGGCACGCAGAGCATTTTCCCTGCCGTCATCCCGCCACCAACTGGGACGGAGTTTCCCGCGTTGAGTCCGGTACAAGCCTACGGCGCAGGCTTTCCATCGAACTTCATCCAAGGTGTAGGCAATCCGCATGACTCGTTTACCAACACGATTGCCGGCGCTTTCATCCAGGACAGTTGGCGAATCAAACCAAACCTGACGCTAAATTACGGCGTCCGCTATGACGTCGAGTTCACTCCGAGGTTCAGTGCGATCAATGCTACGGCATCATTCGGACAACAAGCCCTGGGCGTCACCCAAGGTATTCCTCGGGACTTCAATAATGTCGCCCCGCGCATTGGACTCGCCTGGGACCCGCACAACAACGGCAAGAGCGTGTTCCGGGCGTCGTACGGATTGTTCTACGATCATCCATTGCTCGCCCTGGCGTTCGACTCCGATGTCGCGGACGGCTCTCAGGCACCGCAGATCGTGCTCTTCCCGGGGCAGCCATGCGATCCAACCAGCAGTGCTAATCCACTGAACCTCAATGCAGCCACGACGTTCCAAGGGTCTCTGGGAAATGCCAACTGCACGCCACCGGGGTTCGCGCAGGCTCTGAATTATTTGCCCGATCAGCAGCGTTTCAATCCTGCGGCCAACGCGCCGTCTGCATTCGAGAACCAGACTTACCTGCAAGCCGGCGTGCCGCTGTCTCTCCAACCTTTCGGGTTTCCGACATCGAACAAGTTCCAATATCCGTACTCGCAGCAGGCGAACTTCACATTCGAGCAAGACATGGGACACAACCTGTCCCTCAGCCTGGAATACAACTTCAATGGCGGGCGGCATCTGAACCGGCCGATCAACGCTAACGCGGTTCGTCCGCAAGCGCTGCTGGCAAATTGGCAGACCGCCTTGACCGATCCGACCTCTGGCGCCAGCACGCTTGGCCCGCTTGGGGTCGGAGCACTGCCGGCCACTGCAGGGGGAGCGCCCTGCGGAGTCAATGCCTCGGGCGCGCCGTGGGTGGCGGCAGCTTTGACGAGTTTCTTCCGCCCATCGGGATTGAACCCGTCGCTTGCCAATTTCTTGACGTCGCAAGGAGCGGGGCTGTGTGTCACGTTGGCAAACCAAATTCTGGCTGCCGACGGCCTGCGCGCCAACTGCGATCCGGCAACTTTGGCGAATTGCATTCCATTCAGTGACATGCCGGCCAACTTCTCAAACGGCACCTCGGTCTATCACGGGCTCACCGCCAACCTGCGCAAGCGGTTCGGCAGCCACTACGAGTTTCTGGCCTCGTACACGTGGTCGCACGCGATTGATGACTCCACCGACTTGCAGTCCCCGTTATCTCCGCAAAATAACTACGATGTAGCGGCCGAGCGCGGCAATTCGCTGTTCGATCAACGGCATCGCTTCGTGTTCAGCGGCGTGTACCAGAGCGGAAGCGTGGGCAGCGGCTTCGTCCGCAAACTGCTTTCCGATTGGACGCTGGCGCCCGTCGTTGAGGTCGTTTCCGGGCGTCCGTTCAACATCATCACCGGTGACGATCGCAACTTTGATTTCGGCACTACCACCGACCGTCCGGTAATCTCCGGGCCGAATGGCACAACCGCATGCGGAGACAAGGCAGCCCCGTCACGATTCTCCCCAACCGGTTACCTCATTCCCGCGTGCTTCCTCGACGGGACGCTGACAGGGAACCTCTCGCGCAATGCGGGCACGAAGCCCTACAATCTGTTCACCGACATGCGGGTTTCGCGGCGTATCCCCATCACCGAGCGTTTTGCGCTGGAGGGGATCGTGGACGCGTTCAACTTCATCAATCGCTTCAATGTGGCCGATGTGAATCCGCTGTGGAACAGCGGACAACTGCCAACCGCGGCATTTGACCCGCGCCAGTTGCAGTTCGCGCTGAAAGTGACGTGGTAGGCTCTGCTTCAGGCTCTAGGCTTTCGGCTTAGGCCGGTGGGCCTCGAACTTCACCGCCACGGACGAACGCGGATCTACATGGATGAACAGCTAAGTCAGATCGGCGTGATCCGTGAACACCTGTGGCCGCTTTGAATTTCTTTTCACCCTGATATGTCCCAAGTGCGAGCCCAGAGCCTGAAGCCTCGATCATGACTGATACTGCCAATCCCACTCCGCGGACGCGCATCGTGCGAGAGCCGCAGCGCGCCGTGTATGACCGCGCTGCCGTTTACGAAATCCTGGACGAGGGCTTCATCTGCCACGTGGGATTCGTGGTCGATGGCCAGCCTTTTGTCATCCCAACCGGCTATGGCCGCGACGGCGACACTCTCTACATTCACGGATCAGCGGCTAGCCGCATGCTGCGCAATCTGGATAAGGGAGTGTCCGTTTGCGTGACCGTCACTTTGCTTGATGGGCTGGTGCTGGCACGGTCAATTTTTAATCACTCGATGAATTACCGTTCCGTCGTCGTGCTAGGAACGGCCTTCGCGGTTGAGGATCGGGAAGAAAAATTGAAGGCCTTGCGTGCGCTTTCCGAGCACATTCTCCCGGGCCGATGGGATCAGGTCCGAGCACCCAGCGAACAGGAACTCAGGGCTACTCTGGTCATGCGCTTACCCATCGAGGAGTTCTCTGCGAAGGTAAGACAAGGCCCGCCGATTGACGACGCAGAGGATTATTCCTTTCCGACGTGGGCGGGGGTGATTCCGCTTAGCATGGTTGCGGGTGTTCCGGTGGACGATCCGAAGTTGATCGAGGGCACGCCAGTTCCGCAGTACGCGCAGAGCTATTCCCGTCCCAGAAACAAAATGTGACGGCGGGATTTTGCACCCCCCGGTACTCGATCCCGCCGTTCGCATTCGTGAGA
>Ga0070741_10008306_pt1 | contig 20928 bp, 21 predicted proteins | sample Coa_R1_4_FD_66440 | JGI IMG/M metagenome (GOLD analysis project Ga0070741, IMG submission 66440) | Surface soil microbial communities from Centralia Pennsylvania, which are recovering from an underground coalmine fire - Coalmine... | ecosystem: Environmental > Terrestrial > Soil > Unclassified ...
CTGTACGGAACCAGTCCGATACCGAGCCGGCGCGCCGTGGGCACGACGTCCTCCTCGGGCTGCCGCCACAGCAGCGACCACTCGAATTGCACCGCGGCGATCGGGTGCACCGCGGCCGCCTCCTCGAGCTGCTGCGCAGTCACCTCGGACAGGCCGAGGTGCCGGACCTTGCCCTCCTTGACCAGTTCGGCCATCGCGCCGACCGACTCGGCCACCGGAACCTGCGGATCGGCCCGATGCAAGTAGTAGAGGTCGATGACGTCCGTGCCGAGCCGGGACAGCGAAGCGTCGCAGTACTCGCGCACGTGCTCGGGGCGGCCGTCGAGGCGCACCCCGTTCTCGCCGCGCACGATGCCGAACTTCGTGGCGAGCTCGACCCGGTCGCGGTGGGTGGCGAGCGCGCGGGCAAGCAGCCGCTCGTTGTGGCCCTGGCCGTAGCTCATCGCGGTGTCCAGCAGCGTCACGCCGGCGTCGAGTGCGCGGTCGATCGCGCGCAGCGACTCCGCGTCATCCGCCGGGCCGTAACCCTGGGAGAAGCCCATGCAGCCAAGGCCGATCGCGGAGGTCGTCAAGCCGTCGGTGCCCAGTCGTCGTCGTTCCATGATTCCAGGATGACGAGTCGCGATCGATAAGTCCAAGGCGCATTTGCGATGCGATTTATAGCGAAGTACTCTGAATGAGTGGAGCTGCGTCAGCTGGTTTACTTCGAGGCCGTGGCGCGGCACGGGAGTTTCTCCAGGGCCGGCGAGCAACTGCACGTCGCGCAGCCCGCGGTCTCCGCGCAGATCCGGCGGCTCGAGGCGGAGCTGGGCACGCCCCTGCTGCGGCGCACCACCCGGCGGGTCGCGCTGACCGAGGCAGGCGAGCTGTTCCTGGTCCGGGTCAGGTCAGTGCTCGAACAGCTGCAGCTGGCGCGCACCGAGGTCGGCGAGCTGACCGCGGTGCTGCGCGGGCGGGTGCGCGTCGGTGCGACTCCGATCCTCGGCACCCTGGACCTGCCGGCCACGCTGGCCGGATTCCATCGGCGCCATCCCGGCGTCGCCCTGGCCCTGCGCACCGGGCTGATCGCCGAGCTGCGCGCCGCCCTCGACCGCGGCGAACTCGACCTCGTGCTCGGGCCGATGCACAGCGAACTCTGGGAGTCCGGCGAACCCGGTGAGACCCACCCGGTGCGCAAGCTCGCGGACGAGAGGCTGGTAGTCGCCGCACCACCGGGCAGGCCGATCGGCGCGAGCCCGGCCCCGGCGACCCGGCCGGGGTCGAAGAACGCTGATCCTGCCGGCGACCTGAGTCTCGCGGATCTACGCGACGAGCCGTTCGTGTGCCTTCCCCAGGGCACCGGTCTGCGCGCGCTGCTCACCGCGGCCGCCGCGCAGGCGGGCTACGTGCCGCGCATCGATTTCGAGGCCGACACCCCGGCAGGCGTGCGTGAGCTGGTCGCGGCCGGCCTGGGCGTCGCGCTGCTGGCCGAGTCCGCGGCCGTCGCGGCGGGCCCGCCGATCGACATCCACCGCCTGGCCGACGCGCCGGCGCATCCGCCGATCGGCTGCATCCTGCCGCGCCGCGGCCCGGTCAGTCCCGCGACCCGCGCATTCCTCGACCACCTGGTCTCGGCCACCCGCGGAGACACGGCCCGCGAAAACGCCGTCCGCACAACCGTCCACGGAAACGCCTTCCGCACGAACGCCGATCCGGGAAATGTCCTTCATCCGGAATTCCCCTCCGTGAAATCCCGAGATAAGAAATAACGATTGGGCGGGCGCCGCGGTGCCATCGGGATTGTTGTCGGGGTCATAAGCAGACTGCTATGCCATTTTCCAGCGCCTCCTGCCAGCCTCGGTGCCATGACTGCACAAATCGATCACAGCCCCGCGGCGGGCGGGGGAGCCGCTGCGGCCTCCAGCGTCAACCGCCGCTTCGCCGGGATCATCCTGGGCAACTTCCTGGTCCTGCTCGACGCATCGATCCTCAACGTCGCGCTGCCCGACCTGCGCCGCAGCCTGCACGCCCCGCTGGCCAGCCTGCCATGGGTGGTCGACGCGTACACCGTCGTGTTCGCCGGGCTACTACTCGCCGCCGGTTGGGCCGCCGACCGATGGGGCGCCCGCGGCGTGTACCGCGTCTCGCTGCTCGCTTTCTGCTTCCTCTCCGCGCTGTGTGCGGTGGCACCCAACGCCGCATCGCTGATCGTCGGGCGCTCGCTGCTGGGTGTCGCGGCGGCCGGCGTGGTGCCCGCGTCCCTGGCCCTGCTGGCCGGCCTGTTCCCGGAACCCGCCCGCCGCTCACGCGCGGTCGGGACCTGGGCCGCGGTCTCCAGCATCGGCCTGATCTGCGGCCCGATCGTGGGCGGCGCACTGGTCTCGGCCGGCGGGTGGCGGCTGGTGTTCCTGGTCAACCCGCCGATCGCGCTGATCGCCTTCGTCGCCTCCCGCGGCCTCGCCGCCGTACGGCCCGCGCAGCAGCGCACGGTGGACTGGACCGGTCTCGCGCTGTCCGTCGTCGGGCTCACGGCTCTGACATACGGGCTCGTCGAAGCGGGAACCTCCGGCTGGGGCCGCCCGGCGCCGATCACCGCGGCAGCCGTGGCCCTCGTCGCCTTCGCCGCACTCGCGTGGTGGGAGCGCAAGGCGTCCGCGCCGGTGCTGCCGCCCGCGCTGCTCAGCCTGCCGCGGGTGCGCGCCGACCTGCTGGCCGGTGCGGTGGCCAGCCTCGCGTTCTACGGCGTCCTGTTCACCCTCACCCAGTGGCTGGTCAATCAGCGCGGGCTGGCACCGCTGCTCACCGGGGTCGAGTTCCTGCCCGCGACGCTGCCGATGGCCGTCATGCCGATCGTGGTGGGCCGGATCGTCGGACGGGTCGGCGCGCGCCGCATCATCCTGATCGGCCTCGCCGCGGACACCGTGTGCGGCGCCGTGCTCGCCCTCGCCGGGGTGCACGCGCCGTACGCGCTGATCCTGCTCGCCGAGATCGCGCTGGCGATCGGCAGCACCCTGACGATCCCGGCGGCCACCGCGGACGTCTCGACCACCGCTCCGCAGCAGTACGCCGCGACCGCTCAAGGCGTGCTCAGTGCTCTGCGACAGGCGGGTTCGGCGCTCGGCGTGGCGCTGCTCGGCACGATGCCCTCGCTGCGCGCGGCCGGCGTCACGCTCGCGGTGCTGTGCGCCGTCACGGTCGGCGTGATCGCGTCCACCGGTCGGGCGAGCGCCCGTGCCGGCGCCGAGGCCGCGCGGCCGGTGCCGCAGCCGGAACGGGTGTGACGGCGCGGCAGCACCGCAAGGCCCTGCATCGAGATCAGCAACAGGATCAGGCCCCGAATCGGGATCAGGTCCAGACCTGGGCCTTCATCCGCAGGTGGGCGTGCACCATCGCGATCTGCTCGCGGCCCAGCGCACCGATGCGGTTGGCCAGGTAGAAGGTGTTGATCGGCGGGATCTCGGGCTCCAGCAGCGGAACCACCTCGCCGCGGGCGAGTTCCTCCGCGCACAGATAGGTTGGCAGCACCGAGATCCCCGCCGACGACCGCACCGCCGCCAGTACCCCGCGCAGGTCCGGCACCACCACCGCGGGGCAGATCGAGGCCCCCACGTCGAACACCGAGCGCCAGTAGCGCCGGATGATCGGCAGGAACTCCGCGTAGGCGATCAGCGGGAAGCGGTCCAACGCCTCCGGCCCGAGCAGCTCGATCTCCTCGGCCGGAATCTGCTCCGCCACCTGCGCGGAGCCCATCAGCGCGAACACCTCGTCGACCAGCGGGGTGGCCTCGATCCCGCGCAGGCGCGGCCGCACCGTGGACAGCACGAGGTCGTACAGACCCGCCTCCAGCTCGGACAGCAGGTCGTCGGCGAGTCCCAGGCCGATGCGGAACTGCACCCCGTCCGCTATCAGGTCACTGATGGCCGGAAGCACGCGCGCGGTGATCAGCTCGGCCGGGCCGCCGAGATAGACCGGGCGCTGCGAGCGGTCCAGGCCGAACTGACGGCGCACCGCGTCGTCGAGCGCGTCGACCGGGCCCTGTACCGAGCGGATCAGCTGCTCGGCGGCCGCGGTCGGCTTGACGCCTTGAGTGTGCCGCTCGAAGAGCGGGCGTCCGAGCTCCTGCTCCAATCCGCGGATCTGCTGGGTGACCGCGGGCTGGGAAAGGTCCAGCCGGCGGGCGGCGCGAGTGAACGAGCCCGTGCGATAGACGATGACGAACGTGCGTAACCAGCCCAGTTGCATCGGTGACTGCTCCCCGTGTGGACATCTGGACCCTGACTGCTGATCAGGCCCCGTACACCGGGTTCGCTCTCGTCGTCGAGCTCTCACTCCGGACGGGCGTCAGGAGACTCCATTTAGTCACATCCGGGGGTTGTTTGTCACGGCGCGGGCCGGCGAAGCCAGTTCGGCGGCAGCGGATCGCCGGTCGCCAGCTGTGTCGCGAACTGCGCGACTCCGGCGGCGGAAGCCGGATTCTGGCCGGTGACAAGCCGATCGTCGGTGATCACGTGCGGGCGGAACGGTTCCCCGGCCTCGAACTTGGCCCCGCGCTGCACCAGTGCGTCTTCCAGCAGGAAGGGCACCGCGGCGCTCAGCCCGATCGCCTCCTCCTCGCGGTTGGAGAACCCGGTCATCCGCCGCCCGGACACGAACGCCTCACCGTCGGCGCTGTTCGCGTTAACAAGCGCCGCAACCCCATGGCAGACCGCCGCGACGACGCCGCCGGCCTCGAATATCGCGACCAGCAGCGCGGACAGCCGGGCGTCCGCGGGAAAGTCCCACATCGCACCGGGCCCGCCCGCCGCGAACACCAGCGGGAAGTCCGCCGGATCGTAGTGCCGGGCGCTGCGCGCGGCCGCGAGCTTGCGCCGCACCTCGGGATCCTCGAGGAACATCCGCTGCGGCGGGTCGGAGCGGTCGATGCCCCCCGGGGCCGGCTCCTCGTCGCGGGTGGTGACGAACTCGAAGTCCCACCCGGCGGTCACCATCGCGCGCCAGGGATAGGCCGCCTCCGGCAGCCAGAACCCCGCCCGCTGCCCGCTGGGCAGCCGCTCCACGCTGGTCACCGCGATCAGGCCGCGGGGTCGGTCAGTGCCCATGGTGCAGACGACTTTCATCGGGTTCGCGCCGCGGCGGCGGGGCTTTGCGCCCGGCCGCGGCGCTGCGGAGGGTGGTGCCCGGTGATGATAACGCAAACGGGTACTTAGATTCCTTATACCCGGTATACGCTTTTCTATTTGCTGGCTCTAGCGAAACGCAGGTATTTTTCTTGCCGTCGGCTCCACGGGGGAGAACGATGGCCTACCCGACGGGCTGACTGCCATTTCTGCGCTCAATCTCGAAAAGCCGAGGAAATGGAGTTGGAAATGACTGACGTTCTTGTCGCACATAAACCGGAACTGCTCGCACGGGTCGATCCCGGCCCGCGCGACATCGCCGCGTTGACCGACGCGGTACGCGCGGGCAAGCGCATCGGCAACGAGAACCTACACGAGGACGACCATCTCAACGAGCTGATCCCGAAGCCGTGGGGCTTCGAGTACCGGGTCTTCGCGGACGACTTCCTCGACGTCTGGCACCTGTCCATCGGACCGGGGCACGGCACGTCGACCCACGTGCACCCGCGCAAGGTCACGTACCTGCTCTGCCTCGCCGGCGAAGGCGTGATGAACACGCTCTCGGGCGAACTGCCGGTCTCGCAAGGCACCGCGGTGCGCATAGGGGCCGGTGCGTTCCACGGCACCCGCTCGACCGGCACCGAGCCGCTGCACCTCGTCGAGGTCGAGGCGCCGCGCAACAAGTTCGACCTGATCAGGCTGCGCGACGGCTACAACCGCGAGCGCGAGGGCTACGAGAGCAAGCACGCGAAGCTCAACGACACCGCCCCGTCGCGGCCGGTGCCGTACCTGCCCAGCGCCCGACTGCGCACCGGCTGCCCGGACGGCCGCTTCCGCTTCGAGATCCGCGCCGGGATGGACATCTTCTACCGCCGCCGCGAGCAGGACCTCTTCCACATCCCGCTCGGCGTGTCCGGCGTGGTCGCCGGCGAGCTGCAGATCCTCGCCGCCCGCCGGGAGGACCCGCGCCGGCCGGCCGTGGACCAGTACTACCTCAGCCTGGCAGAGGGCTGAGACACCGCGGGCCGGCCCGGCCGCCCGCCGATCACGCAGATCACACACACGGAGAGGAACGAACGAGTATGACCCGCAGCGCCGTCATCATCACCGGTCCGGGCTTCCAGGACCACGATGTCGTCTACACCTACTACCGCCTGCTGGAAGAGGGCTGGAACGTCGACGTGGCCACCAAGGACGGCTCCGGCGTCATCGGCAAGTACGGCGTCCCGCTGCCGATGGACAAGACCGCCACGCCGCTGGTCTCGTTCGACTGGCTGGACGTCGCGCAGTACGACGCGGTGATCCTCACCGGCGGCCACGAGGCTCCGGACCGGGTGCGCCAGGACCGCCGGGTGCTCGACTTCGTGGCCGGCATGGACCGCGCCGGCAAGGTCGTCGCGGGGCTGTGCCACGGCCCCTGGATCATGATCAGCGCCGGGGTGCTGAAGGGCCGTCAGGCCTGCGCCTACATCGGGCTGCGCGATGACGTGATCAACGCCGGGGCCACGGTGCACGAGAAGGACGTGGTGGTGGACGAGAACATCATCACCTGCTCCTACTACGGCTACGTGGGCCGCTTCATGCAGGCGGTGTTCGCCACCGTCGAGGCGCGCGCCGCCGCGCACGCGGCCGAGATCGCCGAACCTGTCGCCGCCTGACCTAAGGCACCTGTCACGGCGTGGCGTGGTGCGGGCGGACGGATCCGCTCCCCCTCCGGTTCACCGCGGCCGTCCGCCCGCGCCCGCCGCCGGGCTCCCGTTGAAAGGCAACCGCTGAAAGGGCAACCGCCATGCTCATCCTGGACTTCGACGGGGTGATCTGCGACGCGCTGACCGAATGCGCCCTGGTCACCTGGCTCGGTGTGCATCCGCCCGCGCCGAGCGCGCCGGTCAGCGCGTACGCCCCGGCGATGCCGCGCGGGTTCCTGGAGCGGTTCCGCACGATCCGCGACTACGCCCGCACGCTGGACCACTTCGTCACGGCGCACCGGCCGATGGCGGCGTATCTGACCAGCCAGGCCGGATTCGACCGGCTCTACCGCAGCATCGCCGACGTGTTCGTGGCCGAATTCACCGCCCAGGCGTCCGCGGCGCGCGCCCGCTGCCGCGACGAGGAACCCGAGTACTGGACCGGACTGCACACGCTGTATCCCGGGGTCGACGGCTTGCTGCGCAGGCACGCCGGAAAAGTGTGCATCGTCACGGCCAAGGACGCGGACTCGGTGTGGCGGATCCTGCGCCACCACAAGGTCGACGACACAGTGGCGGAGGTCATCGGCGAGTCCTCGCGCAAGGCCGATGCGGTACGAACCCTGGCCGCGCGGTACGGCGTGAGCGCCGCCGAATGCACCTTCATCGACGACAACCTGACCAACGCGGTCCAGGTCGCCGGCACCGGCGCCCGCGCACTCTGGGCGACCTGGGGCTATCACACCCCGGAACACGAGGCGGAGGCGAAGCGCGCCGGTCTGCCGCGGCTGCGCCTGCCGGACCTAGCCGACCTGGCCGCCTGACCGTCCGTGCCCGGCGCGGCGCTGCGCGGGCCGGCAGCACGACCTCTCAAACCAAGCACACCGCTTCAACCACGCCGGCCGTCCGGCACCCGCCACGGCCGCAGTACCAAGTCTCATCCCACCCCGTCTCAACTCACCCAGGAGCCATCATGGCCAACACAGTTCTGTTCGCGCTGACCAGTCACGGCGAGCTCGGCGACACCGGACGCAGCACGGGCTTCTACGTCCCCGAGGTCGCGCACCCCGCCGTCGTCTTCCGCCGCGAGGGCTTCGACATCGCCTACGTCTCGGTGCAGGGCGGCCGGCCGCCGCAGGACGGCGTCAAGCCCGACGACACCGTCGTCGCGCAGTACCTCGCCGACCCGGCCAACCAGGCCGCGCTCGCCGCGACCCCGCGGCCCGAGGAGCTGCGCGCCGAGGACTACGACGTCATCTTCTTCGCCGGGGGCCACGGCACCATGTGGGACTTCCCCGACAACGCCGAACTGACCGGCCTCGCCGCCGCGATCTACGAGCGCGGCGGCGTGGTGGCCGCGGTCTGCCACGGCCCGGCCGCCCTGGTCAACCTCCGGCTCAGCGACGGCTCGTACCTGGTCGAGGGCCGCGAGGTCTCCTCGTTCACGGACGAGGAGGAGGCCGCGGTGGGCCTGGCCGAGACGGTGCCGTTCCTGCTGGAGACGGCGCTGGTGGAGCGCGGCGCCAAGCACACGAAGGCGCCGAACTTCACCCCGCACGCGGTCGCCGACGGGCGCCTGGTCACCGGCCAGAACCCGGCCTCGGCCGCCCGCGTCGCCGAGCTGGCGGTGCGTCAGCTCGCCGCCGCGCGGGAGTCGCGATGATCACCGCGACCGCCACCCAGCTGGTCAAGCCCGGCAAGGAGGAGGAGCTCGACGCGCTGATGGCGCGGCTGGCCGCCGACATCGCCGAGCATGAGCCCGGCTGCCTGCGGTTCGACTACGTGCGCACCGAGTCCTCGGGACGCCGCCGCCTGGTGATCGAGCAGTACCGCGACGAGGCGGCGTTGGACGCCCACAAGCAGACCCCTTATCTGCGTGAGTTCATTCCCAAGCTGCTCGACTGCCTCGAAGAGCCGCCGAAGGTGACCACCTATCGTGAGCTGCTGCCAGCGCCGCCGGCGGACCCGTCGTTCTTCCACACCGGGATCGTGGTCCCGGACCTGGAGAAGGCGGTGGCCAGGTACTCGGACGTGTTCGGCATCGAATTCACCGAGCCTGCCGTGTTCCAGATCCCGCGCCTCGAGGACCCGGATCCGCACCCGGCCGAGCTGGTCGCGGTCTTCTCGCGCACCGCGCCGCCTTACTACGAGCTGATCCAGGCCGCGGGCTCCGGCATCACCTCCGCGGAGCACGCGGGCAAGATCCTCTACTACGGGGTCTGGGAGCCGGACATGCGCGGGCGGCTTGAGCGGCTGCAGGAGCAGGGCATCGGCATCGACGCCGCGTTCCGCTCCGGCCCCGGCGCGGTGCCGTTCGCCCTCATCACCGCGGTGGACCCGGTGCTGGGCACCCGCATCGAGTACGTCGACACCGCCGACCGCGGACCCATCGACGAGTGGGTGCGCACCGGCCGCTACCCCGGCGGGGTAGGCGGGAACTGAGCCGCCCGAATCAGCCGCGGCGCGGCGGTCGCCGTCGCACCGGCCGCCGCGCCGCGGCACCGCGCCACGTATCAGCTCCCTCAATCCGCGAGATCAACTCAGCTTACGAATTCACTTTCCGATCAGCCCTAACCCGAGGAAGGCACCGACATGACGAACATCGAGTCGATCGCAGTGCTCGCCTACGAGAAGTGCAGTGAGCAGGACACGATCACCCCGCTGGAGATCTTCAAAGGCGCGTCCATGGTGGTCTCGGGCGCGATCGCCCCGTGGCAGCGCGAGGTCGCCCCGTCGAAGCTGGACGTCAAGCTGGTGAGCTTGAACCCCGGCGTGGTCACCATGCAGATGGGCACCCAGGTGATCCCGGACGCCGCGCTCGACGACGACCGGCTCTACGACGTCTTCTACGTCCCCGGCGGCGTCGGCTCCGGCGCCCTGGCCACCGACGACCGGGTGCTCAAGCTCATCCGCAGGCACCACGAGGAGGGCAAGGTCATCGCCGCGAACTGCTCCGGCGTGGGTGTGCTCGCGCGGGCCGACATCCTCGGCGGCGCCCCGGTCACCTGCGTCGCCGCGGTCGCCCGCGGGCTGCGCGCCGAGGGCATCAACGTGCCGGTCGGCCGGCGGATGTGGATCGGCAACCCCGAGGAGCGCATCTGGACCGCCACCGGCTCGTACGGCGTCAACGGCTCCGCGGTCGCGCTGGTCGCGCACTACCTTGGCCGGGAGGTCGGCACGATCGTGTCGATGATGTTCGACACCCTCAGCGGCATCGGCGACGCGATCTTCGACGAGCAGGGCCCTGAGTTCTACCAGCACGCCGACCTGGAGGAGAGCTTCCAGGACTACTTCCAGGCGATGCTGCTGCCCGAGCCCGCCGCGGCCTAGCGGGCCGGGCCGGCGGGAGCAGAACCGTCACCGTCAGAAGGGAGGGACACGATGCCGACCCTGCAAGCCCCGGTGCGCGACACGGGAACGTCGCGGGCCCGCACCGGATCCAAGGCCGTCACGCCGCGCTACCTGCGGGACGTCAACTGGATCCGCGGCGCGCTGCAGACCGCGATCGCGCTTGAGCACTCGACGATGCCCTTGTACTGCGCCGCGATGTACTCGCTCGAGGTGCAGAACTACCCGTCCTACAACACCATCCGCAGTGTCCTGATGGAGGAGATGCTGCACATGGCGGCGGCGTGCAACATGCTCGCCGCGCTCGGCGGCTCGCCGAGGATCAAGGACCTGGACCCCGGCTTCCCGTCGGCCGGCCTGCCGGGGAAGGTGGCCCCGGACCTGACCGCGGTGCTCGCCCCGCTCTCGCCGCGCCAGCTGGAGACCTTCATGCGGATCGAGGCGCCGGAGTCGATGCTGCCGCCGGAGCTGCGCGACCCGGCGTACGCCACGATCGGCGGCTTCTACCAGGTCATCCGGCAGGCGGTGCTGGACAACGCGGACGCGATCCGCAAGGCCGTCGCGCGCGGCGGCCCGGCCAACCAGGTCGGCGGGAACCTCGGCTACCGCACCTTCACGCCGAAGGGCGCGGACCGGGCGGTCGAGGACTTCCTCGCCAGCCTGGACATGATCAGCGGCCAGGGCGAGGGCGCGGCGGCCGGAACCCTGGAAGCCGGCGCGGACTCCCAGAACGAGATCTCGCACTACGCACGCTTCGCAGAGCTGCGTTACGGCGCCCGCTACCTGCCACCGGTCGCGTCGCAGCCGATCACCCCGGAGACGGAGAGCTCTTACTTCCAGGGCGAGCCGATCGCCTGGCCGGTGGTCATCAACACGCTCGCCGTGCCCGGGGACGGATACGCCGCGATCCTGGAACTCGACCCGAACGCGGCGGAGGTCAGCCAGGCGCTCAAGGGCTTCGACTCGGCGTACACGGCGATGATGACAGCCCTCGACGACGCGTGGAACGGGGTGCCGGAGCAGTCCTGGCCCAGCCTGGGCGAGGCCGTCATCCAGATGAACGAGATGCGGGTCACCTCATGCTTCAACATCATGAGGCACCAAGTCCCGGAGGATGCGGTGCGGCGTCTCGAGCAGCTCTACCCCGACGAGTACGAGCTGATGGCCGCCTATACGAACCTTGACGCCCCGGTCTACTACGGCCCGCGGTTCGTCAATTTCGCCGCTGCCACAAGCTAGCTGAGCGGACCCGCCGTTCGCCGCGTGCGCAGTGCACCCGCACTCCACGCGGCGAACGGCTGCCGTGCAGGGAAGTGCCCCAGGCTTCCGCATTGCCGGTGCCGCTGACGTGCGTGTTCTGGTACCGTGCGGTGCGAAGCGGGTAACGAGGCGCTGTCTCGGGGGTGTGACATGGCGATCAATGATCTGCCGCTGCCGGTCGTGAACTTTCTCAATGTGATCGGCGTGGCTGGCCCACTGGCCCCATCTCGATGACCGAGGCGCTGGAACTGGCCGGGGACTTCATCGGCGGCAACTTCCGCACCGTCACCTCCGGTAGCGGCGGCTACATGTTCATCAACTCCTCGACCGACGCCGCGGGCAACACGGTCAACCGCATCGTCCACGTCGAATACTTCGACGGCCATTACTACCTCGCCGAATCCGAGGTCTCGCTCGTCCTCCGGTTCGCCACCTGACTTCGAGAACGGCCCAGCCTCAGCACCTTGAAGCCCTGGTTGAGGCTTCTCATATTTGTCGCACGCCGTGCGCGGCGGCGATGGCTTGGGTGATGGCTTCCTCGATAGCTGCGACGTCTAGGCTGGCGGCGTCCTTCGGGTGGACGACGATCCGCAGTTCGTCCGTGATCCTGGTGCGCGAGTGATGGGCCAGATAAGTGTTGACGATAAGGCCAATCAAGGCCGGGCGCTCCATTTCGTCGACACGGGACAGCCCGCTACCCAGGATGCCGAGCGCGACTGGTCGGCGTTGGCCGTACCTTTCGACGGTCGGCCAAAGGCGGAGGAGGGCTTCGCGCAGTTGCTCAGGGCTCGAAGTCGCCCGATTGTCTCCGGTCACAGTGCTGTATGCGAGCGCGAAGATGTGACGGTCGGCTTGGTTCAACACGGCCACCGTGCCGTTCGGGTAGCGACGGCGGTTGCCGTGCGGCTTTGCGGAGCGGTTTTCCACGGTGCTTGGGGTGCCGCGCAGCGCCGCAGCGATCTGCTTTCCCAGCCTGCGCCCGTCACCGCCGTAGAACCGCTCCACCAGTTGGCCGTTGAGGCTGGATCGGCTCACGATGAGGTTGCCCGCAATGTTCGTCTCAAAGGTATCTCCGAATCCGACGACCAAATGCGCGTCGTCCTGCTCCAGCAGGTCGCCGATCCGGATGGTGACTTCCCCATGGTGGAAACCTGTGGCGTACCTTCGGTTCCGCCTGTCCGAGGAGCCGCTGACGGCGGTCAGCTCCGCTGCCAGGGCGCGCGCCGCAGGATCCCCGGGATGCTCGGCGGCAAAAGAATGGGCCAACGCGAGTGCGCGATCGTACCGGCCGGAGTCTCGCTGGTAGCGGATAAGACGAAGCGACGCCTGGTCGCGTAACTCTCTGAGCCGGTCGATCCAGGGACGGGCCCACGGCAGGTGCTCGACGTCGACGAGGGGTCGCTGGCCCCACAGGGTCAGCGCCTCCTGTAGCTGCGGGATAGCCCGCAGCGGGCCCAGGCCGAGCGAATCCAGTACGAGGCGTTCGAAGCGCCAGACATCGATGGCATCGGGGTCGAGGTTCAGCCGGTAGCCCGGATTCGGACCGGAGTCGATGGTCAGGAGCGTCGAGAGCCTGCCCCGCCGGTCGGGATCAAGTGCGGTCCGGATCATGGAAATGCACTTGTAGAGGTGGAGTTCGTCGTTACGCCCGGGACGGCTCACCGGATCGTGGCTGACGGCTCGAAGTACCTCGGAAATCAGCTCGCTTGACCTGACCGTCCTGCCGACATCCATGGCCAGCCGGATGAGCACTGCCATCGCCCGCGGCTCCAGATGCCGGCGGTGCAAGCCGCGGATCAGCTCCGCGCGATCCATCACGCGAAGCTCCACTGCGACCACGAAAGGATTGTGCCTGATCAGCAGATCGGCATCAATTCATCAGCGTTCAGTCATCAGAACCCGCATTGCGTCGTAAGCGGCGGCCAGCGTCCCATGGACGCAGCCACAGCGGCAGGTCACACCGCCCTGCTCGCCTCTCAGAGGCCTGCTGTGTCCGAACGAGACTCGATCCACGCCGTTGGGCCGGGGGCTGGGAGCAGCAGATGACTAGCGTCATGGAAAGAACCACCACCGGCACGGCCAGACCTGAAGCACCGCAGACGGACGTCAGCGCCTCCACGCGTTTCCTGTGCAGCGCGCCATACCTGCGCCGATCGATGATCCCTCGCGAAATCACCGACAAGCCGAGGCGTTTCGGCGAGCGTAAGAAAGCAGAACTCGTCGTTGGTAAGAGGTTCTGCCGCCTAGCCTTGAGTGATGACGCCTTGCTTGATCAGATGACCGCGGTCGATGTTGCTCAGGTGGTTCGCCACGCACACATCGGAAGGCGTCAGGCATGCATACGCGACATCGCGCTATGCGGGCTTTTGCTGTGCTGCGCCGTCCTCGCACCATTCGGCACCGTCGTCTGGCTGTTGCTCGGCACATCGCCGGTGACGCTTCCCTGGCTATGGAAACGCTCGCGCGGCCACCGCCAACGCCATCGCCGACATCTCGTCGGGCTGCTCGTGTTGTGCGCTGTCGCCGTCGTCGGCGCGATCGCTAACGGTGGCGGTGAAACCAGATCCCTGTTGACGCCGCTGGTCGCCTTGGCCTGTTGTTTGGTTGTCTATTTCACCGATGCCGTCGTGTCGTGGTTTCAGATCCGGCGGGTTCCGCGCTCGCTTGGCAGAGCACCGGCAAACCGGCTGCGCCGCAGGCTTCTGCGCTCCGGACTTGCAGCGGCGAAGTGCGCGTCGCAGGAAAACGTCGTCGTATACGAGCGCGCCCGCATCGTCGGGGTAGGCGACGATCGCGGCAAACACACCCTGACCGTTCCGATCGACGAGCCCGAGAAGGGCAAGGCGGTACAGCGGTTCTCCGCGCCGGATCTGACGCACTTCATCGCCAGGCACGTCCGCGCGCAGGGCATTGCAGACCCGAATTCCCATGCACTGCCCGATCTGCACGTCGACGAGGTGGTGGCCCGGCCGCTCGACCTGGCCTGCGACGACTCGCGCCAGATCGACTCGATGGGGCTGCGCGGCATGCTCATGAAACCGCCCTCTGGCAGCGCAGCGCGCGTGTACGTACGCGCCCAGGCCACCAGTTGGGGCGGAGAAGTGGTTGGAACCATCTTCGTCTCGGTAGCGCTGGAGGGCAGATTCCTCCGCCTGGTCGTGCTGCCCTACGTCCTCGGCCCGATCGCGCCCGAACTGCGCGTGGCCGACACGATAAGGCAGCGCGATCTGCCGACGCACTTGGTCCTCAGTTCAGCGCTCGCCGTCCGTGAATTCTGGCTTGCCATACGCGGTGCACACGCCTGCATGGCGAAACTCGCCGCGCGCCTCAAGCACGAGAAACCGCAACCAGAACCGATGTTCGCATTCGACGATGACCCGTCCGAGAAAGTCACTCTGCGCGAACGGTACTCGGTAGACACCAAGAACGATCTGCACCAGGCTGAGGACGGGGTCAGGATCATCCAGGTCATGGAACAGCGCGTGTTCGCAGTGACCGAGACCTTCCTCAAGGAGCACGGCATCGCCACGCACCAGTTCGAGCGGCAAGTCGGCCAAGTACTCAACAGCTACGTGATCATCGGTAGCAACAACAACGTAGCGGCCGCGGCGAACTCCCAAGCCGGCAACGGCAACACGATGACGGCCCAGCAATCCTCAGGAGCCAACTGATGGCAGCGACCCCGTCCCCTGGTCAGCACATCTCGGTCCACGGCGACTCCAACAACATCGCGGGTGCGGACTATGCCGTGGCCGGCAACAACAACCGGGTGGGGAGGCTGCCGCAAGACGGCGCGCCACTGAGCAGCCCGACGCCGGAGGAGTCATCCGGATCGCCGTTACCGGCCACGCCTTCCAGCCGCGACGTGTTCGTCATCCACGGTCAGGACGAGGCCGCACGCCAAGCCGTCTTCGCGCTCTTACACAGCCTCGACCTGCGGCCGCTGGAGTGGGAGGCCCTCGTAGGGCGGACCGGCAAGGCCACGCCCTTCCTCGGCGAGGTGATCACGCTCGCGGCGTCGACGACGCGCGCCGCACTCGTCATCCTCACCCCGGACGATGTCGTCAGGCTGCATCCACGGTTGTTGAACGAGGAACGCGACCCGCACGAGGCGCAGCTCAGCTGCCAGGCGCGACCCAACGTCTTCATCGAACTGGGGCTGGCCCTCATGGCCTATCCGTCGCGCACGGTGATCGTCGAGATCGGGTCGATGCGCCGCCCGTCGGACATCGGTGGCCTCAACGTCATCCGGTTCGACGGATCCACCGCCTCGATTCGGAAGGTTGCCAACCGGCTCAGGTTCGCCGGCTGCGCGGTCGACGACTCAGGAACCGACTGGCTCGATCCCGCGCGATTCGCCGGGCTTGACGCTCTCGGCCGGAGCGCCGAATGAGTTCTCCGCCTGCGGTGCCAGGCCGGACCGGTTAGTGCGCGTGACCAATAGTGTCTAGCGAGCGGAGAAACGCCCTGATCTCTCTCAGGTTCAACGCTCCGGCGTCGGCCGGGCTGATCACGATTCGCAGCTCGCGGCTGACGACCCGCGAACGCGACGTGGCGATGTAGGAGATCAGGATGAGTCTGATCAGCGCCTCCCTGTCGAGGGAGTCGACGCGTGCCAGGCCGGAGCCGATCAGCGGCATCGCCACCGACCCGCGTTCAGCATGGCTGTACACCGCGTCCCACAGGCCGTTCAGCCCCTGCCAAAGCAGGTCGGCACTTGAACTGGCCGTACCGTCTGATCCCATGCTGCTGTACGCCACGGCGAACAGCAGCCGGGACTTCGTGCCGAGGACGGCCACCGTGCCGATGGGATACCGCTTGAGTTTGCCCACTGGCTTGGTACCCCGCCGCTCCATCAGGATCGGCTGCCGACCGTGCAACGCCACCGTAAGTTCGCGGTCGAGCTTCGCGACGTCGCCTCCGTAGACGCGCTCAAGTAATTGCCCTTGCACGCTCGCGGGACTGATCACCCGAGACCCGGCCAATGCCGTATCGAAGGTATCGGAGAAGCCCACGACGAGATGCGCGTCCTGCTCGAAGAGGTCGCCTACACGCAGCCGCACCGCAGTCGCCGGATGGTGAAAGCGATGAGCGATTTCTTTGACTGGCCTATTGCGCCATGCTGACCAGGCGAGGCAGACCACGGCCGTGGCCAGGCTGATCAGTCCGGGCGCGCGAAGCGTGTGCGGATACAGCTCGCCGACGAACTGCACCAGTGCGGACACCCCGCCGAAGGCCAGCAGAGTGCTGGCAGCAAACGGCTCCGCCACGCGCCACAAGCGGACCAGACGCCGGCGCGGAAGGCCGCCCCGCTTCACATTTGCTCCTCTGCATGGGCACGGCCGTCCATCGTCGGCACGCACGCACGGAACAAGACCGTTCGCAATCCGCTAGATACCCCTCGAGGGCACCAAGACACCCGATCAACTCAGTGCACTCATTCGGTGGGGCCCGCTCCGAAAGCCTGACCGCGTCGTCCACTTCCGCTGGCGGGTGAGCGTGGGCATACTGCCGTCATGGGAGGGAGCAGGAGCAGCAAGGCGCAGCACACGCGGCTGCGAGGTTATTTGCGCGTCGCCGCTCCACAGCCTTGAGCGGGCCGAGATGACGGCCGAGGACGATAGAACAAGAGGCTGGCAGGCGCCGAACGTGCCGGTGAACCGCTTCAGGCTCGACGCGAAGAAGCGGGGGAAGTATTTCGCGTGCGCGAAGTTCGCGGACTGCGCCTCAGAACCGATTCCGCGCGGTGAGTACAACCCTGCTCAACCGCCGAACTGTGCGACGCACCACGAGCCGATGACCGTGCATGTGGAGCCCGCGCAGTGAGCAATGTCAGCCAAGTCGCGAAGGCGAGCGTCACTGAGATCGGGCGCGGCGTGTACATCGCCAGCCTGCTGCCGAGCGCGACCATCGTGCTGTCGCTGTACGCGCTTATCGCATCGCACCTCTACCCGTGGGCGAAGCCGATAGCGCAGGGCGGAGCGCGTCCATCAACCGTCAGCCCCGGAATCGCATCCATTGTGCACACCACCACCTCGGCCGGCCCCATCGGCTACGTCCTACTCGTTCTCGGGATCGCCGTCGGAGCGTTCCTGTTGCGCCCGTTTCAGGTATCGGTGGTGCAGTTCCTGGAGGGCTACTGGACTGGCGCCCTGCTGCGCGGCCTGCCCGCCGCGCTCGCCATCGAGCGGCACAGGCGCATCTGGAGCGTAAACGACGCGCGCAGGCGCGCATCCGCCGCGAAGGCGCAGAGCAGCGAGTTCGAGGAGGTGGCTGCCTTCGCGGCACGGGCCGCCGCCGCCGACCGGATCAAACGACGCGGCATCCGTGTCGTCGCCCGATATCCCGGCCAGAGCGCCTGGATCCTGCCGACGCTGCTGGGCAATCACCTTCGGCGGGCCGAGACCACCGCCGGCGAGCGCTACGGACTCAAGACCGTCATCACCTATCCGCGACTGCGCCCGCACCTGTCCGACCCGGTCGACCGCGCGATCGCGGCGCGACTCGCGGTCATCGACAACTCGTCAATGTACTTCTTCATCTTCGGCTTCGAAGCAACCGTCACCGGCCCGCTGCTCGCACGGTTGGACGGGTGGAGCCTGATTTCACCGATGTTCTGCGCACTCGCCGGACTCTGCTATCGCGGCGCACGAGTCGCGGCCCGTGCCTACGGTCTCGCGCTCGCCACCGCATACGATCTGCATCGCTTCGACATGCTCAAAGCCCTGCATCTGCGACTGCCCGGAAACCTCGAGGAGGAGCGCGACGCCAACGAGGAGCTCTCCCGCTTTCTAGAAGAGGATCCGATGTCCCTGCTCCCGCCCGCGGCTTGGGACGCCTATGAGCATGAGGGTTCTGAGCAGAGCGCGACCGAAGCGCGGTCCGCGTCCCAGTCCGGGGCGCCGAGCGGCCCCTGAGATCACGGCGGGGAGGAAGAGCGCTGCTGCTCGTGCGCGCTCGCGTCGCCCACGAAGACTGAGCTGGCGAACCCCACGACGTGGACGAGCACGGCAGCGCCCTCACCCTGCGCCGTGGCCTTCCGGGTGACCAACTCCGTCAACTTCCCGAAGTCCGCGTTGGGATCCTCGACGGGCACGGCCAAGTCGAGGTGCCCCCGCATCTGTACCCGACGAGTCAAGGTGACCCTGCCCGCCGCTATGGGCCATGAGTCCGGAACGATGATGTCCACTGAGGCGCGGCACCCGGTAATGAACACCTCGACCAGCGCAGTGCGCGGTACCGCCGCATCGCGCAGATCGACAGTCGCCTTCCCGAAACAGGCGACGACCGAGATGTGCCTGGGTGTTTGAGCCGCGTCGGCTGCCCTGAAGGCGCCGTCCCGAAAGGGGCCGGCGAACACCCGGCGCAAGGTGTCGGCGTCGCGCCGGGAGGGGTGCGACGGCGCCGGGGTGGCCACCATGATCCGCACTCCTCCCGCGACGAGCAGTGAGCCTAGCGCCGGCCACCCGTAACGGTGCCACAGGACTGCGTCCTCGGCCAGAACCAGCAGCAACCCGGCCACGGCCAGGACCACCGGCAGCAAGCGCCGCCCACTTCGCACGGCGCTGCCCGCCACGAGCAGCACGGCGGCGCAGATAAGAATCACGCCCGCATGCGCGATGAGTGTCGCACCAGCTCTGACGAGCGCGTCCGGCCCGGCAACGGCGAGCGTCGTGCCCGTACTGATGCCAACCGTCGCGGCCGCAGCCCGGAGGGGCGAGATCGGCCGAATGGGCATCGCCATATTGTGCCAGCGAGGGTTCGTCCCGTCCGTGTTACTGCAAAGCCCACGGTTCCTGTAATCCGCTCCTTCGTACAGACCACAGCTGAATAAGCCTTCGAGTGCGAGCTCGCATACGGCTCGGAATGTGACGAACGGGCCCATCCGGGAACGCCAGAGTGCTAAGAGTGCGCTGCGGCAAGCGCGGACCTGCGCAAACGCGGACCACTCTGCATGGTGCTGACCCGCAGGGACATTTCGGTCACGACTCGACGGTGAACGCCCTGGTCAGAAACGTCCTCGTGCGGCGAGTCGGCTTGAGCCCGCAGGTCGGCCTACCATCCGCGCTTGGATGCTCCGAGCGTGCTCCAACGGTTCCTGACGGTGGGTCAAGGGCGTGAAGCGGCTCGAACTGTTACGAGTCGCGTCGGGAAGTGCCGGTCCTTCACCGCGGTGGCCATGAATCCCGCCGGACGAGTGGACGTCTGATGATGCGTCAAACGATCAGCACCCTCAACTTCAGCGTGATATCCGAGGTTCGCGTCTCGAAACCTGATCGACTCGGCTCAAGATCTCCCACTATTCCGGGCGCGGGTGACAGCGTGTTCTGGCCTTGTTCCCGTGAGGTTCCGTAAGGTGGTGGCGTGTCGACGCCGTACCGTGCCGCGTCGCTCGCTGATCTGCCGATCGGCTTGGCGATGAACGTCACCGGTGTCATTCCGTGCCCACTCACAACGCGGCTCGGCTTTGCGCCCGCTCATAGTCCCAGCGCACCGCTCCAGCCGCCTTTCGCTCGTACCACGTCCGTTGTACGGCACAAGCACGTGGGCCGCACTCAGCGCTTGAACGCGGCCGCCAGTCCCGCGCAGACCGCACACCTGGCAGCGGCCGCCAGTTGGGCGAAATCGTGATCGCGGTCGTCTATGTCGGCGGGCAGACGAAGTCTGCCGCACAGGGAAGTGGTGCCCGCGCTCGCCACGCGGACGGCGTGGCCCTTGCGCAGGGTCCGCCTGGTCGGCGTACGCACCGTTGTGGTGGTCTGCCAGCTGGTTCCGTATCGAACGAAGAAGTCCACGCAAGTCCATCGAAGTGGTGGGGTGGGCGGGTGCGGGAAGACGTGCGAGTTCGTCAGACGCGCTCGGCGTTCGTGCGCTCGAGCCCGCTCAGCAGCGCTCCGGTCTCCTCGGCCACGCGGTAGTACGACGTACGGGCTTGCCGCTCTCCGCGCTGCGCGTGCTCCATGCGTTGCCGGGCCGTGGTGGCGGCCGAAGAGTGCGGCGCGCTCAGTGCCTCCCGCAGGTATTGCGCGGCCCGTTCCATGCGTTCGCGCGCGGCGCGCCACGCGTGCTGGGCTGCGCGCCGCCGCGCGACGAGCTGGGCCCGGTTCTCCACTGTCCGAGCAGCCGGCGTCGGCGGGAGGACGAGCCTGGATTCGCCGGGCCACCGTCGGCTGCCGTCCCGGCTTGGATGAGAATTGTCGGTTGATAGCAGGGCGTCCACGGGGACCGCCGATCTTCTCGCACGAGCGAGAGGGTTTTCGCCACGCGATGCGGCGTAGTCACCATTCTACAGGTCGATTGTTACGAGCTGTGAGCATCGCTCTCTCAGGGCGCGCTCGTGGCGGGCTCCGAGAGCCCGCCACGAGCAGCGACACCCCGCACGTGTTCGGGCACGAGTAGCGGGCGAGAGCGGGTCAGCGGCCGCGGCCGCGGAAGTACTGGGAGGCCTTGGCCGCGCCGACCCGGGCAGGCGATCATCAGGTCGAGGCCGGAGCGCAGCGCGGAGATCTGCGGACGGGCGGACACCCCGCCGAAGA
>Ga0070741_10008307_pt1 | contig 20928 bp, 18 predicted proteins | sample Coa_R1_4_FD_66440 | JGI IMG/M metagenome (GOLD analysis project Ga0070741, IMG submission 66440) | Surface soil microbial communities from Centralia Pennsylvania, which are recovering from an underground coalmine fire - Coalmine... | ecosystem: Environmental > Terrestrial > Soil > Unclassified ...
CCTGTCCTCCGACAAGGGGACGCACGCGGAGAAGGGCTTCTTCGCGAAGATGAAGACGAAGGTCTCGAACCTGGTCGCGAGCCGGTAGGCCATCGCCGCCGGCCGCGCGCGTCAAACGCTTGGCTCGACCCGCCGGGTTTTTGCCCCGCGCGTAACGTCCGCGCCCGCCCTCGACCGCGCTCCGCGTCTGGCACGCCTTTGCATCGGCGAGACCCGATGCGGAACGACCGCAAGCGGCGCGTGCTCGTCTGCGGCGCGACCGGGTTCATCGGCCGGAACGTCGCCGAGGCGCTCGCCTGCCGCGAGGACCTCGAGGTGCGCGGGACGCGATTCGGGTCGCCGGCGTACGACCATCCCGCCGTTTCGTTGATACGCTGCGACCTCCGGGATCCGGCGGACGTCGCGCGCGCGCTCGACGGCGTCGACGTGGTGATCCATGCCGCCGCGGTCACGTCCGGGGCGCGGGACATCGTGTCGCGCCCGTGGATCCACGTGACGGACAACGCCGTCATGAGCTCGCTTCTCTTCCGCGCCGCGCACGAGCAGCGCGTCGAGCACGTCGTCTTCCTCAGCTGCAGCGTGATGTACCCGTCGCGACCGGAGCCGCTCCGTGAAGGCGATTTCGACGCGAGCCGGCCGATCCCGACGCCGTACTTCGGTGCCGCGTGGACGAAGGTCTATCTCGAGCGGATGTGCGAGTTCTACGCGGGCCTCGGCGCGACGCGGTACACCGTCGTCCGCCACTCGAACGTCTACGGCCCGTACGACAAGTTCGACCTCGAGCGCTCGCACGTCTTCGGTGCGACGATGACGAAGGTGCTGACGGCGACCGACGGCCGGATCACCGTCTGGGGCGACGGCAGCGAAGCGCGCGACCTGCTCTACGTCTCGGATCTCGTCGACTACGTGAGCGTCGCGATCGACCGGCAGACGACGCCGTTCGAGCTGCACAACGTCGGCAGCGGGCGCGCGGTCATGGTCGACGAGCTCGTCGACAAGATCGTCGCGTGCTCCGGTCGTCGGCTCACCGTCGAGTACGACGCGGGGCGTCCGTCGATCCCGACGAGCCTCTGCCTCGACAGCTCCCGTGCCCGGGACACGTTCGGCTGGGAGCCCGCCGTCTCGCTCGACGAAGGGATCCGGCGGACGATGACGTGGTATCGCGAGCACCGCCTGCCGCGTGCCGTGCCGGATCGGCAAGAGCTGCCCACGGCGGGCACCGCGTTCCCGTCCAGTGCGCGGCTCGCCTGATCGCGACGTCGCGACACGGTGGCATGACGCTTGCGTCGAGCCGAGCGGCGAACTCGATGGCGACGGCCGCGCGTTTGGAGATCGTTTCCGAGAGTCGCGTCGCGACGCGATGCACCGCGTACGCCGAGCGCGGGTTCGTCGTCGAGCGCGGCGTCCTCGACTCCGACACGTGCGCGCGGCTCCGGCGGAGCGCCGAGGCGCTCCCGTCGTTCGTCGCCGGCGACCCGAGCCCGGCGAACAACCCGCACCGGTCCCATGCCGAGTTCCTCGAGCTCCTGCGCATGCCCGCGATCGTGCGCGTCGCCCGGGAGCTCGTCGGCGGCTCCGTGAATGGCCTGCAGACGCAGGTGCTCTACACGGTGCCGGGCACGCCCGGCTTCCAGGTCCACCAGGACGACTACTACATCCGGACGACCTCCGACGCGCTCGTGTCCGCGTGGATCGCCCTCGAGGACGCAACGCCCGAGAACGGCGGTCTCTTCGCCTATCCCGGGAGCCACCGCGAGCCGGTCCTTCCCGTCGAGGACGTTCCGGGCGCCGTCCCGCATCCCGCGCAGACGTTCAACGGCCTCCGCCTCCGGACGCGCGTCCCGCCCAACTATGCGCGCGAAGATCTCGACGTCCCGGCGGGTGCGGTCGTGTTCATCCACGGTCGCCTCCTGCACGGCTCTCACGACAACCGCTCCGCGCGCTCGCGGATGACGATCCTCACGAGCTACGTCCGCCAGGGCGAGCCGTTCCGACGCGGCGAGCGCGGGCAGCGCACGCCGATCGACGTCGACTGACGACCGTGTCCGCGCTCACCGTCGGCCTCGCCCAGATCAACAACAGCTTCTCGGGCCACAGCTACCTGCCGTACTCGACGGCGCTCCTCCAGGCATACGTCGAGGCGCAGGCAGGGGACCCCGCGCGCTACCGCTTCCTCCTTCCGCTCTACCGCCGGCGACGCGTCGACGCCGCCGTGGCGCACCTCGCCGACGCGGACGTCGTCGGGTTCAGCGCCTACGTCTGGAACATCCGGCTCTCGCTCGAGATCGCGCGTCGCCTGAAGGCGGAGAGACCCGAGACGCTCGTCGTGTTCGGCGGCCCGCAGGTTCCGGATCAGCCGGAAGCCTTTCTGCGCCAGCATCCGTTCGTCGACGTGGTCGTGCACAACGAGGGCGAGCCGACGTTCCTCCGGCTCCTCGAGCGCCACCCCCACCGCGACTGGGCGGACATTCCGGGGATCGGCTTCCTTCGCGCCGATGGCACGTGCGTGCGACAGCCGAACGCCGAGCGCGTGCGCGACCTCGCCGTCGCGCCGTCGCCGTATCTCCGCGACACGTTCGCGCCGCTGATGGCGGCCCATCTAGACGAGACCTGGATCGCACTCTGGGAGACGAACCGCGGCTGCCCGTTCGCGTGCACCTTCTGCGACTGGGGCTCCGCGACGGCGTCCAAGGTGACGAAGTTCGACGACGCGCGACTCCGCGACGAGGTCGAGTGGTTCGCGCGCCACCGCATCGAGTTCGTCTTCTGCTGTGACGCGAACTTCGGCATCCTGCCGCGTGACGTCGAGATCGCCGGCTGGGTCGCCGAGACGAAGGCGCGGACCGGATTTCCCCGCGCGCTCTCCGTCCAGAACACGAAGAACGCGACGGAGCGGGCCTACCGGACGCAGAAGATCCTCGCCGACGCCGGGCTGAACAAGGGCGTCGCGCTGTCGCTCCAGAGCGTCGACGCGACGACGCTCGCCGCGATCAAGCGCGACAACATCTCCCTCGGCACGTACCTGGAGCTCCAGCGACGCTTCACGCGCGACCACGTCGAGACCTACAGCGACCTGATCCTCGGCCTCCCGGGCGAGACCTACGACGCGTTCGTCGACGGCGTGGCGCGGGTCATCGAGAGCGGGCAGCACAACCGGATCCAGTTCAATAACTGCTCGATCCTGCCGAACGCCGAGATGGCGGACCCGGAATACCGGGCACGCTGGGGCCTCGTCACCGTCGAGTGTCCGATCGTGAACATCCACGGCGCGCTCGAAGAGACCGAGGACGGCATCCGCGAGACGCAGGAGCTCGTGGTCGCGACGGCCGCGATGCCGGCGGGGGACTGGCGTCGCGCGCGGGCCTTCGCCTGGATGACGGCGCTCCTCCACTTCGACAAGCTGCTCCAGATCCCGCTCGTCGTCCTGCACGCGCTCGGCGGCATCGGCTACCGGCGCCTGATCGAGGCGTTCATGGCGGTCGAGACGTCGCGATCCCCGCTCATCGGCGGCGTCCGCGACTTCTTCGTCGAGCGCGCGCGCGACATCCAGGCGGGCGGTCCCGAGTACGTCTACTCGCGCGACTGGCTCGGTATCTACTGGCCCGCCGACGAGTACGTCTTCATCCGGCTGACCGCGGAGCGGACCCTCGATCGCTTCTACGACGAAGCGCGCGCCGTGCTCGACGGCATGCTCGCGGCGGGAAGCGCCGTCCCGCGCGCCGCGCTCGACGACGCCGTCACCGTGAACCGCGCGCTCGTGAAGCAGCCGCACGCCGGCGACGACGTGATCGTTCGCCTGACGCACGACATCCTCGCCTTCTATCGCGACGCGCTCGAGGGGACGCCGGGCGAGCTCCGGGCCGCCCCCGTCTCGTACGTGATCGATCGCTCGAGCGAGCGCTGGAACGACCTCCAGGCCTGGAGCCGGGAGGTCGTCTGGTACGGGAACAAGAAGGGCGCGTACCTCTACGGCAACCGCGCCGCGACCGGCGCGCTCGCGGGTCACTACTGACGGCGATGCGCTACCGGACGCTCGGCGAGACGGGACTCGTCGTCTCGGAGATCGGCTTCGGCGCCTGGGGGATCGGCGGCCAGAGCCCCGGCGCGACGTCGTACGGCCCGACGCGCGACGACGTCTCGCGCGATGCCCTCCGGCGCGCCTTCGATCGCGGCATCACGTTCTACGACACCGCGAACGTCTACGGCGACGGCCACAGCGAGGCGCTGATCGGGGCCGCGTTCCGCACGCGACGCGACCGGATCGTCATCGCAACGAAGGCGGGCCGCCCGGAGTACGCCGGTCCGCCGGACTACTCGGCGACCGAGCTCAGGCGCTCGCTCGAGGGGAGCCTTCGCCGCCTCGCCACCGACTACGTGGACCTGCTCCAACTCCACGACCCGCCGGTCGCGACGCTGCGCGACGATGACGCGCTGCTGACGCTCGACCGGCTCCGGGCCGAGGGCAAGGTCCGCGCCGTCGGCGTCTCGGTCCGCTCGCCCGACGACGGCCTGCGCGCCGTCCGCGACCTCGGCATCGGCGTCGTGCAGGTGAATCTCAGCCTGATCGACCAGCGCGCGTGCGAGAACGGCCTCCTGACGATCGCGACGGCGTGTCGTGCGGGCGTCGTCGCCCGGACGCCGCTCTGCTTCGGGCTCCTCTCCGGCCGCGTCGCGCCCGACGCGCTCTTCGACCCGAGCGATCACCGCAGCCGGTGGCCCCGCCCGCAGATCGCGCGCTGGGCCGAGGCGAGCCGGCTCTTCATTGCGACGGTCGCCGAGCGCGAGCGCCAGACGCCGGCGCAGCTCGCGCTGCGCTTCTGTCTCTCGCTGCCCGGCGTGTCGACGGTCATCCCCGGCATGCTCTCGCCGGCGGAGGTGGAGGAGAACGCCGCGGCGTCGGACCTCGGTCCCCTCGGCGCGCGCGACCTCGCCGAGATCGCGCGCGTCTACGGCTCGCAGACGTTCTTCCTCGGTGCCGCATGAGCCTCCAGGTGTGGGAGGCGGAGGTGAGCCTCCAGGTGTGGGAGGCGGAGGTGAGCCTCCAGGTGTGGGAGGCGGAGCTATGAGCAGCGTGCCGGACGCCTGCGACGAGCTGCTCGCCTCGGCGGATCGTCTGCTCGCAGCGAACGAGCCGCGGGCGGCGGTGACGCTGTACCAGCGCGTCCTCCACGACCATCCCGGCCACGTCGGCGCGTGGTGCCGCCTGGGTCAGGCGCTCTGGAGCCTCGGCGAGCACGGGCTCGCGCAGCAGACGGTCGAGGTGGCGCTGCGGGTCGACCCCGACGCGCTCGAGGCGCTCGCGCGGCTCGGCGAGATGCACCGCGATCGGCTCGACTTCGCCGGCGAGCGACGCTGCCACGCGCGGATGGTCGCGGCGATCGAGCGCCGCGTCGGGCGCGGCGAGCCGGTCACCGCCGCGCTGGCGCAGACGTACGCGAGCGCGCTCGTCGCCGTCGGCGCCGGCGAGGCGGCGCTCGACGTGCTCCGGCGGCTCGACGAGGCCGTGCCGGCCGGCAACCTGTGGCTCCTCCAGATCGAGGCGCTCGAGCGGCTCGGCGAGTACGAGCGGATGCTCGCGCTCTACCGCTCGCAGCTCGAGCGCCGTCGTCCGCTCGAGGCGCGGCGCGGTCCGATCTTCCTGGACAGCGGCTGGGACTTCCCGAGCTCGCTCGGCGATCTCGGGGCGCGCATCGGGACGTTCGCGCTGCTGCAGCAGGAGGGCGTGTACCCCGGGCGCCGCGGTGTCGTCCGCGCCGGTGGCGCTATCGCGAATCCGACGTACCTCGACTACTGGACGCATCACGTCGACGTCGTGCGCGATGCCGCCGCGACGGCCGGGGACGTCCACGACACCAACGCGGTGCTGCTCCCCGACGGGACGTGCCGGTACGTGTTCCACGCTTTCGCCGCGCTGAACGCACGGCGGATCGCCGCCGGCCGGTCGCCGCTCCTGGCACTCCGGCCGGACCACGTCGCGCGGGGCGAGGAGGCGCTGGCCCGACTCGGGCTGCCGCCGGAGAAATGGTTCGTCGCCCTCCACGTCCGCCACGGTGGCTACAAGCGGGATCACACCGATCATCGGAAGGTCCACGTGAACAGCGACGTGATGACCTACTTGCCGGCGATCGCGGCGATCGTCGCGCGCGGCGGCTGCGTCATCCGGATCGGCGACCCGGCGATGCCCCCGCTCCCCGCGCTCGACGGCGTGATCGACCTCGCGACGCACCCCGCGAAGAGCGACTGGCTCGACGTCTACTGCCTCGCCCGCTGTCTCTTCCTGCTCGGGACGGGCTCGGGGCCGGTGCAGGTTGCGGCGACCTTCGGCGTGCCGGTCGCGGTCGCGAACCTCTTTCCCGTGACGATGACCGCGAGCTCGCCCGTGGACATCGTCTGGCCGAAGCTCCTCCGCCGGCGCGACGACGGTCGCCTCGTCCCGTTCGCGGACCTCTTCCAGCCGCCGCTCCTCGAGCAGAGCTTCGCCGACACGCTCGATCGCCTTGGCATCGACGTCGTCGACAACGAGCCCGAGGAGATCGTTGCGCTGGTCGCCGAGATGTTCGAGCGCGTGCGCGGGACCTGGCGGGAGACGACCCCAGACGAAGCGCTGCAGGCCCGGTACAAGGCGCTCGCGCCGACGCCGGCGGTGGAGCAGGTCGGCCGGATGTGCACCGCGTTCCTCCGGAAGCACGCCGCGCTCCTGCCGCCGATTCCAGCGCGCCCGACCCGGCAAGATCTGCCGGGCGGAGCGCGGTGAGGTCGCCGGGATGGCCGATCCTCGTGGCGCTCCGCCACGGACCACGCTGGCACGCACGATGCACCACACGGGAGCCGTCATGCGCGCGACACGATCACGACCGCAGGTCTCCAGCGACGGCGACGATCTCGCCTACGTCGCCGCCTACTTCGAGCGCTCGGCGAGCCTCGCCCGCGACCTCCCCGTGGTCGCGCTCGCCGACATCATCGCGGTGATCGACGCGGCCCGCGCCGCCGATCGGCTCGTCTTCGTGATCGGCAACGGCGGCAGCGCCGCGACCGCCGCGCACTTCGCGAACGACCTCGGGAAGGGCGAAGGCTCGATGCTCGCGGCCCCGTGTCGCGTCGTCTGCCTGACGGACAACGTGCCGCTGCTCACCGCGTGGGCCAACGACTTCGGCTACGTGGACGTGTTCGCGAATCAGCTTCGGTCGCTCTGCCGCGCCGGCGACGTCGTGGTCGCGTTCTCGGGTAGCGGCAACTCGGACAACGTCGTGAACGGCCTCCTGATGGCGCGCGAGCGCGGCGCGGTCACGATCGGCTTCACCGGCTTCGACGGCGGCCGGGTCCGGGCGCTCGTCGATCACTGCTTCCTCGTCCCGATCGACGACATGCAGCACGTCGAGGACATGCACCTCCTCGCCGCGCACGTCGTCTACGCGGCGCTGCGCGACGTCCACACGCCCGCCGTCCCGCGTGCGATCGCGACGGCGAAGCGGCTCGAGGTCGGCGCGCCGTGAGCCGTCGCCGCATGCTGGTGACGGGCGGCGCCGGCTTCATCGGCAGCCACCTGGTCGAGCGCCTCCTCGCCGACGGCCACGAGGTCTCCGTCGTCGACGATTTCGCGACCGGCCGACGGGCGAACCTCGCCGCGTTCGACCGGGAGCCGCGGTTGACGCTGATCGAGGCCGACGTCGTCCATCATGCCGCCGTCCGCGAGGCGTGCACCGGCGTCGATACGGTCTTCCACCTCGCGGCGCTCGCCGATATCGTCCCGTCGATCCAGCGGCCGCTCGAGTACCACCGCGCGAACGTCGACGGCACGACGAGTGTGGTCGAGGCGGCGCGCTCGGCCGGCGTCCGTCGCTTCGTCTACGCCGCGTCGTCGTCCTGCTACGGCATTCCGGACCGCTATCCGACGCCGGAAGACGCCCCGGCGCGCCCGCAGTACCCGTACGCGCTCAGCAAGTACCTCGGCGAGCAGATCGTCCTCCACTGGGGACGGTTCTACCGGCTGCCCGCCGTCTCGCTCCGCCTCTTCAACGTCTACGGTCCGCGCGCGCGCACGACGGGCGCGTACGGCGCGGTCTTCGGCGTCTTTTTGGCGCAGCTTCTGGCGGGCAAGCCGCTCACCGTCGTCGGCGACGGGACGCAGATGCGTGACTTCACCTACGTGACGGACGTCGCCGACGCCTTCGTCCGCGCGGCCGAGGCGGACGTCGTGGGCGAGATCTTCAACGTCGGCTCGGGGAGCTCGCAGAGCGTGAACCGCCTGGTCCAGCTGCTCGGGAACCCGCCGGCCGTCCACGTCCCGAAGCGTCCCGGCGAGCCCGATTGCACGCTCGCCGACACGGCGAAGATCCGGCGCGCGCTCGGCTGGTCGCCGCGCGTCACGTTCGAGGACGGCGTCGAACGGATGGTCGCCGCGATCGACCACTGGCGCGACGCGCCGGTGTGGGACGTCGCGTCGATCGCGAGCGCGACGCGCGACTGGTTCGCGTACCTCGGCCCCCAGGCGGGAGCCGGCTGACGTGGCGGAAGCGGCCGAGAAGATCCGCGAGCTCTCCGAGCTCGCCGTCGACCTCGGACGGCTCCGGGCCGCCGGCAAGCGCATCGTGCACGCGCACGGCGTCTACGATCTGCTGCACCCGGGCCACATGCGCCACCTCGAGTCGGCGAAGCGCATGGGCGACATCCTCGTCGTGACGCTCACCGAGGACCGGTTCGTGAACAAGGGACCGCACCGCCCCGCGTTCCCGGCGGAGCTGCGCGCCGAATCGGTCGCGGCGCTCGCGGCCGTCGACTACGTGGCGATCAGCCGGAGCCCGCTCTCCCTCGACGCGATCCGGACCCTCAAGCCCGACATCTACGTGAAGGGCGCCGACTACCGCGACCCCGAGAAGGACGCGACCGGCGGGATCACGAAGGAGATGGAGGTGGTCGCCGCCGTCGGCGGCGAGGTCGCCTTCACCGACGACATCGCGTTCAGCTCGTCGTCGCTCCTGAACCGTCACCTGCCGTTCTTCTCGCGCGAGACGACGCGCTGGCTCGACGACTTCCGCCGCTCGCACCGCGCCGACGAGATCGCCGGCCACCTCGACGCGCTCCGCGGGCTCCGCGTCCTCGTCGTCGGCGAGGCGATCGTCGACGAGTACGTGTCGTGCGAAGCGCTCGGGAAGTCGGGCAAGGAGCCGATCCTCGCCATGCGCGAGTGCTTGGCGGAGGCGTATGCGGGCGGCGCGCTCGCGATCGCGAACCACCTCGCGGACATCGCGGGCGAGGTGCGGCTCGTGACGTGCACCGGCCCGGAGCGCGAGCGCGCGACGTTCGTCCGCGACCATCTCCGCCCGGAGATCGGCGCGACGCTCCTCGAATGGCAGGACGCCCCGACGATCGTCAAGCGGCGCTACGTCGACCGCTACTTCGGGACGAAGCTGCTCGAGGTCTACCGGATGAAGGACGCCCCGCTCCGAGCGAGGGAAGCGGCCGCGTTCGCGGACGCCGTCGCCCGCGAAGTCGCGGACGCGCACGTCGTGCTGGTGGCGGACTATGGCCACGGCCTCTTGTCGCCGGCGCTCGCGGAGCAGCTCGCGACGACCGCGCGCTTCCTCGCCGCCAACACGCAGCTGAACGCGGCGAACACCGGCTTCCATACGATCTGGAAATATCCGTGCGCCGACTTCGTCTGCCTCCACGAGGGCGAGCTGCGCCTCGCCTTCCGGAGCCGCACCGACGACGTGCGCGAGCTCGCGGCCGAGCTGGCACGCCGCCTCGGGACGCGGCGGCTCATGGTCACGCGCGGATCGAACGGCACGCTCCTCTACGAGCGCGACGGCGGGTTGGTCGACACGCCCGCCCTCGCGACGCGCGTCGTCGACCGCGTGGGCGCGGGGGACGCGGTGCTCGCGCTGACCTCGCTCTGCGCCGTCGCGGACGTCCCGCCGGACGTGACGGGTTTTCTCGCCAACGTCGCCGGCGCCGATGCCGTCGCGAGCGTCGGCAACAGCCGCGCGCTCGAGCGCCTGCGCCTCCAGCGCAGCGTCGAGTCGCTGCTCAAGTAGGAGCGGTCGATGGCGAACGGACGCATCGAGCAGGTCCTCGTGACGGGCGGCGCCGGCTACGTCGGCAGCGCGCTCGTGCCAAAGCTCCTCGCCGCCGGCTACCGCGTGCGCGTCCTCGACCTCTACCTCTACGGCGACGACGTCCTCGAGTCCGTCCGCGACGACCCACGACTGGAAGAGATCCATGGCGACATCCGCGATCGCGACGTGGTCGCACGGGCGGTCGCCGGCGTCGACGCCGTCATCCACCTGGCGTGTATCTCCAACGACCCGAGCTTCGAGCTCGACCCGGCGCTCGGCCGCTCGATCAACTTCGACGCCTTCGGAACGCTCGTCGACCTGGCGCGCGACGCCGGCGTCCGGCGCTTCGTCTACGCGTCGTCGTCGAGCGTCTATGGGCTCTCGGACGCCGAGCACGTGACCGAGGACCTGCCGCTCCGGCCGCTCACCGACTACGCGCGCTACAAGGCGCTCTGCGAGGACGTGCTGCGCGAGAAGCGCGCGCCGGGCTTCGTCACGCTGATCCTCCGGCCCGCGACCGTCTGCGGCTGGGCACCGCGGCTCCGGCTCGATCTGACGGTCAACATCATGACGAACCACGCCGTGAACCGCGGCCTGATCACGGTCTTCGGCGGCTCGCAGATGCGGCCGAACATCCACATCGAGGACATGACCGACCTCTACGTGCGCTCGCTGCAATGGCCCGCGGAGGTCATCGACGGGCGGACGTACAACGCCGGCGACCAGAACCTCTCCGTCGCGACGATCGCCGAGGCCGCGCGACGCGTCGTCGGCGGCGACGTCCGCGTCGAGACCGCGCCGACCGACGACCACCGCTCCTACCGCATCACGTCGACGCGGCTCGCCGAGGAGCTCGGTTTCACCCCGCGGCACTCGGTCACGGACGCGATCGCGGAGCTCGCCGCGGCATTTCGGGCGGGACGCGTCCCGGATCCGTTGAACGACGACCGCTACTACAACGTGCGCCGCATGCAGCGGCTCGCGCTCCGCTGAGGGCCGCGTGCGGACGGTCGCCGCGGTACTCGTCGAAACGGGGCGTCCTCTCGCGCTCGAGGAGCTCGAGATCCCGCCGCTCGCGCCGGGGCAGGCGCTCATCGAGATCGCCTACAGCGGCGTCTGCCACACGCAGGTGCTCGAATGCCGTGGTCATCGCGGCGTCGATCGCTGGCTGCCGCACTGCCTCGGGCACGAGGGGACCGGGATCGTGCGCGAGGTCCCGCCGGGCACGACGAAGGTCGGCGTCGACGATCCGGTCCTGCTGTCGTGGATCAAGGGATCCGGGCGCGACGTCGCGGGCACCGTCTACCGTCTCGGCGACCGCCGCGTGCATGCCGGCGCCGTGACGACGTTCGCCCGGCTCGCGGTCGTCAGCGAGAACCGTTTGACGCCGCTCGCTGCCGACGCGTCGCTGCGCGACGCGACGGTCCTCGGCTGCGCGCTGCCAACCGGTGCGGGCGCGGTGCTGAACACGGCCGGCGCGCGCGCGGGCGACCGCCTCGCCGTCTTCGGTGCGGGCGGCGTCGGGCTCTGCGCGGTCGCCGCGGCGGCACTCGCGGGCTGCGATCCGGTGATCGCCGTCGACGTGCGTCCGGAGAAGCTCGCGCTCGCACGGCGGCTCGGCGCCACGCATGGCGTGGATGCGTCGACCGAGGACGCGCGCGCCGCGATCGAACGCATCGTCCCCGGCGGCCTCGACGTCGCGATCGAGGCGACGGGGCGGCCCGACGTCATGGTCCAGGCGCTCGCGAGCGTCCGGCCGCGCGGCGGCGCCGCCGTCGTCATCGGCAACGCGCGACACGGCGAGCGGGTCGCGATCGATCCGTGGCAGCTGAACTGCGGCAAGCGCCTTCTCGGCACCTGGGGCGGCGACACGGACCCCGACCGCGACTTCCCGCGCTACGCGCGTCTCCTCGCCGGCGGACGCCTTCCCGTGAGCGCGCTCCTCTCCGCGCCGTACCGCCTCGCCGAGGTGAACCGCGCGCTCGACGACCTCGAGGCGGGCACGGTGGCGCGCCCGCTGATCGACCCACGGATGGAGTGACGACCATGGACGCCGCCGTCAGCCGCCGTCTGCTCTTCGAGATGCTCCGCATCCGCCTCGTCGAAGAAACGATCGCCGATCGCTACCCCGAAGGCGAGATGCGCTGCCCCGTCCACCTGAGCATCGGGCAGGAGGCGGTCGCGGTCGGCGTCGCAGCGAGCCTCGCCGCGGACGATTGCCTCATGAGCGCGCATCGCGCCCACGCCCACTACCTCGCGAAGGGCGGCGACCTCACCGCGCTGCTCGCCGAGCTGTACGGCCGTGCGACCGGCTGCTCGTCGGGTCGCGGCGGCTCGATGCATCTCGTCGACCTCGACGTGAACATGCTCGGCTCGACGCCGATCGTCGGGAGCGCGCTGCCGGTCGCGGTCGGGACCGCGTTCGGCGCGTGGCAACAGGGTCGGGGTGGCGTGACCGTCGTCTTCGTCGGCGAGGGCGCGACCGAGCAGGGCGTCTTCGCCGAGTGCCTCAACTTCGCCGCGCTGAAGCGGCTCGCGCTCGTCTTCGTCTGCGAGAACAACCTCTACTCGGTCTACTCGCCACTCGACGTCCGGCAGGCGCCGGCGCGCGACCGCGCGGCGCTCGCCACGGCGCACGGCATCCCGACCGCGTCGGGTGACGGCAACGACGTCGAGGCGGTCGTCGCCGCGACACTCGCCGCCACGGCGCGGGCGCGACGCGGCGACGGGCCGACGTACCTCGAGTTCGCGACCTACCGCTGGCGCGAGCACTGCGGCCCGAACTACGACAACGACCTCGGGTATCGCACCGAGGACGAGTTCGAGACGTGGCGCGCGCGCTGTCCGGTCGCAACGTATCGCGATCGCCTCCTCGCCTCGCGCGTCATCTCGACCGCCGACGTCGCCCACATGGAGGCGACGATCACCGCCGAGATCGAGGACGCATTCGCCGAGGCGCGCGGCGCGCCGTTCCCCCCCGCCGGGGAGCTCCTGGCGAATGTCTACGCGGAGGCGCTCGACTCGTGAGCCGCATCCTCAGCTACGCGGCGGCCGTTCGCGAGGCGATCGACCAGTCGATGGCGCGCGATCCCCGCGTGTACGTCATGGGACTCGGCGTCACCGACCCGAAGGGGACGTTCGGCACGACGCTCGGCCTCGTCGAGCGGTACGGGCCGCGCCGCGTCCTCGACATGCCGAACGCGGAGAACGCGATGACGGGCATCGCGATCGGCTCGGCGCTCGTGGGGATGCGGCCGATCATGACGCACCAGCGGGCGGACTTCGTCCTGCTCGCGCTCGATCAGCTCATCAACAATGCCGCCAAGTGGCACTTCATGTTCGGGGGGCGCATGCGCGCGCCGCTCGTCGTGCGGCTCGTGATCGGTCGCGGGTGGGGACAGGGGCCGCAGCACTCGCAGAGCCTTCAGGCGCTCTTCGCCCACGTGCCGGGTCTCAAGGTCGTGATGCCGACGACGCCCCACGACGCGAAGGGGATGCTCGTCGCGGCGATCGAGGACGACAACACGGTGATCGTCCTCGAGGACCGCTGGCTCCACGGGGTCGAGGGCCACGTGCCGGAGGATCTCTATCGCGTACCGCTCGGCACGGCCGCGACGCTCCGACCCGGCCGCGACGCGACGATCGTCGCGACCGGCTACCTGACGCTCGAGGCGCAGGCGGCGGCCGCCGAGCTCGCGACCGAGGGCATCGAGGCCGGCGTGATCGACGTCCGGACCCTGAAACCCTTCGACGCGGAGCACGTGCTCGCCGCCGTTCGCGAGACCGGACGCCTCGTCGTCGCCGACGCCGGCTGGCGGAGCCTCGGCTTCGCCGCCGAGGTCGTCGCCCGGGTCGCCGAGGACGCGCACGCCCATCTCAAGGCCGCCCCGCGCCGCGTGACGTGCCCCGACGCGCCGACGCCGACGACTCCGGCGCTCGCGAACGCGTACTACCCGCGCGCCGACGAGATCGCTGCCGCGGTCCGGACCCAGCTCGGACGCCGGACGGCGCGCGGCCGGCCGGCGACGGCTCGACCGGGCGTCCCGCTCGATCTTCCGGATCCGCACTTTCGCGGGCCCTTCTGAACGAGATGGACCAGCTGCCGTACGTCGACCTGCCGCGCCAGCACGCCGTGCTGAAGACCGAGCTGCTCCAGGCGATCGGCCGCGTGCTCGACCACGCGCAGTTCGTCCTCGGCGAGGAGGTCGCCGAGTTCGAGCGCCGCTTCGCTGCGCTCTGCACCGTCACGTACGCAATCGGGGTCAACTCCGGGACGGACGCGCTCGTCCTCGCGCTCTCCGCGCTCGACGTCGGACCCGGCGACGAGGTGATCACGGTCCCGAACTCGTTCGTCGCGACCACGTCCGCGATCCGTCTCCTCGGCGCGCGGCCGGTCTTCGTCGACGTCCGCGACGACCTCAACATCGATCCGGACCGTCTCGAAGCCGCGATCGGGCCGGCGACGAAGGCGATTCTGCCGGTGCACCTGACGGGCCGGCCGTGCGACATGGCGGCGATCCTCGCCGTCGCGGAGCGACGCGGCGTCGCGGTCGTCGAGGATTGCGCCCAGGCCGTCGGCGCCGAGTACGCGGGCCGCCGGGTCGGCTCGTTCGGACGGCTCGGCTGCTTCAGCCTCCATCCGCTGAAGAACCTGAACGCCTGCGGCGACGGCGGCGTCGTCACGACGGACGACGCGGAGCTCGCCGGGCGTGTCCGGAACCTGCGCGATCTCGGCCGGATCGGCCGCGACGACTGCGGGACGTGGGCGGGCAACTCGCGCCTCGACACGATGCAGGCCGCGATCCTCCTCGTGAAGCTCGAGCACCTGGACCGCTGGACGGTCCGGCGACGGGAGATCGCGGCGCAGTATCGCCGCGCGCTCGCTGACCTGGCGGCCGTGCGTCTGCCGGACGAGCAACCGGCGGAACGCGCCGTCTATCACACGTTCGTCATCGAGGCAGAGCGTCGCGACGAGCTGCGCGCGTTCCTCGGCGCGCGCGGCGTCGGCTCCGCGGTGCACTACCCGCTGCCGATCCACCTCACGACCGCGGGACAGGAGCTCGGCTATCCGCCGGGCAGCTTCCCGGTCGCCGAGGGACAGGCGGCGCGCATCCTGAGTCTGCCCATCTATCCCGAGCTCACCGGGGCCGAGGTCGAACGCGTCTGCGCGACGATCCGCGCGTTCTACGAAGGAGGAGCGTGATGCACGTCCCGTTCTCGTACCTCGATCGGCAGTTCGCCGACGTCGACACCTACCTGACGGACGTCCGCGCGCTCGTGCGGAGCGGCGACCTGACGCTCGGCCGCGCGCTCGGCGAGTTCGAGGCGCGCTTCGCCGAGCACGTCGGCGCGCCCCACGCGGTCGGCGTCGGCAGCGGTACCGACGCGCTCATCCTCGCGCTGAAGGCGCTCGGCATCGGCGCCGGCGACGAGGTGATCACGACGCCGACGACGTTCGTCGCGACCGTCGGGGCGATCGTCGCGTGCGGCGCGCGGCCGGTGTTCGTCGACAGCGAGGACGGCTTCGTGATCGATCCGGCGCTCATCGAGCGTGCGATCACGCGGCGGACGAAGGCGATCGTGCCGGTGCACTACACCGGCAACGCGGCCGACATGCCGGCGATCATGGCGATCGCGCAGCGTCACGGCCTCAAGGTCGTCGAGGACGCGTGCCAGGCGGTCGGCGCGTCGATCGACGACCGCCCCGTCGGCTCGTTCGGTGACGCGGCCGCGTTCAGCCTCCATCCCCTCAAGAACATCAACGTCTGGGGCGACGGCGGTGTCATCGTCACCCGCTCCCAATCGCTCGCGGCGGTGCTCCGGTTGCAGCGAAACCACGGCCTCGTCTCGCGCGACGAGGTGGAGGTGTTCGGCGTCAACTCGCGCCTCGACACGCTCCACGCCGTCATCGGGAACCGGCTCATCGCGACGCTGCCGTGGATCACGGAGCGGCGGATCGCGAACGCGCAGCGCCTCGACGCGGCGCTCGCCGACCTCGGCGACGACGTCCGCATCCCGCGCCGGCGGGCCGGCGTGCGGCACGTCTATCATCTCTACGTCGTGCGGGCGGCGCGCCGTGACGCGCTCGTCGCGCATCTGAACGCGGAGGGCGTGGAGGCGAAGATCCACTACCCGATCCCGATGCACCTCCAGCCCGCGGCCCGCTACCTCGGCCACCGCGCCGGCGATTTCCCCGTCGCCGAGGCGGACGCGCGGTCGATCGTCACGCTGCCCGCACACCAGCATCTCGCCGAGGCGGAGATCGACCACGTCGCCGCGTCGGTGCGCGCGTTCTACGGACGGTGAGCTATGCGGCGCGTCGTCGTCATCGGGTCGAACTGCTTCACCGGAAGCCACGTCGTCGACGGGCTCCTCGACGATCCCGCGACCGAGGTCGTCGGTGTGAGCCGTGCGCCGGAGTACGCGCCGGTGTTCCTCCCATACAAGCGCCGCGAGCGCGCGCATTTCCGCTTCTGCCGGATCGACCTCGTGCGCGAGTTCCCGCGTCTCGTGCGGCTGCTCGACGAGGTGCAGCCGTCGGTCGTCGTCAACGTCGCCGCGCTGAGCGAGGTCGCGCTCAGCTTCGATCGTCCGGTCGAGTACTTCGAGACGAACACGCTGGGCGTCGTCCGGCTCTGCAACTATCTCCGCGCGGCGTCGTGGCTCGAGCGCTACGTGCACGTATCGTCGGCGGAGATTCTCGGTGCGTGTGCGACACCAATGGCCGAGGACGCGCCGTTCCGTCCGACGACGCCGTACGCCGCGTCGAAGGCTGCCGCCGACTTCTACATCGAGAGCGCGCGTCGGCAGCACGGCTTCCCCGCGACGATCGTCCGCTCGACCAACGTCTACGGACGGCACCAGCAGCTCTGGAAGATCATCCCGAGAACGGCGATCTTCCTGAAGCAGGGCCGGCCGATCGAGCTCCACGGCGGTGGCCGTGCGATCAAGTCGTTCATCCACGTCCGCGACGTGGTGAGGGGGCTCCTCTGCGGGGCGGCGCATCCGGAGCCGGCGACGTACCATTTCAGCGTCGCGAGCGAGGCGACGGTCGCCGACGTCGTCCGGATGGTCTGCGACGCGATGGGTCACGACTTCGCGCGCGCCGTGACGACCGTCGGCGAGCGGCCCGGTCAGGACGCGCGCTACTGGCTCGATTGCGCGAAGGCGGAGCGCGAGCTCGGCTGGACACCCGCAGTCGGACTAGAGGACGGCATTCGCGAGACGATCGAGTGGATCGAAGGGAACTGGGCCACGATCCGTACGCTGCCCCACGCGTACGTGCACCGCGTCTGACGATGGAGCTGAACCTCCTCGACCGCTACCCGAAGGCGCGCCGCCCGATCGACGAGCGCGCCGCGCAGATCACCGAGGCCGACCGCGCGATCGCGCGGCGGTTCGACCGGGAATTCTTCGACGGCGACCGGCTCCACGGCTACGGCGGCTACAGCTATCACCCGCGCTTCTGGACCGAGACGGTGGCGCGCTTCCGCGATCACTACGGCCTCGCCGACGACGCCACGATCCTCGACGTCGGGTGCGCAAAGGGCTTCATGCTCTACGACTTCCTCCGCCTCTCGCCGCGGTTCCGCGTCGCCGGGCTCGACATCTCGCCGTACGCCTGCCGCCGTGTGCCCGCGGAGGTGCATCCGTACGTGCAGGTCGGCGACGCGCGCGCGCTGCCGTACGCCGACCGGACGTTCGACCTCGTCGTGTCGATCAACACCGTCCACAACCTCCCGCTCGATGCGTGCAAGGAGGCGCTGCGCGAGATCCAGCGCGTGAGCCGCGGCCACGCGTTCGTCGTCGTCGACGCGTGGCGGACGGACGAGGAGCGCCGCCGGATGCAGGCGTGGAACCTGACGGCGCTCACGTACATGCACGCGCGCGACTGGGAGCGGCTTTTCGCCGACGTCGGCTACACCGGCGACTACTGGTGGTTCATCGCGGAGTGAGATGGCGCTGACCGACGACATCCGGATCCTCCAGCACGGCGATCTGCTCGCGCGGATCGAGGCGGGCGATGCGCTCGAGCTGCCGCCGATGCACGTCCGCATCGAGCCGACCGAGGCGTGCAACTTCCGCTGTGGGTTCTGCTGGTGGCACGGCGCCGGGCGGACGGACCAGGTGCGGGCCGCCGGCGACCTCGACTTCACGGGGAAGCGCCACCTCGACCGCGACCGCCTGCTCCGGTTGATCGACGAGCTCGCCGACCTGGGGACGCGCGCCGTGTCCTTCACCGGCGCCGGCGATCCGCTCGTCTTCCCCGGGATCGGCGACGTGCTCGCGCGCATCCACGCGCGCGACCTCGCGCTCGGCGTCACGTCGAACCTCGCGATGAAGCTCGACGACGCGCTGGTCGCGCACCTCGCACGCGCGCGCTGGCTCCGCTGGAGCGTGAACGGCGGCAGCGAGGCGGTCTACCTCGCGACGAACCGGCCGCGCGGCGGGAACCCGAGCGCGGCGTACTCGACGGCGTGCGAAAACGTCGCCCGAATCGTCCGCGCGCGCCGTGATTCGGTGCGGCCGGCCGCGTTCCACGCGAGCGTCATCCTGTTCGCGGAGAACGAGTCGGACGTCCTCGCGGCGGCACGGCTCGCCCGCGACCTCGGTCTCGACGGGGTGTCGTTCCGGCCGGACACGCCCTTCGAGCGACAGGCGGAGCCGCTCACCGTGTCGCCCGCCGTGGCGGACGCGATCGCCCTCGCGGCGCGGACGCTCGCGAACCCGTCCTTCTCCGTGCACCACGAGACCACGCGCCAGGCCGACGTCGCCAAGCTCGGCGATCCCGACCTCGTCTGCTTCTACAGCAACCACACGACGTACGTCGCGGCGACCGGCGACGTGTACCCGTGTTGCTACACGCGGGTCGACGCCCGCTACGCGATCGGCAACATCCTGGATCGCCCGTTCGCCGACTTCTGGCGAAGCGCCGGACGACGCGCGTCATACCGCCGGCTCAACTTCGACGCGTGTCCCTCCTGCCCCTACGGCCCGACGAACCAGGTCCTCGGTCGGCTCTACGACGGTCGCGTGCGCGCGGCGGAGGTGCATCGTCCCGCCGCCGAGCCGTCGCCGTTCATCTGACGAAGGAGTCGCGATGATCCGGAACGTCCTCATCATAATCCCGCCGCTGACGAACCCCGAGAGCGACGGCGACCCGAACCCGAACCGCCCCGACTTCGAGACGCGCCGGCTCGTGTCGCCCGTCGAGCCGACGACCGTGGCGGCGGACCTCACGGGTCGCGGCTACGCGGTGACGATCCTCGACCTCGGCATCCTGACGCACGCCCGCTACGCCGAGCTCGACCGACGCCTCGCCGCGTGCCGCGCCGACGCGGTGGTCGTCGTGCAGTCGATCCTGACCTTCGCGACCGCGATGGACTGGGACGGGAAGCGCGCCTTCGACCTCGTGCGGAAGCGGCTGCCCGGTGCGGTCACCGTCCTCACCGGCGCGCAGCCGACGAACTATCCGGGCGAGGCGGTGCGGGCCGGTCTCTGCGACTACGCCCTCAAAGGGGAGGTCGATTTCGTCGTCGGCGACCTGCTCGACGCGCTCGCGGGCGGCGCGTCGCTCGATGCGATCCCCGGCCTCGCGCGGCGCGGTCCCGACGGCGCGGTCCTCGTCTCCGACCGCTACCCGATGGTGGACGTCGCGACGCTCCCCGTTCCGGCGTACGGCGTTCTCGATGCCGAGCACCGCCAGCGCTACACGGAGGTCCTCGAACGCGGGAAGATCCGCTTCCCGACGCGGAGCGTCCGCTACCGCGACGTCATGACGTCGCGGAGCTGCGTGCTGCGCTGCTCCTTCTGCAGCGTCGCACATCTTCGGGGTCCGCAGCAGAAGTACCGGCGGAAGCCGCTCGACCTCGTCGTCGCGGAGATCGAGGCGGCCCTCGCCGACGGCATCGAGGAGATCCATTTCTTCGACGACCTGTTCGCGGAGAGCGAGGCGCAGCTCCTCGCGTTCGCCGACGCGCTCGCGCGCCGGAATCTCCGCTTCGCGTGGTTCGTGGGGCAGGGGATGCCGCTCTGGCCGCTCACGCGCGACGCGCTCGTCGCGCTGAAAGAGACCGGCATGTACCGGATCATCTGCCCGTTCGAGACGGGGAACGACCGCGTGCTCCGAGACGTCGCCGGCAAGGTGCGCTCGAGCGTCGCGCACCACGAGCGGGTCGCGGGCTGGGTGCGCGAGCTAGACCTCGAGGTCATCGGACTCTTCGTGATCGGCATGCCGGGCGAGTCGCGCTACGAGATCCGCGACACCGTTCGGTTCGCGCAGGACCACCCCGAGATCGACTACAGCGTCTTCTCGATCGCGACGCCGATGGTCGGGACGAAGCTGATGCGGATGGTGACCCGCGAGGGACGGCTCGACGACGCCGGCAAGATCAACCGCGTCATCAAGCGGACGGTCGCCCTCTACCGGACCGACGCCTTCCACGAGTACGAGATGGGCGTCATCCGGACGTTCGACTGGGACCGCATCAATTTCTCGACGCCGGCGCGGCGCGCGAAGTACGCGCGGATGGTCGGCATGACGCTCGAGGAGCTCGAGGGCGCACGCCAGGACGCGCGAAACGTGTTCGCGCGCTTTTTCCCCGACTACGACGGTCCGCGCTCGTTCCTGGAGCTGGTCGATCGCCCGGGCCTCTTCCCCGAGCTCGAGCCCGTCATCCCCGAGCAGCTCTACGCGTGATCGCGGTCGTCGGCGCCGGTGGATTCATCGGACGCGCGCTCGCGTCCGAGCTCGAGGCCGCGGGCGACCAGGTGCTGCGCGTCTCGCATCGTGCGGTCGGCGACCTGCACCTCGACCTGCGCGAGCCGCCCGGCGACTTCGTCGCGCGGCTGCCCGATGGGATCTCGCATGCCG
>Ga0070741_10008308_pt1 | contig 20926 bp, 20 predicted proteins | sample Coa_R1_4_FD_66440 | JGI IMG/M metagenome (GOLD analysis project Ga0070741, IMG submission 66440) | Surface soil microbial communities from Centralia Pennsylvania, which are recovering from an underground coalmine fire - Coalmine... | ecosystem: Environmental > Terrestrial > Soil > Unclassified ...
CAGGGCTCCGGCCGAAGCGGCGACCTCCAGATCGTCGCCCCTCCGCAAGAGGACGGCGACGGCCCGTGCCTCGACCAGGGCGCGCGCACGCTTCACGATCAGGTCGAGGACGCGGCCGGTGTCGGTTTCCCCGCCGACCGTCGTCGCGATGTCGAGCGACGTTTCAGCGCTGCGCAGGGCTCGCTCGAGCTCCGCTTCACGCTCGGCCAGGCTCGTGTACAGGCGGGCGTTCTCGATCGCGATGCCGGCGCACCTGGCGAGGATCACGACCGCCTCCTCGTCCCACTCGTCGAACTCCTCGGCGCCGCGCTTCTCGGTCAGGTAGAGGTTCCCGTAGACCTCCCCCCGCACCGTGATCGGCACCCCAAGGAAGGAGCGCATGGGCGGATGACCGGGCGGAAAGCCGTATGCATGCGGGTGCTCGTTGACGTCGCGAAGCCGAAGCGGCCGGGGGTTGCGAATCAGCTCGCCGAGGACGCCGCGCCCGCGCGGGAAGGCGCCGATCATCCGTCTGGTCTCCTCTTCGATGCCGACATAGACGAAGCGCTCGAGCTCCGAGCGATCGCGGTTCAGGACTCCCAGGGCGGCATAGCGCGCGCCGGTGAGATCACGCGCCGTCTCGACCACGCGGTGCAGGACCGCCTCGAGATCGAGCTCCGAGACGATCCCCGTGCACGTCTCGATCAGGCGCCTGAGGTGATGCTCCCGCGTGCGTTCGTCCAGCTCGCTCTTGACGTCCATGTGCCGGGGTGAGCGTACCCGGATACGAGGGGTCGGTGAGGCCGAAGAGCAGCCCTGCCCAGGCCTGCGGTCAGGTGGGGGCGCTCGGAATCGAACCGAGACCAGCAGATTAAAAGTCTGCAGCCCGACCTTCGGGCCACGCCCCCAGGTCGCCCGGACTGTAGCCAGGACGAGCGCTCGTGATCGGCGTCGAACTCGGCGTTGCGCTGAGGCGCCGAGGGCGCACCTGACTCCTGTCGGCAGGCACGACCGCAGCTCCTACAGTCCGAGCCCGCGCACGCCGCGCTCGTCCCAGCCGAGGTGGTGGGCGAGCTCGTGGCGGACGGTGCGCTCGACCTGGCGGCGCAGGAGCTCCGGGTCGTGCCCGAAATCGCGCTCCAGCGTGTCCTGGAAGATCACGATGTGGTCCGGATACGCGTCGCGGGCGACCGTGGCGCCGACGTAGAGCCCGTAGGCGCCGCGCTCGTGGCCGCGGCGCGACACGACGACGGGGACACGGTCGAGCACCTCCTGGAACTCGTCGGGCAGCGCGTCGAGCGCCTGCATGACCAGCTCGTCGAACTCGCTCGGGGGGTGGTCCGGCGGGGGCAGCGCGGCCAGCGCCTCGCTTCGGTCGACCAGGCGCCGGAACTCCGGCTCCGGCATCTCCTTGCCGATAAGCAGCACCGTGAGCCAGGCGGTCACGAGGACGATGAGCAGCGCTCCGGCCGCGATCCGGAGCAGGTTCTCCGCCCCGGCGAAGGAGGGCGGGTGCAGGAACACCAGGACGAGGGCGACGACGAGCGCCGTCAGGGCGGCTGCCCGAAGCGGTGGGCCGAGCGCATCCCGCATGCGGCCAGGGTAGAGCCGGCGCGAGGGAGCGGTTAGTGGCGGAAGTGGCGGCGGCCGGTGAAGACCATCGCGGCGCCGGCGGCGTCGCAGGCGGCGATCACCTCCTTGTCCCGCACCGAGCCGCCGGGCTGGATGATCGCCGCCGCGCCCGCCTGGATGGCGGCCTGGGGGCCGTCGGCGAAGGGAAAGAAGGCGTCCGACGCGCACACCGATCCGCGAAGCGCCGCCTCGGCGTCGCCGCCGCGGGCCTCGCGCGCCTTCTCGATTGCGAGCCGCACCGAGTCCACGCGGCTCATCTGCCCGGCGCCGATGCCGACCGTAGCCCCGTCCTTGGCCAGGACGATCGCGTTCGAGCGCACGTGGCGGCAGACCACCCAGGCGAAGAGAAGGTCGTTCCACTGCTCCTCGCTCGGCTCGGCCTTGGTGACGACGTGCATCGAGTCGCGCGTCTCCGTGACCCAGTCGGGATCCTGGACCAGGAGGCCTCCGCGCACGCGCTTCAGGTCCCGGGCGCGCGGCTCGTAGCCGCGCTGCTCGGTGTCCTCCAGGATGCGGATCGCCTCCTTGCGCTGCAGCACCCGCATCGCAGCCTCGTCGTAAGCGGGCGCGATCAGGACCTCGATGAAGTTCTCGTGCAGGCGCTCGGCCAGCCCCTCGTCCACGGGGCGGTTGAGCGCGATCACGCCCCCGTATGCGGAGAGCGGGTCGCAGGCGAGCGCCTTCTCGTAGGCGTCGGCGAGCGTCGCGGCGACCGCCACGCCGCAGGGGTTGTTGTGCTTGACGATCACCGCCGCCGGCTCGGAGAACTCGTTGAGCAGCGCCCGCGCTGAGTCGAGGTCGAGCACGTTGTTGAACGAGAGCGCCCGGCCGTGCTTCTTCGCCACACGGGAAAGCACGTGGCTGCGCGCGCCGACCTCGACGTAGAGGGCCGCGCTCTGGTGCGGGTTCTCCCCGTACGAGAGGTCCAGGAACTTCTCGTAGGCCGCGGCCCAGTGGGTCGGGTACGCCTCGTAGCGGAGCGCGAACCAGCGGCTGATCGCGGCGTCGTAGCGCGCGACCATCGCGAACGCCTCGTTGGCGAGCCAATGCCGCGTCTCCGCCGAGATCTCGCCGCCCGACTCGCTGAGCTCGGCGAGGACCGCGTCGTAGCTCTCGGGGCGCACGACGACGGCGACGTGGCGGTGGTTCTTGGCCGCCGCCCGGATCATCGTCGGGCCGCCGATGTCGATGTTCTCGATCGCCTCCTCCTCGCTCACGTCGAGGCGCCCGACCGCCCGCTCGAAGGGGTAGAGGTTCACGCAGACGAGGTCGATGGGCTCGATGCCCTCTCGCTCGAGCACCTCGCGGTGCTCGGGCTTGTCCCGCCGCGCCAGCAGCGCCGCGTGGAGGCGGGGGTGGAGCGTCTTGACGCGGCCGTCCAGGATCTCCGGCGAGCCGGTGAGCTCCGAGACCTCCCTAACCTCGAGACCCGCCTCCCGCAGCGCAGCCGCGGTGCCGCCGGTCGAGATCAGCTCGATCCCGAGGCGGCTGAGCCCGCGCGCGAAGTCGATCGCACCGGTCTTGTCGGAGACGCTCACGAGCGCGCGCCGCACCCGCAGGGCGCCCGCCGCCTCGGCGCGGGCCGGCGCCTTCTCCGCGTCAGTCTCGGGGCCGCTCATCGACGTGCACCAATCTCGGGTTGTCGGGGTCGAGGCGCACGGACCCGGATGCGATGAGGCGCACCGCCTCGGGCAGGAGCTCGTGCTCGACGCGGTGGATCGCAGCCTCCAGCTCCGCGCGATCGCGAGTGTATGGGAGGGGGACCGCCCGCTGCAGGATGATCGGCCCCGAGTCCACCCCCTCGTCGACGAAGTGGATCGTCACGCCGGTCACCCGGACGCCGTGCTCGAGCGCCTGGCCGATGGCGTCGAGGCCGGGGAAGGACGGCAAGAGCGCCGGGTGGACGTTGATGATGCGCTCGCGGAAGCGGGCCACGAGGCTTGGCGAGAGGAGCTGCATGTACCCGGCGAGGACGATCAGGTCGGCGCCCAGCTCCTCGGCCCAATCGCCGATCGCGGCGTCGCGCGCCTCGCGGTCGGGGTAGGCCGAGGCCGGGAAGACCGCCACCGGCACGGCGGCCGCCCGCGCCCGCTCGAGCGCCCGTGCCCCCGGCTTGTCGGAGCCGACGCCCACGACCTCGATCCCCTCGCGCCCGTGGACCCGGTCGAGGATCGCCTGGAGGTTGGTTCCGCTCCCCGAGGCGAGGACGACGACGCGGAACCGGCTCACCGGCTGGCCGGCAGGACCGTCAGCTCCTCCAGGGCGTGCTTGCCGTGGCCGCGCCCGCCGTCGCGCAGCGGGTACTCGCCGGTGAAGCAGGCATCGCAGTGGACGTCGCGGGGCGTCCCGATCGCCTCGTACACGCCCTCGAGCGAGAGGTAGGCGAGCGAGTCCGCTCCCACCTCGGCGGCGACCTCCTCGATCGTGCGGCCGTGGGCGATCATCTCCTCGCGCGTCGGCATGTCGATCCCGTAGTGGCAGGGGTGGCGGATCGGGGGCGCCGAGATCCGCAAGTGCACCTCGGTCGCGCCGGCGTCGCGGAGCATCCCGACGATCTGGCGGGTCGTGTTGCCGCGGACGATCGAGTCGTCCACCACGACCACCCGCTTGCCGGCGAGGATCTCGGGCAGGGGGTTGAACTTCATGCGCAGGCCGCGCTTTCGCAGCTCCTGGCCGGGCTGGATGAACGTGCGCGCCACGTAGCGGTTCTTGATCAGCCCGTCGTCCTGCGGGATGCCGGACGCCCGGGCGAAGCCGTTGGCCGCCGGGTTCCCGGAGTCCGGGACCGAGATCACGAGGTCGGCCTCGACCGGCGCCTCCCGCCACAGGATCTCGCCCATGCGCCCCCGGACCTGCTGGAGCACGCGCCCCTCGAGGCGCGTATCGGGCCGCGAGAAGTAGATGTGCTCGAATACGCAGAAGGCGGGGCGCTCCGAGGGCATCACCTGCCAGCTCTCGAGCCCCTCCGCGGTGAGCGCGACGGCCTCGCCCGGCAGGACCTCGCGCATGAACTCGGCGCCGATGATGTCGAAGGCGCAGCTCTCGGAGGCGACGACGAAGCGGCCGTCGAGCCTGCCGAGCGAGAGCGGGCGCACGCCGGCCGGGTCGCGGAAGGCGACGATCGCCCGCTTGGTCATCACGACCGTGGAGTAGGCGCCCTGGAGCCGCGGCATGACGGCGGCGACCGCCTTCTCGATCGGCTTGGCCTCCTCCACGGAGAGCAGGGCGGCCATGATCTCCGAATCCGAGCTGCCGCGGAACTCGATCCCGCGCCCTCGGAGCTCGGCGTAGAGCTCGACCGCGTTGGTCAGGTTGCCGTTGTGGGCGAGCGCGAGCTCGCGCCCGTCGTCACGCCAGACGGGCTGCGTGTTCTCCCACGAGCCGCCCCCGGTGGTCGAGTAGCGGACGTGGCCGATCGCCATGTCGCCGCCCAGCGCCCGCAGCTTCTCCTCGTCGAAGACCTGCGAGACGAGGCCCGTGTCGCGCAAGGTGGTGATGTGGCCGCCCTCGCAGGTGGCGATCCCCGCTGACTCCTGCCCTCGGTGCTGGAGCGCGTAGAGGGCGAAGTAGGCGAGCCTGGCGACGTCTCGCCCGGGCGCGTAGACGCCGAAGACGCCGCACTCATCGCGCGGGCCGTCGCGGTCCGGCAGGGGCCGCTGGCTGGGCTTCATCTGACTCCGTGCCTGAGGGATCGGGAGCTTGGGGAGCAGGCCGATCGCCTGCAACGCAAGGCTAGCAGCGGTCGCGGACCGCGCACCGAAGCGGTCAGTGGCCGGCGAGGATGGCGGCGATGACGCCGAGCAGGCCGGCCGTGGTCGCGCCCCCGACCTGAAGCATCGTTACCCGCAACCGGTCGACTTCGCCCCGCAGCCCGCCGATCTCCCCGCGCATCTCCTCCCGCAGACCGCCGATCTCCTCGCGCATCTCCTGGCGAAGGCCGCGAACGTCGGTGCGAAGCTCCCTGATGTCCGCGTCCAGGCGAGCGAAGCCGGCGTCAACGCGTGCGGACAGATCGTCGAGGCGGGCGTCGGTCCAGGCCATCCTCTCCACTCGCCAAGCGTACCGCCGGACCTGTCACTAATCGCGCACGAGGTGCGCCGGCTTCGGGACCGGGGTCATGCGGGCTTGCCCATGCGCTCGCCGAGCGAGCGCCAGGCGCGCTCCGCCTCCGCCAGGGACAGCGAGACGTCGCCTCCCGGCGCGTCCAGCAGGAGGCGATCTCCGCCGGCGGAGCCAAGCTCGATGAAATCCACCCCGGCGGCCTGCGCCGCCGCGCCCAGGGCTGCAAGCCGCGCAGCGTCCCCGGCGATCAGGAAGCCCCCCGCGCCCTCGCCGAAGAGCGCGGCCTCGCCCGAGCAGCCGCGCAGCTCGGCGAGCGGGCCGAGGTGGACGCGCGCCCCGACACCGCCCGCGATCGCCATCTCGGCGAGCGCGCAGGCGATGCCCCCGTCGCTCACGTCGTGAGCGCACTCCACGTCCCCGGCTCGCACGGCGTCGCGGACGAACGCGATCGCTGCCCCGGCTCGCTCGACGTCGCTGCGCGGCAGTCCCGGCCCCAGCGCGCCGCGCAGCTTGGCGAGCTCGGAGCCAGCCAGGGAGGGCGAGAACGGGCCGGCGAGCGCGATCCGCTGGCCCGCCACCAGGGCCAGCTCGCCGGCCCGGCGCGGATCGGCCAGCTCCCCCACCATGCCCACGACGGGCGTCGGGTAGATCGGGCCCGACTCGGCCTCGTTGTAGAGCGATACGTTGCCGCCCACGACGGGCACGCCGAGCGCGCGGCAGGCGTCGGCCAGGCCCCGGACCGACCGGTCGAGCTGCCAGGCGACGTGCGGCTTCTCCGGGTTGCCGAAGTTGAGGCAGTTGGTGAGCCCGAGCGGCTCGGCGCCGACGCAGGCGAGGTTCTGCGCGCACTCGAGGACCGCCTCCACGGTGCCGTGGTAGGGGTCGCAGGCCACCCGGCGCCCGTTGCCGTCGATCGCGACGGCGACCGTCGCTCCGGCCTCGGCCAGGTGCAGGACCGCGGCGTCGGCGCTTCCCGGGCGCCGCACGGTGTGCGAGAGCACGATCGAGTCGTACTGCTCGTAGGCCCACTCCTTGCTCGCGACGGAGGGCGATGCGAGCAGGGCGAGCAAGAGCGCGCCGCGGTCCGCGCCCCCGAGCTCCGGATCGGCCGCCGGCTGCGGGTAGATCCAGCCCTCCGGCTCGGCGGGCTCGAGGTCGTAGAGTGGGCAGCCGTCCACGAGCGCGGCCACCTCGAGGTCGCCGACCACATCGCCGCCGCGCGTGACCACGATCCGGCCGCTGCCCGTCACCTCGCCGATCGGGGCCGCGCCGGTCTCCCACCGCGCGCAGATGTCCAGCACCCGCTCGAGATTGCGGGGCTCGACGACGGCCAGCATCCGCTCCTGCGACTCCGAGACCATGACCTCGAACGGCGCCATGCCGGCCTCCCGGAGCGGCACGCGTTCCACGTCGATCTCGATCCCGACCCTGCCCTTTGCGGCCATCTCCCCACACGCCGACGTGAGCCCGGCCGCGCCCAGGTCCTGGAGCGCGACCAAGAGCCCGCGGTCGAGCAGCTCGAGACAGCACTCGAGCAGCTTCGACTCCTCGAACGGGTCGCCGATCTGGACCGAGGGGCGCTTCTCGTCGCCCTCCTCGAGCTCGGCCGAGGCGAGCACGGAAGCGCCGCCGATGCCGTCGCGCCCGGTCGCGGCGCCGAGCAGGACGAGGACGTTGCCCGGGCCGCTGGCCGCCGAGCGTACGAGGCGCCCGGCCGGGGCGAGGCCCACGCACATCGCGTTGACGAGGCAGTTCTGCTCGTACGGCGCCTCGAAGTAGACCTCGCCGCCGACGGTGGGGACGCCGATCGAGTTGCCGTAGTGGCCGATCCCCGCGACGACGCGCTCGAACAGGTAGCGGGAGCGCTCGGAGTCGAGCTCGCCGAAGCGCAGCGAGTCGAGCACGGCGATCGGGCGCGCGCCGAGGGCGAAGACATCGCGCAGGATGCCGCCAACGCCCGTCGCCGCCCCCTGGAACGGCTCCACCGCGCTCGGGTGATTGTGGGACTCGACCTTGAACGCGAGCGCCCAGCCCGCGCCGACGCTGACGGCGCCGGCGTTCTCGCCCGGCCCCATCAGCACGCGCTCGCCCTCGGTGGGCAGCCGGCGCAGCAGCTTGCGCGAGTGCTTGTACGCGCAGTGCTCGGACCACAGCAGCGAGAACATCGCCAGCTCGACCTCGTTCGGCTCGCGCCCGATGAGCTCGCCGATGCGGTCGAACTCGAAGTCGGTGAGGCCCAGCTCGCGGTGGGCGCCAGGGGTGATCTGCGCGGCGTCGCCCAAGGCCCGGAGTATCGCGAACGCGGAGGCGACCGCACCGGAGCGGCAGCGCTTGCGGTGTGGCAAACTTGCCCGCCCCGGTGAGGTGGGCTCACGCCAGAAGGATTTGGCGAGGGTTGGCGAGCGGGGCCTCGGGGGTTGCCCTGGGCCTGGTCCCGCCGCTGCCGATCATCGGCGGGCTCCTCGGGCAGGGTGGCGAGCCCCCAGCGCAGGCGCCGAGCCACGCGAGCCACGAGGTCCGCGCGGTCAGCACCGGTGACCGCTCGGAGCTGATCAAGCGGCTGCCCATAACGCGGCGCGCCGGCTCCCGGCCGCGGGTCGCGATGTCGCTCGGGCCGGCGAAGCTGGGGACGCTCCGCGCGGGCCAGCGCATCCACCTGAGCGCCGAGGTGGAGGTTTCCACGACCTGCGTGGATCCAGGCCAGCGCTGCATCGGCAGGCGTTACGGCTTCAACCCGAGCGTGCGAGCGCGCCTGTACCTGGGTCGGAAGGCCCACGGGCTCGCCCGCAGCGTGCCGGTGTCGGACCCGGAGGCGCTCCGCTGCTCGCAGCGGCGCCCGAACCGGAACCACCACTGCACGCTCGTGATCCGGGGGGCGGGTTTCCGCGTCGCCCGGGACTCGCGCCTGCCGTGCCAGCCGGATCGCTGCCACGTGAATCTCGTCCTCGACGCGCACAACCGCCGCGCCCGCAAGGGCAACGTCCTGATCGTGGGCGCGGACCGCCCGGACGGGAAGGTCGAGCAGGACAAGGGCCGCATCAACGCGCTGATCCTGGGCAAGGGCGTGCGCCGAAGCGACCGGGCCCGCTTCGCCCAGGGCTCGCGGGCCAGGCGCTCGCTGCCCGTCGGCAACCACGACTCGGGCGGGCAGACGGTCATCTACTCGCTTCCCCTGCGGCACCTGCGGCGCGGTGACGCGCTCGACGTGCGGGCGCGGGCGGTCACCGCCATCGGCCGGCTTCCCTACAACGTCTACATCGGCGCCCACCTGGTCCTGGCCCCGGGCCCGAGCGCCGTCTCCCCGGGCCGGGTTGGGCGCCGGGTGGGCTCACAGCAGGGCAAGCTCGACGAGGTCAACGGCTTCAACTGCACGCACGGGCCGAGCGCATTCAAGGACCCGTGCGTGACCCGCAAGGTCGGCGTGCTGAGGATCAAGCGCGCGCCGGCGGCGGTAGGTCACGCGGGCCCGATGTACCTGAACCTAGTCGCCCATGCGAGCGCCCTCCTCGCAAAGGCCGGGGAGGGTGATCGCGCTCGGGAGCTCGGCCGCGGCGCGCTCGTCGCCGTCCGCTACCGGCCTTAGGGCCTTCGCGTCAGGCGGCCACGAGCGCCGCCGCTTCGAAGAGCCGCAGCCCGTCGCTCGAGCCGGTGAGGGGGTCCACGGCGTGCTCGGGGTGGGGCATGAGCCCGACCACGTTCCCCGCTCGGTTGCTGACCCCCGCGATGTCGCGCTCGGACCCGTTCGGGTTCTGCCCCGGCGCGTAGCGGAAGACGACCTGCCCTTCCGCCTCGAGCTCGTCGAGCGTCGCCTGCGGGGCGTGGAAGCGCCCGGTCGTGTGCTTCACCGGCACCGACAGCCTGGTTCCGGGCTCGACGCCCCGCGTGAACGCCGAGCGGTCGGTCTCGACCAGGATCTCGACCTGGCGGCAGACGAAGCGCAGCGACTCGTTGGTGAGCAGTGCCCCGGGCAGTAACCCGGCCTCGCACAGCACCTGGAAGCCGTTGCAGATCCCGAGCACCGGCCCGCCGCCGGCGGCGAACTCGCGCACAGCGCCCATCACGGGGCTGAACTGGGCGATCGCCCCCGCGCGCAGGTAATCGCCGTAGGAGAAGCCGCCCGGGATGATCACCGCGTCCACTCCCTGCAGGTCGCCGTCGGCGTGCCACAGGAGCTCCGCCTCCCCGACCCGCTCACAGGCGGCGAGCGCGTCGCGCTCGTCGCACGAGCCCGGGAACTGGACGACCCCGAACTTCACTCGCCGTCCTGAAGGCGGACCTCGAAGTCCTCGATCAGGGGATTGGAGAGCAGCTTCTCGCAGAGCTCAGGTAGCCGGCCGGGATCGTCGGTCTCGAGCTCCACCAGCCGGCCGACCCGCACGTTCGAGATGCCCTCGAACCCGAGCGCCGGCAGCGCCCGCTCCACCGCCTTTCCCTGCGGCTCGAGGATGCCCTCCTTGGGGCGGATCAGGACGCTCGCCTTCACCCTCCGCAGGTTACGCGAGGCTGCGGCCGGTGATGCGCTCGTAGGCCTCCAGGTACCTGGCGCGCGTGTTGGCGACCACGTCCTCGGGGAGCTCGGGCGCGGGCGGCTTGCGGTCCCAGCCGGCCTCGTCGAGCCAGTCGCGCAGGTACTGCTTGTCGAAGGACCGCTGGGGCCGGCCGGGCTCGTATTCGTCGGCGGGCCAGAAGCGCGAGGAGTCGGGGGTCAGAACCTCATCGGCGAGGATCACCGGCTCGCCCGGGGCCGACCCGAACTCGAACTTCGTGTCGGCGAGGATGATCCCGCGCTCGGCCGCGTGCTCGGCGGCGTGGCTGTAGATCGCCACCGAGAGGTCGCGCAGCCGCGCCATCAGGTCGCGGTCGCCGACGATCTCCGCTGCCCGCTCGAAGTCGATGTTCTCGTCGTGCTCTCCGGCCTCGGCCTTGGTAGCCGGGGTGAAGATCGGCTCCGGCAGCTTGTCGGACTCGCGGAGCCCCTCGGGCAGGGGGATCCCGCAGACGGCGCCGGTCTCGCGGTACTCCTTCCAGCCCGAGCCGGACAGGTAGCCGCGGACCACGCACTCGACCGGGTACATGTCGAGCTTGCGCACGCGGATCGCGCGTCCGGCAACCTCGGCCGGCACCTCCTCGGAGATCAGGTGGTTGGGGCAGATGTCGCGCGTCTCCTCGAACCAGAAGAGGGACATCTGCGTGAGCACCCTGCCCTTGTCGGGGATCGGCGTCGGCATCACCACGTCGTAGGCGGAGATGCGGTCGGAGGCGACCATGATCAGGTCGCCGTCCAGCTCGTAGATGTCGCGGACCTTGCCGCTCGAGTGCCGCTGGAGCTCGGCGAGCGCGGGAGTAGTCATGCCACCGATCCTAGTCGAGGCGCAGGCGGGAGCGGACTCAGGCGAAGTGGGGCCAGAGCGAGCGGTCGAGCTCCGGGCACAGCTCGCAGAGCGCATCCACGTCCTCCGCCAGGAGGCGCACGAGCTCTGCCCGCAGATCGCCCGGAAGCTCTGGGTTGTACGGGTTCCCGGTCCGCTCCCGTCTGAGCCGCTCGGGGACCTCGGCGAGCGGCTCGAGGCCGAGGAACTCCTGCGTCCGGCGCATCTCCGCGAGGGTGTCGGCGCGGCAGCGCTCGAGCTGGAGGACCAAGACGCGGTCGCGCCCGAAGAGCTCGAGCGCTCGCCGCACCTGCCGGTGGTACTGGCTGCGCCAGATCGCGTCGCCGACGACCGCGATGTCCGTCACGGTGTCGTGGCGGTCGGCGAGCCGCAGCTCGCGGCCGATCCCCGATCGGTAGCGCTCGACCGGGTCTCGCAGCATGATCAGGATGCGCGCCTCGGGAGCAATCCGCGCGAGCAGGGGGAGCGACCAGAAGTCCGTCATGTAGCGGGGCGACCACTCGCCGGCGATCGTCCCGGCCGGGCGCGGGAAGAGGCGGTGGTAGCGCTCCGCGAGATCGTCGGGGACGGGCTCGGCGAAGAAGCGGTCGAAGAAGTAGAGCTCCTTGCGACCGCCGGCCGCGGGGGTCACCTGCGGGTGGCTCTCGATTGCGCCCCGGTACCACCAGGTCGTTCCGCAGCGCTGCGCTCCGACGCCCACGAAGTCGGGGGGCCCCGTGCGCCATCCGGGCGGGCAGTCGGGCGCCGGGACGGGCACGTGCCAGCGGACGAACTCGTGCCGGGCGACCGGCGTCACGGCGGGATCGTATAACGGGCCCGCTGAGGCGAAAGCTATACCCCCTGGGGGTAGAATGGGCCGCGATGGAGACCAAGCCGGGATACGTGGGCGACCGCGACGCGCTCCTGCGACGGCTCTCGCGGATCGAGGGCCAGGTCCGGGGCATCGCGCGGATGGTCGAGGAGGAGGCCTACTGCGTGGACGTGCTGACCCAGATAGCGGCCGTCACCCGCGCGCTCGACAGCGTCGCCGTGCGCCTGCTCGGCGACCACGCGGCGCACTGCGTCCGCGGTGCGGTGGCGAAGGGCGGCCCCGACGCGGACGAGAAGCTGGCCGAGCTGATGGCGGCGGTCGAGCGCTTCGCCCGCGTGCGCTGAGGGCGGAGGGCCTCGGGCGATCCGCGCGGAACGCGTCGCCCTCGCCGATGGCGGAGTCGGCGCGAAATAGTTGGATCAACTCGGCCATCGCTGCCGTGGCTGTGGCCGTCGGTCGGTCGCGTTGACGCCCGTGGCCAGAACGCCTAGCTTCGCCCCCGCCCCTCGCGGCCGAAGGGCCTGAGCCCGAGCGTTGCGCGCGCGCGGTTCAGCAGGCGCATCCGCTCGGCCGTGCGCAGGCGGTCGCGCTCGGCCCGGATGCGCGCGAGGCGCGCCCGTCCGCGGGCGCGCCGGCGCTCGAGGCGCCCGACCCTGCTTCGCAGGCGCGCCGCGCGCCGGCGCCGGGCCGCCGCGCCGCGCCGGCTCGCGGCCAGCTTGGCCCGGGCCTGCCGCACCCCAAGCCACGCGACCGACTCGCTCAGCGTCATGCTGCGAAGCGCCTCGCTCAGGTTGTCCTCGAGCTCGCGCTCGAGCGCGTCGCGGTCGGGCGGCGCGGGCGCCCGCAAGGGGGCGCGCGGTTCGGGCGCCGCCTCCGGATCGGGCAGGCTGCGCATGAGGTCGCGGAAGGAGGTGTCCTCGACGAGCGTGCCGTCGGCGAGCCCGCGCTCGATGTCGGCGGCGCCGAGCGCCAGGGCCCGGAAGTCCTCCTCGATGCGGCCCGCGGCGAGGGCGCTCCGTATCTCGCGGACCCGCGGCCGCCCGGCGTCGGCGGTCGCGACGTTCAAGCCCGCCTCGACCCGCCGCCTGTACTGGGCGCTCGAGCGCAGCGGGAAGTGCAGGATCCGGATCGGGAAGGCGGGGGCCGGCGGCAGCCATTCGGAGGGCTCGTGCCAGCGCTGGCTGCGGGCCGCCGCGTCGGGATCGGGGCGGTAGCGCCGCATCGAGGCGCGCCCGAGGCGGCTCGGGCCGGCGAGGCTCGCGGAGGCGACGCGATGCGCGCCGCCGCTCACGTAGACGTCGTGGATGGCGCGGTGGGCCAGCTTGGGCCGGACGCGGGCGGCGCGGTCGCGGATGACGAGCCGCTCCCAGAAGGGCTCCGGCCCGTCGGGCCTGGCGGCGAACTCGACCCGGGGCGCGAGGACCGCGTGATAGCCGGCGGCGATCCCCGCGAGCGCCTCCTTGAGCGAGCCGCAGAGCGGCCACCAGATCTCATCGGCGTCGTCGTGGATCACCCAGTCGGGATCCATCTCCTCGATCGCGACGTGGGCCAGGCGGTTGGGCCACTCGCGTATGACCTCGCGGAGCGGCGCATCGGGAGCCTCGATCACCTTGGCCAGGCCCGCCTCGGCCCAGCGCTCGAGGATCGCGGGCGTGCCGTCGGTCGAGCCGTTGTCGAGGATCACGAAGCGATCGACGCCAAGCGCCCGGTGCGCGAGGAGGTTGGCGGCCAGGACGTCGCCCTCGTCGCGGACCGACATCGTCATCACGATCCGCGGCTCACTCATGGGCGGCGAGCTCCCTGGCTACGCGCAGCGCCTCGGCCGGCGTCTCGGCCCAGCGAGCGATGGCGAAGCGGTGCGTCCACGCCTCGAACAGGGCGCGGTTCTTCCCGTAGCTGTTGTCGAGCAGGACGGTGGGGATGCCCATCAGGAGCGCCAGCGCGTGGCCGTGGTAGCGATCGGTGACGAGCACCTCGCCGCGCGAGGCGAAGCTCGCGGCCAGCTCGACGCGGCGGCGGGCGATGGCGTGGTACAGCGCGTCCTGCGGGCCGCGCAGAGCGCGGCCGGCGAGCGGGCTTCGGCGCACGGCCCAGGTGATGGAGCGGTTGGCGGCGAGGGCGACGGCCATGCGGCGTCCGCCGCCGCCGCGCCGCTGCTCGCGCCCCGTCGGGTAGTCCCCGACCGCGAGGCCGGCGGCCGGGCGCGGGGCATCGTGGCGCCGCTCGGCGCCGGTGCGGGCGAGCCAGAAGATCTCGGTCCGCGGTGGGGCCGGCCGGGGCAGCGGGCCGAGCGCGAACGCCAGGTCGGGCCACAGGCGAGCCTCGATCCCCAGCTCGTCGCGCGCCCGCGCGAGGCTCGCCCGCTCGCGCACGACGAGCGTGAAGTCCGCGTGGGCCGCGGCCAGGCGGGCGAAGCGCTCGCGAGGCCGTCGGCGGCGGAACCAGACGCTCTGCGGGAGCTGGATCACCCGCGCGCGGCGGAAGTCGCGGAGCACCGCCTCGCGCACCGCCTGCTGACCGCCCGGGTAGAGGTCGCCGAGGTTGCCGCCGCCCTGGAGCAGGATCGTGCCGCGCTCGCCGATCGCGCGCGCGAGCGACGCGCGACGATAGGCCGCCGGCTCGCACTCGTATGCGATCTCGACTCCCCGGCGATCGAGCGCCGCGCGCGCGCCGAGCCAGATCGCGGCGTCGCCGAGGTTGCCGATGTTCGGGTAGTTGACGAGCGCGACCGCCGCGCCGGCGTCGAGCACGCTGGCCAGCTCGCGGTCGATGCGCCCCCGGAGCGCGCTCGCGACCTCGGCGGGCCTCTCAGCGCTCGCCAGCAAGGCGCTCCAGCCTCGCCATCGCCTCGGGCACGTGAACGAGGTAGGCGTCGTAGTCGCAGACGGCGTCCACGTCCAGCTCCGGCGCGGCCTCCGCCAGCAGGTCGCGAAAGCTCGTGCCCGTGTCCCACGCCCGCTGCGCGGCCTGCTGAACGATGCGGTAGGCGGGATCGCGCTCCATGCCGCTCTCCACCAGCGCGGTCAGCGCGCGCTGGCTGAAGAGCGCGCCGCTCGTCAGCTCGAGGTTCAGGCGCATGCGGTCGGCGTGCACCGTCATCTCGCGCGCGATCCTGGTCGCGAGGTGCTGCATGTAGTCGAGCGCGATCGTCGCGTCAGGCAGCACGATCCGCTCGGCGCCGGAGTGGGAGATGTCGCGCTCGTGCCACAGGGCGACGTTCTCCAGCCCCGTCTGGGCGTAGCCGCGGAGCACGCGGGCGAGGCCGCAGATCCGCTCGGAGAGGATGGGGTTTCGCTTGTGCGGCATCGCCGAGGACCCCTTCTGGCCGGCGCCGAACGGCTCCTCGACCTCGCGCACCTCGGTCCGCTGGAGGTTCCGGACCTCGGTGGCGAAGCGCTCGAGCCCGGCCCCGGCCACCGCGGTCGCGGCGAGCAGCGCGGCGTGGCGGTCGCGGGGCACGACCTGCGTGGAGACATCCTCGGCCCGGAGGCCGAGCGCGTCCATCACCCGGCGCTCGATGCTCGGGGCCACCGAGGCGTAGGTGCCGACCGCTCCCGACAGCTTGCCCACCGCCACCTGCTCGAACGCCTCGCGCAGCCGGCGGGCGTTGCGGTCGGCCTCGAACGCGAACCCGGCCAGGCGCAGCCCGAAGGTGGTCGGCTCGGCGTGCACCCCGTGCGTGCGGCCGACGCAGAGCGTGTCACGGTGCTCGAGGGCTCGCTCGACCAGCGCGTCGCGGAACGCCTCGGCGCCCGCGACCACGATCGCCCCCGCCTCGCGAAGCTGTAGCGCGAGCGCCGTGTCCAGCACGTCGGAGGAGGTCAGCCCGTAGTGGATCCAGCGCCCCTCGGGCCCGACCGAGCCGGCAACGACGTCCACGAACGCCGCGACATCGTGGTTTGTCTCCCGCTCCCGCTCGTTCACGGCCTCGACCGTGAAGGCGGCCCGCTCGCGGCAGGCCGCGGCGGCCTCCGGCGGCACGACCCCCTCGGCCGCCCACGCCTCCGTCGCCGCCAGCTCCACCTCGAGCCAGGCGCGCATGCGGCGCTCGGCGGTCCAGACCGCGCCGATCTCGGGGCGGGTGTAGCGGGCGATCACGAGCTGCCGGGCGAGCCTCGCCCGCCCCCCCGGCGAACGAGGGGAGGCCGGGCCACCGTTCTCGGGTGCTGCGGCACCACCCCGCCCCGTGCGCGATCAGGCGTTGATGATCCGGGCGGCGAGCAGCCCGGCGTTCTTCGCCCCGTCGATGGCCACGCACGCAACTGGCACCCCGGGCGGCATCTGAACGGCGGAGAGCAACGCGTCGAGGCCGCCCAGGCTCTTGCCCAGGATCGGAACGCCGATCACGGGCAGGTCGGTGTGGGCCGCGGCCACCCCCGGCAGTGCGGCGGACATCCCCGCGCCCGCGATGATCACCTTGAGGCCGCGCATGCGGGCCGCGTGGCAGTACTCGCGCACCTTCTCCGGGTCACGGTGGGCGCTCATCACGCGGACCTCGTAGCGGATCCCGTGATCCTGCAGGGCCTGGCCCGCCGGCTGCATCTTCGGCTTGTCGTTGGGCGAGCCCATGATGATGCCGACCAGCGGGGCGTCCACCTCGATCTCCTCGAACGCCTCCTCCACGCCCGGCATCGGCGCCAGCGCGACCTCCCCGCCCCCGGTGCCGGCCTCGCCCTCGGCGAACTCCATCTTCTTCGCTCCTCCTCGAATATCCGTCGCTACGCGGCAGCCGCCTGCTCGGCGGCGCGCGCGGCGATATCGCTTCGCATCTGCATCCCCTCGAACGAGATGAGGTGCGCGGCATCGTACGCGCGTTGCCGCGCCGCTTGCGCGGTCGGCCCGAGCCCGGTCACGTTGAGCACCCTGCCCCCGGCGGTGACGATCGCATCGCCGCGCCTGGCCGTGCCCGCGTGCAGCACCTCCACGCCCTCTCGCCGCTCCGCGTCCTCGATGCCCGAGATGACGTCGCCGGACGAGGAGCTCGCGGGGTAGCCAGCCGAGGCCAGCACCACGGTCACCGCCCAATCATCGGCGAAGTCGGCCTTCACGCCGCGGAGCCCTCCCGGTCGGCGCGCCGCCTGGAGCAGCTCGAGCAGGTGGGAGCGCAGCCGCGGCAGGACCGCCTGCGTCTCGGGATCGCCGAAGCGGCAGTTGAACTCGAGCACTTTGGGGCCGGCGGCGGTCATCATCAGGCCCGCGTAGAGCACGCCGCTGTACGGCGTGCCGCGGCGGCGCATGAGCTCGACGATCGGCCGGTGGACCGCGTCGGCGATCTCCTCGGCGCGAGCGGCGTCGATGCCGGGCACCGGCGAGTAGCTGCCCATGCCGCCGGTGTTAGGGCCCACGTCCCCGTCGCCGATCCGCTTGTAGTCCTGGGCGGGCGCCAGCGGAACCACGTTCTCGCCGTCGCAGAGGGCGAGCAGGGAGAGCTCCTCCCCCTCCAGGTGCTCCTCGAGCACGACCTGGGTCCGGCCGAACCGCTGCTCGGTGAAGAACACGTCCACCGCCTCGCGAGCTTCGGCCTCGCTGCCCGCGATGATCACGCCCTTCCCAGCCGCGAGCCCGTCCGCCTTCAGCACGGCGGGATAGGCGGCGCAGGATAGGTGCGCGAGCGCCTCCTCGCGCGAGCGCAGGACGACGTGGGCTGCGGTCGGGACGCCGGCCTCGGCCATCAGGGTCTTGGCGTGGATCTTCGAGCCCTCGATCCGCGCCGCCTCCGCCGTGGGGCCGAAGGCGGCCACCCCGGCCGCCTCGAGCGCGTCCACGAGCCCGGCCACGAGCGGGGCCTCGGGGCCGACCACGACGAGATCGGCGCGCTCGCCCGCGGCCGCCTCGACGAGGCCCTGGACGTCCTCGGCCCCGACCTCCAGGCACCGGGCGTCGGCCGCGATGCCGGCGTTTCCTGGGGCGCAGAGGATCTCCTCCACGCCCGCCGAGCGGGTGAGCGCCCGGACGATCGCGTGCTCGCGACCGCCGCCGCCGACTACGAGAACGCGTGCCATCAGGGCGCCAGGCGGCGGCCTACAGGGAGCGCGTGAACTCCTCGGACGGGATCGCGACCATCGTCTCGTTGGTCGTCGTGCCGCGGGAGCCCAGCTCGACCGAGACCTTGGCCATGGTCTGGGCGTCGGGCGCCTCGACGATGCTCACGAAGTCGTACTCGCCCAGCGTGGCCCACTGATTGAGCACCTTGACGCCGAGCTGCTCGACCTCCTTGTTGACCTCGTGCACGCGGCCGGGGTTGTTCTTGATCGTCTTCACTCCGTCCGGCGTGAGCCGGGTCAGCATCACGAACTGGGGCATCGCTCCTCCTCCTTTGCTCGCGGGATCACGAGCCTAATGCAGCGGGACGGGATCGTGACGGCGCCGCGGCGGTGCCTCGTCCGCGCTTCGGGTATACCGGTTGCATGGCCCGAGGGGGACGCAGCGATCGGGGCGGCGCGCTCGTTCTGCGGCCGATCCTGCTGCCGCTGATCGTCGCGGCGATCGCCGTCCCGATCGTGGCCGGGTTCCTGGTCGGCGGCCCCGAGCTCGGCCTCCCGGCGGGGGCGCTCGCCGCGGCCGTGATCATCGCCGTAGCGGCCCGCCAGCGGCCCGCGGAGCCGATCGAGGTGGCCCGCGCGCCCGGTGACCGGCCGCGGCTTCTGGTCGTCCTCGAGTCCGCCATCGAGGACCCCGAGGGCGCTCAGGCCGTGGCGCAGGCCGTCGAGGGCCTGGGCGACGGCGCTTTCGCCGAGCCCGAGGTCCTGGTCGTCGCGCCGGCCATCAACCGGCCGCTCGCCCACTGGCTCTCGGACGTGGGCCAGGCGCGCCTCGACGCCCAGCGGAGGCTGGTGCTGAGCGTCGGCTCACTGGCCGCGGCCGGGCTCGACGCCCGCGGGCAGGTGGGCGACCCCGACGTCGTGCAGGCGGTCGAGGACGCGCTCCGGAGCTTTGCCGCCCAGGAGGTCTTGTTCGTAGTCGCGGATGCCGGGCAGGCGGCGGGCGCCAGAGCGGTCAGCGAGCGCCTGGCGATCCCCGTGCGCGTCGTGGCCGGCGACGCGCCCCGCGAAGGCGGCGGCTGAGGGCGCGGGCGAGCCGGCGGCGGCGATCGTCCAGGCGCGCGCGGAGGGGCCCGCGCCTGATTTGGCGGCGCAGGGCGCGAGCCAGGCGCCGGTCGCCGGCGGCCTCCGCCGCGCGCAGGTTCTGGAGCGCGAACGCGGCCACGTTCTCGTTGGCGATCGGCAGGCGGCCGAGGGCCCGGAGCGATAGGCGGCTGGGGAGCGTCCGGCAGCGCCCGAGCGCCCCGATCGCCCGCAGCGAGGCCATCGTGCGGAGGCATTTGCTGCAGGCGCCGCAATTGTACTCGGCGCCGGGCTGGAAGCAGACCCGCAGCGTCGCCATCGCGACCTCGGAGCCCACGAGGAGCGCGAGCTTCTGCGGGCGCGGCACGGGGCCGTCGTGGACGAGCTCGACCCGCTCCGTGCTCCAGAGCGGGTCGAGGTCGGGTCGCGATCCCCAGCGGACGTCGTCGGCGAGCGCGTGGGTGGCCGGGATCAGCACGCGCCCGAAGCTGGGCGCGAGCGTGAGCGCCACGCTGGCGAGGGCGGCGCCGTGGTAGATGCTCCAGGGCGGGCGGCGCCGGGCCAGCGCTCGCAGGTTCGTCTCGACCTCGATCAGGGGCAGCCCGAGGCCCTCGGCTGCCGCACGGACGCCGGCCACCACGAGCCGGCGGCGCTCGGAGTCCTGCTGGGGGACGTCGAACCCATGGACGAACACGAGGGCATCGAGCTCGTCGCGGTGGCGGAGGGCCGTGTAGAAGCTGTCCACCCCCGCGGTGAAGAACGCCGCCGTCGCGGCCGCGCGCTCGCCCTCGGCCGCCGGGGCAGCTTCGGCCTTCACCCGCACGCGTCGCAGCGAGGGCTCGATGCGGCGCAGGCGGCGCTGGAGCTCGGGGAGCGAGCCGGCGAGCTTCGGCGAGAGCGGATCGCCGACCAGCAGGGAGCGCATGCCGCGGTGCATCGCGACCGGGAGCGCCGCGGCCAGGAACGGGTCGCCCGAGTCGCGCGCGAGGGTGGCGTCCCGGGAAGCGAAGAAGATCCGCTGGGCCCGGCGCCCGAGCCTGACGTCCGCGGCGCAGCGCTCGCCGCTGCCGCGCATCGCCGAGATCGCGGCCTGGCGCGGCCGCAGGGTCGCAGCCGCACGCAACGCTTCCGTGCGCCCTGCGCTCACTCTCGCCCCAGCCGGAGCCGACACCGGCCGGGGAGTCTAATCGCCGCTCAGGGCTTCATGTCGCCGCCGCGACCGGTGCGGCGGCCTTCGTGAACGTGAGCTCCCCGCCCTCGGCGTCGACGCGCACCGTGTCGCCCTCGGCGAACTCGCCCTCGAGGAGCTTCAGCGCCAGGCGGTCAGCAAGCTGGCGCTGGATGACGCGCTTCAGCGGGCGGGCGCCGTAGGTCGGGTCGTAGCCGAGGTTGCCGATCAGCGTGCGGGCCTCGTCGGTGAGCTCGATCGTGATCCCACGCTCACCGATCCGCTCGGCCAGGTGGCGGACCTGCAGGTCGACGATGCGCGCGATGTCCTCGCGGCCCAGGCGGTGAAAGATCACCGTCTCGTCGATCCGGTTGAGGAACTCCGGCTTGAAGGTCTGGCGGACGATGTCCTCGACGCGGTCGCGGATGCGCTCGTCCACGGCCTCGGCCGCGATCTCCTGCGAGCCGACGTTCGAGGTCATGATCAGGACCGAGTTCGTGAAGTCCACCGTGTGGCCCTGCCCGTCGGTGAGGCGGCCGTCGTCCATGATCTGGAGCAGGACGTTGAACACGTCCGGATGGGCCTTCTCGATCTCGTCGAGCAGGATCACCGCGTAGGGGCGCCGGCGGACCGCCTCGGTGAGCTGCCCGCCCTCCTCGTAGCCCACGTATCCGGGCGGCGCGCCGATCAGCCGCGCCACGGCGTGCTTCTCCATGTACTCGGACATGTCTATGCGCACCATGGCCTGCTCGGAGTCGAACATGAACTCCGCCAGCGCGCGCGCGAGCTCGGTCTTGCCTACGCCGGTCGGGCCGAGGAA
>Ga0070741_10008309_pt1 | contig 20923 bp, 24 predicted proteins | sample Coa_R1_4_FD_66440 | JGI IMG/M metagenome (GOLD analysis project Ga0070741, IMG submission 66440) | Surface soil microbial communities from Centralia Pennsylvania, which are recovering from an underground coalmine fire - Coalmine... | ecosystem: Environmental > Terrestrial > Soil > Unclassified ...
CGCCGCCCGGCAGCGCGAGCGCGGCCGCGACGAGGGCGGACCCGGCGACGGCCTGGGGCCAGATTGCCTTGCTCATGCCGCCGCCCCAGTGGCCTTGACCGGACGGGGCCGCGGGCGACCGTCGCCCGCGAGCTTGAGCGCCGCGGCGCCGGCCAGCAGCGTCCCGATCGCCAGGGTGCTGAGGGAGCCGCTGCTCTCGCCGCCGCCGCCGCCGTCCCGAGCGGGCGGGCTGCCGATGGCCGCGCCGCCGACGGTCGCGCCGTCGATGCATCCGGCGGACGAATCGCCGAGGACCGCCACCGCGTTGCCGGTCGTTAGCAGGACCGTTCTCGCAGTCCACATTGCCCATGACTTCACGGGTACTCCTTGTTCGGGGGCTATCGGGGCCTGTGAACCCAACACAGAATGTCACCGTAACACCACAAGGAGTACCCAAGACAACCGCTTCGCGGAATTACTAACACTGATCGAGAAACCGATCCAGAACCCGCGTGCCGAAACGCAGCGCGTCCAGCGAAACGCGCTCGTCGATGCCGTGGAACATTCCGGTAAAGTCCAGATCCGGCGAAAGCCGCAATGGGGTGAACCCGAAGCAGCGCATACCAAGACGGCTGAACGACTTGGCGTCTGTGCCGCCCGACAGGCAGTACGGGACGACCCGGGCATCTGGGTCTTCGGCCAGCAAGGCGCCGGTCATCGCCGCATAGAGATCACCGTCGGGCGTGGTCTCCAGCGCGATGTCCCGGTGGATGAACTCGCGGGTGACCGATGGCCCGAGCAGCTTGTCCAGTTCCGCGTAGAACTCTTCCTCGTATCCAGGCAGGAAACGCCCGTCTATGTCCGCTGTCGCGGCCTGCGGGATTACATTGACCTTGTAACCGGCCCGGAGCCCCGTCGGATTCGTGGTGTTCTTCAGTGTTGCGCCGATAAGCCGCGAAACGGAGCCGATTTTGCCGAGGGATTCAGCTGGGTCGTTCGGATTAAAATCTATGGTGAGAACGTCGCAGACGCCCTCAAGGAAGCCGCGGACGGAGGGGATCAGGCGGGTCGGCCACTCGTGCCGGCCGATCCGGGCCACGGCCTCCGCCAGCTCGGTGACCGCGTTGTCCGGCTGGATCATCGAGCCGTGACCGGCGGTGCCGCGCGCGGTCAGCCGCAGCCAGGCCATGCCCTTCTCAGCGGTCTGCATCAGGTAAAGCCGCTGGCCGGCCACGGTCGTGCTGAAGCCGCCGACCTCACCGATCGCCTCGGTGACGCCCTCGAAAAGGCCGGCGTGGTTGTCCACCAGGTAGCTGGCGCCCCAGGTGCCGCCGGCCTCCTCGTCGGCGGTGAAGGCGAGCACCACGTCGCGGGCGGGCTTGCGCTGCTCGCGCAGGCGCTGCCGGACGACCGCCAGGATCATCGCGTCCATGTCCTTCATATCCACCGCGCCGCGGCCCCACACGCACTCCTCCGCGATGTCGCCGCTGAACGGGTGGCGGCGCCAGTCGTCGGCGTTCGCGGGCACGACGTCCAGGTGGCCGTGGATGAGCAGCCCGGGTTTGGTGCGATCCGCGCCCTCGATGCGGGCGACCACGCTGGCGCGCTTGGGATGGGACTCCAGGATCTGGGGCTCGAGGCCTGCCTCGGCCAGGAGGTTTGCCACGTGTTCGGCCGCTTCGCGCTCGCCGGGACCGGAGTGGTCGCCCGGGTTGCTGGTGTCGATCCTGATCAGGTCGCGGCAGATGTCGACGACCTCGTCCTGCGCGGTCAGCTGGTTTTCGGTCACGGGACTATCGTCGCACGCTGGCGGGCATCGGGGGCGCGGGCCGGGGGCGGGGCGGTGCACTGGCGGTGTGCTGGCGGTGCGCCGTGCGCGTCGGCGTTTCGCGGCGATCCGGGCAGTCCGGCAAGACTGAACCCTGGACGTTGTCCGACGCAGCACTTCGCTTGTGGGCGCTGGGTTTGCTAAGGTAAGGCAGCCGATGTGGGTTCGCCCGCGTCGTTGGGTCCGGGTGGCGGAATAGGCAGACGCGCTAGCTTGAGGTGCTAGTGCCCGAATAGGGCATGGGGGTTCAAGTCCCCCCTCGGACACAGCAATTCCCCATATCGGCCTGTTTCCGGGCACGCCGGATCGTCACCCTAGGCGCGGGCTATCGCCAGCGCCGGGCGATCGGCGTTTCTTGCTTTCGTCCTTCCTGGTCAGGGCCTGGGCAGCCGGTTAGCTCGTTCTCACGGTGGCGGTCTTGGCAGTCTGTAGGCCGCGCGCCTGCAGAGCGGCGGCGGCCGGGTTCCAGGTGAGGGCGATCTCGTGCTCGCGCAGGTACCCGATCACCTCCGCCGGGCTGGCGGCGCCTGTCACGTCGGTGCCCGCGCGGGTGCGCCGCCTGGCGCGGCCGACCGGGCTGGTGAGCAGCAGGTGCAGAGCGGGCAGGTGCAGCAGCAGCTTGTCCTCGCGGATGTAGGTGTTCTTCGGCCGGTTCGGGTCCGGTGCCATCGCGCTGGTATGGCCGTGGCGGCACCGGTAGGCGGGCTTGCCGTTGGACCAAGCTGATTCCATCCGCCGCCCGCACACCCCGCACGCCAGCAGCCCGGCCAGCAGGTACCGGCGCAGCACAGGCTTGTCGCGCGGGACCGGGCCGCGAGCCGCGTTAATAGCCTGCGCGGCGATGAAGTCAGCTTCGCTGACCAGGGCCGGGTGCGCGGGCCTGGCAGAGATGACCCACCCGTCCGGCAGGTTCCACCGCTGTACGGACTTGTGCCCGAGGGTCACGTTGGCGGGGTCGACCAGGTCGGTGTCAGTGCGCTGCCGGTTCCACACCTGCCGGCCGGTGTATCGGGGGTTCTCCAGGATCGTGGTGACCGCGCCCAGCGTCCACCCGGCACCGCTCCGGTGCGCGTTACGGCCGGGGTCAGCTGCGGACGGGCATGGCACCCCGGCCTCGTTCAGCGCCCGCGCGATCCGCGCGACCGAGTGGCCGGCCAGCCGCTGGGCGAAGATCCACCGGACGGTCGGCGCGGTCGCCGGGTCGGGGTCCAGGCGGTGCGCCCTCCGCCCCCACGCGGCATGGGCCTTGTTCGGATGCGGCCCGGCATCAGCAAGCAGGTAGCCGTACGGCGGGCGCCCGCCGAGGTAGCGTCCCTGCTCCCTGGTCTGGACGGCCATCGCGGTCCGGACCCGGATACTGGTCCGGGTGATCTCCCGCTTGGACGACAGCCCTAGCCCGGTCATCGTCTTCTCGTCATGCTCGGACTTGAAGTCCACGCGGCCCCCGGCCTCGGGCATCCACAGCTGCACTCCGTATGCTCGAACAGCGGGGCCATCGCTGCGTACTGGCTGCCGTAGAACGCCCGTTCGTACTCCCCAACCACGATCGCATCCCACCCACGGTCCGGATCGGTGAGCTGCGCCACCAGCGCGGCGGCCTGCGGGCGCCGGGCCCACGCCACAGTCCTGGACTCCCCCACGTCGAACAGCTCCGCCACGATCACCCCGTGACCCCGGACCAGCGCCCCAGCCTGCTCCCGCTGCCGCGCCCGCGACGTCACCGGATCCTGCCAGTCCTCCGTCGACACACGACCGTAGAACACGAACCGAAGTCGCCCTTGCACCGGCCCTCTTTCACGGCTCGGTCCTGACCGCTCAGCCCACTCCGCCAGCGCACTCGCCGCAACCACCGACCATTCCCTTCCCGGCAGCTAATTCACCCACATACAGGATCACCGGAAACAACCCGCCTCGTCTCAAGAATACAAAAAGCAGGCGACTCGAAATACAGGCATGCCGGACATAGGCTAGCCAATTCATGACATTCCGGTTATAACAACAATGCGATTGGCCGCCACAGTCCAGACGGGCCGTCCAACAAAAAGTGATCTGGCTTCCGCTGCAGACGCAGAAGGATCTGGGCAACCTAATGTGCCGCTTTGGCCGATTAGACTGGGAGGAGGTTTTGCGGGCGGAAAAGGAATTCGTAAAGGCATTAGGACCGAAATCTGGGCGAGAAAGAGTAGCCCGGGGGGCATATCCCGATTAGACGCGAGTACAGACCGAAGAAATAAACGGATCAGCTCCTTCCCGGCCATAGGGCAGTTATGGCATAGTAGAAATATGAATGATGCTACGTCGACACGCGGAATTTTCGGCATTGGATACGAGGGTCTTGATCTCGATGAGTTTGTTCATCGTTTGATGTCTGGCGGCGCGGGGATTCTGGCTGACGTCCGCCTGAACGCTATCTCTCGGAAGCGGGGATTCAGTAAACGGCTCCTGGGTGCGGCTCTTGCTGATGCCGGGATCAGCTACTGGCATGTTCCAGAGCTGGGTAATCCCGGCTGGAACCGGGCCGGCTTCAGCGGATCGTCAGATGAGGTGCACGAGGCCCGTGCCCGGTTCACCGGCATGATTGGCGGCGAGACGGCTGACACGCGGCTGGAGGAGATCGCCGCCGCTGCCCGTGTGGGCGTGGTGGCGGTGATGTGCGTCGAAGCCGACGAGCGCAACTGCCACCGGTACGTGGTCCTCCAGGAACTGCACCGCCGCCTGGATCTCTGCGCGGCGCTGTCCTAGCGGTGCGGCTGGCGGGGAGGGTAGAACAAGCCCAGGACCATGAATCCCTGCGGCCGTTTCTGCTGGTTCCCGACAAAGAACACCAGGTCCTTGTCCGGTGCGCACATCTGGTCAAGGAACCGTTCCCTCAGCGCCGCACTGGCTTGGGGGTCGGCGAGGTGGGCGAGGTTCCGCTGTAGGGCCACCCATTCCCAGTCGTAGATGCCCTGCCGGTGCTGGCGGCAGCCCGGCGCCTGGCACAGGTACCGGTACCAGCCGTTGAACCTCGGCGCCTCCACGGCGGTTCTTTCCCCGCGGCCCACGCCGGGCAGTTCCAGCTGGCTGACGTACTGGGCGATCTTGCGCTCATCCTCGGCGCTCCAGCCAGGATGCGGCTCGATGTCCAGCCCGGTCACCTGCCTGGGGCGTATCGCGGCCAGCGACCTAGCCGGAGAGCCAGTCCGGGCGGCATCGATCAGGGCGCACATCGTGCCCCCGGTGAAGTCATCGATGTAGGCCTTGCGGCGACCCCACGGCGGCAGGTGCCTCTCCACGACCAGGGTCTCCATCTGCGGCCGCCAGCTCTCCGCCCGCGGATCCCCCGGATTCGGCCTGGCCGTCACCGTCACCACGTCGTACTTGCAGAACTTGTTATCACTGTCCAGCTCACGGAAATTGACCGGATACAGCCGCACCCACCCGGCATCATCGGGGTCAAGGCGCAGCCCCGCCACGCACACCGTCTCCCCGTACCGCTCAGACGGGTTAGGCGCCGCCTTCACCGTGATCAGCACACGCAGGCGGACCGGCAGGCTGCCCGCCGGCTTTACTGGCACTGCACCTGGCTCCGGCGCGAACAGCGACTGCTGGGACTCTCCAGGCTGCTTGCGATCTAACCTCACATACCAGAACCAATCAGGCCACGGCGACCACGTCAAACCGTGTGCCGCGACGGTGGCCGGCCGCGCTCCGGCAGGCATGGCGAGCTGTTTCCTCCCGGCGAGATGTCCCTCGCGTGACGGCCTTGGGCCGAGCCCTCGGAGCCCGTCGGTGTGCTGTCTCGTTCCCTCGACCGCGACCGTACGGCTGCTCGATCGCACCAGCCAGGTAGCTAGGACACTCCGAATGGGCGCGCTGAGGTGGGAGCAGGGCCAAATCGGGCAAGCTCGGCCCAATTAGCCAGGCGCGTCTCGAGAATCTGGCTCACCCGCTCTTTGGTCTCCGTGAGCGCCAGGTCAATGAAACAGTCGCACTTGGTCAGAGGGCGTCCCTCGATGAGGCATAGCAGGATACCTGCCATCTGGATAGCGCGCGCCGTTGCGGTCAGCTTGGCGTCTAGCGGGACGATGGGGATGCGCTTGACCAGCTCTCTCGTGAAATCCAGAGCTGCGCCCCGGACACCCGCGACGCTGGCCGTCTGGCTGGCCAGCTCGGCGGCGAGCTGGTGGACCTGATCCTTGGCCTTGAGGATTGTGCGGGCCATCTGTGCCAGCTTCTTGCAGCTGCGCCTGCGCCTGGAGCGAATCAGGCGCTGCCAGGCGTCCCCAGCACGGTCCGTCAGCCGGTCGGCCACCACTTGCTCCCACGAGCCGTCAGCTACCACGTCAGCACAGAAGTCAGCGGCGATCTTGACACGCTCACGCTCGTGGGCGCGCAGACGTGGCCGCCGGACGGAACGGACTGGCGGCGGCTCCAGTGGTGCCTGCCAGGATGAGGAAACGGGAGGGGCCGGGGACGCTGACTTCCATGGCGAGCCGTTCGCGGCAGGTCGACGCCGCGAGGGTGAGCTGACACGCGGCCTAGCCGGTCGCTGGGGCGCGGGGTGCAGCGCACCAGGGCCACCGTGGAACCTACAGGCCATGCCTGACTGCCTGACAGGCTGCTGGCAGGGCCGACCGTCCGATTCCCTGGGTCTGCCGCACTTCGCCATACGCAGAGTGTCTGTCTGGCTACTTACCAATGCAAGAGTTTCCAGCGCTAAGTGTCCGAACGCCTAGCCATCTTTCAGGATTGCGACCGCGACCTCTTCACCGTCCGGCTGACGGCCATGGCTTCGTTCGCGAGTAGCGACCGCGGATGTTCGCCAGTTTGAACCGCGCCAAGGAGGCGTGGAGGGCCTTGGTGTTCGCGGGAAGTGACCGCAGTTGACAGCCGAGGGCGTTGGCAGCGACAAGAGGCAGGGTGATGGCCGAGGTCAGCGGCGTATGCTCGCGTGGCGGCCGGGTGTGGCCGAATTTGGCGAATATCAATCCTGCCGGATCGGCGGCGCGGTCGTCGGTCACGAACAACTGCGGTCTTGACGGCGAACAGAACCACGGCCAAACCCATCCGCCTCCCGGACAAGCCAGGAACCTCCCACAACGTCAGCATTGATCCCAAACACAGCTAAAGCCGGGCAACGCGCCGCAACCATCGGCGAAACAGGCCAGGCGCGAGTCCCTCGCCGGGTCAGACGCAGTGGCGCGAGTGGCCGGATGACGCGGCCCGGTTCCTGCGGGAAAGGCTTGGGACTAGCTGGCTCCAGGTGGGATGCTGCACCAGTGACTTGCAGGCGGAGAACCGGGCCATGATGGGGAGTGGCAAGCCGCTCCTTGCTAACGGCGATCTGCCGCTCGAGCTGGCATGCGCGTTCGCTAGCTGCGCGCTGATCAGCTGGGATATAGAAACCTCGGGCTTGGACTGGCGCCGCGACCGCATCGGTACCTGCCAGATCTTCGCGGAAGAGGTGGGCGCAGCCGTCGTGAGCGTTCCTGGCCAGACACCCGCGAGGCTTACGTCGCTGCTTGAGAACGCGCAGGTAGTCAAGGTCTTCCACCACGCCCCCTTCGACCTCAGGTTCATGGTCCACCAGTGGGGAGTACGACCAGTGTCTATACGATGCACGAAAGTCGCATCGAAACTGCTCGATCCCCAGGCGCCCAACGAAGCACACAGCCTGCTGAATCTGGCTGAACGCTTTCTCGGGGTCCGGCTGGGCAAGGGGCCGGTGAGGACGAGCGACTGGTCTGCGGGCACCTTGTCCCAGGAGCAGGTCGAGTATGCCGTCAACGACGTCATACACCTCCCCGCATTGCTGAGCGTGCTCCGTCGCGCGCTTGAGGAAAGAGGGATTGCCGACTTGTATGACTGCTGCTGCGGGTTCCTGCCGACGACAGTGGAACTCGAACTTGGCGGTTACCCCGATGTCTTCGCCTATTGATCAGGCAGTCTGGCCCAGGAGATCCCATCCACGCCCGGTGAAGAACCGGAAGTCTCCAGCGCCGTAGGCGGTAAGGCGGACAAGAAGCCGTAGGTGCGGCGGGGCATCGCGGCCGTTGACATGTTCCGCGGTCAGGCGCACGTCTGCACGCGCCATGAGCTCGTGCATGTCCTCGAGCATCAGGTTCGGCACCCATCCGACGGGAACTGAAGCCGGAGCCATCACCACGAGCGCGAGCGGGTTTGCTTCGTTCCCGGGTTCGCTGGCCAGGCGCAGCGCATCGCCAGGGCTCAGCCGGGCCAGGGCTGAGTCAACCTGGTCTTTGGTCACTTCAATCGGCTGGCCGTCGAGGACCCGCAGCGCGCCAGGCACGTGGCGGACCCCATTAGCCAGGAACAGGCAGGTGAGTGTCCCTCCCTCAGTTGAGGGCTGCGGGAGCAACTGGATGGTATCGCCCTGGCGGCGCCCCTGGGACCGTTCTATCTGCTCCCATGGGCCTGCCTCCTCATCGAGCCCTAGCCGTTCTATATAGCGCTGGTAGTCGGGACGGCGGGGGTCCATGACCCGCTGAGCAAACAGCGGGAACAGCGTCTCGCTGCTGTAGGCCCGGTGCAGGTCACGGAAACCCAGCAGTGGGCGGAAATCCTTGACGCTCAGGGCGTGCCGGATGTAGGCGAACCGGTAGCGCTCGCCGTCATAGTCCAGCAACCCCACCGGTTCAATGTTCCGGTCAACAGGGTGCTGCCAGGTCACTATGAGTCGCCGGGCCGTCGGCACAGACCGGTTCCCGGGCTCATGCGCGACCGCCGTCATGTCATGCGCAGGCATCGAGGACCCTCTTCCGATTCTCTAGTAGTACCTCTATGGCAAAGGTACGGGCCACCTCTGACATTTCCGGCAGCCGCTCGACGATGCTGATCAGCTCCTGCTCACTTACCCGGTCCAGCTGGCGAGGCCAGTAATCACGGGCTCCGGGTGATGCAAGGCCCAGGGCTCTGACAGCCGCCGCCACGAGCGTCTGAGGGCTGTGACCGGGGGTGTACTCGAATCGGTAGGCAGTTCCCTTGCGGCACCAGCTTCCGATTCCCCCGGGCGTAGCCAGCCGCGCTGCGCGCTTAGCGTCATCGAGATTGTACCCAAGGCTATTGGCATGGTCGTAAGACCCGCAGAGCCTGGTAGGGCCCTCCCCCGCAATAGGCAGGAGAACAGCCCAGTTCTCCTCATGCCGGTCACGATTCGCGATTAAAGCATCGAACAGGACATATCCTACGAAAACGTCGAACCCCGTGGGGTGGAACGGCAGGTCGCACCCTGGCGGTGCCATCACGTCCTCCAGGACACGCCGGATGTTCTCCAGGGAATGACCGGGCCGCCCCGCGGTCCGGCCTGGCACGTAGCCCGCTACCTCGCGATCTTGCATGAACAACCCGCCGGGCTGCATCTGGCATCCAGACAGGCACAGGTCTGCAGAAATAGAGCCTCGCTGGCCATCGCGCTGAGCCATCTCAACACGTGCGCTGGGGATACCCAGACGTCCGGCTACCTCACAAGCCGCTTTCTCCGCCCAATCCTCGCCGCACACATACCCAGGTGAGCTTGTGACGGACTTGAAGAGCCAGGGCCGCCTCTCAGAACCGCCCGGTTCCAGCAGCCACATCTTCGCCTCGACGCCGGACGTCTCGTCACGGTCGACCTCCCACGAGGTGACGTCAAGCCTCTCGAATGGCTCAGGTGGCACCTCCGCAGCCTAGGCCTTCACAGCAGCCCCGCAAGGCATTCGACTCGCCTTGAAGTTCGTGTCGCCGGATCGGCACAGCCTGTCAGTGTCCAGCCCCATCAGTGACCCTCACGACCGGGGCGGTCTCGGCTCCAAGCCTCCCGCATGGCCTGCCCGTGTTGCTCCGTCCGTTTGACGGATGACCAGCATGCTGGTGCTCTGCGCTGTACGGCAAATCACGAGTATGCAGCCCAAGGTTTCTCGTGGGCGCGAAACAAGGCCAGACCGGGACAGTTCAGATGATCACATCCAACCAGTCGCTTGGCTGGCGCAGCGTGACCGTCTGGGGAAGCTGCTCGGCGTGTCAGGTCGGTGCGACAGGATCGCTTCGAATTTCGTGTGCCGATTGCTGGCTCGAGAGGCAACGACCGTAGCCCCGCTCAAGTGGCTGGCGTACACAGCACGGACTCACCAGGTGCCTGGAATCAGGCACCTGGTGAGTCGTAGCGGGCGAGGCGCAGCCTTCCCTCTACCCTCGCGTTCCGGGCTCCCTGGGCGCTACTGCTGGGGGGAACCGCGGAAGCGGAAGGCGGCGTAGGCGGGCACGCGGTATTCGGTGTGCGGCGCGACGGGCCCGGTCTTGGTGTTTCGGGTGTTGTCCAGGACGAGTGCGAAGTCAGGGTAGCCTGAGCCGTCCTCGTAGCGCATGTAGTAGAAGCGCGCCACGTAGGGATCTCCGCCCGGGGTGCTAGCCCCTGGGCGGGCGAGCTGCCTGAGCAGGTAGTCGGCGGCTTGACGCTCAACGGAGAAGCCGTACCACTTGCCTTTGTGAGCGAGGCTGTCGATGTAGAAGACGCTGATCTCGCCGAGCCAGATGCGAGTGGTGCGGCTGCTGTAGTGGAGATTGCCGAGTGCTTCGGAGAATTTCCATATCAGGGTGGACTTCTTGGATGGCGCGGTGCACGGCCCGCGCGGAGCGGGCGGGTTCTTCGGGTATTTGCCAACTTTGGCGACGGCCGGCGGGTGGTTGCCCCAGCACGCCAGCTCATAGTTCTCGATGTCGATGTAGGGGTCGATGCCCCATACTGCCGGGTGCTTGCCGCTCAGGTCGCGGGCGTAGACCTTGAGGTATGCCATGGTCTTGGCGGGGTTGCTGCCGAAGGTTCCGGCGATGACGGTGCAGCCGTGGCAGAGGGCCGCCGCGGTCAGCCACATGTGGGCGGCGAGCGCCGGGCCGCACGTGCTGACGTTCGTGCTGCAATTGGTCTGGTCGAAGCGCCGGGTACCGGACGGCATGTAGAACTGGCCGTTAAGTGCGCCGCTGAACCGCTGTTTGGGGTGCTGGGAGTAGAAGTCTGGCTCGCCCCAGGGTGTGATGGTGCTTACCCGGGTCATCGCCGTGACTCCCAGGGAGCTGGGGATGCCTGCGGGCAGCGGGCATGTCGGCTCGGGCTGGCCGGCCGGGATGGCGCAGCTGTATGAGCCGAAGAATGCCTGCATGGCCTTCTTGTAGGTAGTGATGCCCGGCACCATGATCACCGGCCGCCTGCGGCCCTTGATCATGCGGAGGTCGTTGTAGTCCGGCCGGAACTGCACCTCAGGCTGGATGGCGGCCTGGCCGGGGGCCCGCCGCGCATTGGCCCGATTGATGTCGGCCAGCCAGAAGCCTAGGCAATCCTGCTCGACCTGGAGGATGGCGTTGGGGTCCAGCGGATAGCTGCGGCCGTTTTTCGTGACCTGGAGCATGTGGTCGTGGTGGTAGGCGATGTCCCACGGCACGGTGATCCGCACGTAGCGGATGTTCAGATCTGTCCAGTTGCTGCCGTCATCGACCGCGGTCGGGATCGTGGTCTGGTAGTCAGGTGGCGGCACTGGTGTCGCCAGGTCGTTTTCCTCGTTGCTGTCACATCCCTGGGTGCCCGGCCGTTCGATCCAGCCGTCTTGCACTCCCACCCGGGGAGTCGCGGGCAGTGCGGCCGGTGCCGCTGCCGCTGCTGAAGTCAGGGCCATCACGGCCTGCCTCGGCGGGGCAGGCACCGCCATCGCGATCACGATCGCCGTTGCGGCAGCGGCCGAAACCGCTGCCAGCATCCTCACTAGTACCGTTCGCATAGCTCCTCATACGTGACGTTGTGTGGTGTAATCCGATGCCGACGCGCGCTCGCCGCTCGCGCTCTTGCCGGTTCCGTGATTCCGCGAATGGCAGGAGGGCCAGTTGGCCGCTGGTCGCGCGCAGCCGGTCCAGTACCTCCGGCGGGCCCGGCACCCGCCCGCAGCCACGCTTGCCGGGGCTGGGAAGGGGATGACCGGGTCCTAACCTTGGCCGGGCGGTGGGCCTTCGTCGTCCTACCGCCCAGGGACCCAGGCGGCCAGCACCCAGGCTGATCTGGATGTCATCAACCAGCATGCAGCTGGATCCCTTGCAAGTGAGCGCGGTGGCTGCCAGCCCAGATGAGCTGCATTCCTCAGCACCGGATGAATTTACGCGGACCGATTCCAGAGGCTTTATTCGTCAGGCTCCCGCGCTGGAGATAGAGCCACTGCCACATCCGGTATTGGTGCACATGACGGTGCGCTGGGCAGACTCTGCCAGCTGTCAGCGTGTAGGTCCCGAACGCCCTGGTCGGGAATGTGTCTGCCGAACATTTCACGTTACGCCAGGTTCCCCGGCGGAGTGTCCCCTCAAGGACCTGCAAGCAGACCTCACCCTGACGGGTGGTGAGTGCCTTATTCTTGACGCTGCCCTCACAATCGGGGTACTCGGAACTTCCGGAGACTGTCAGCTTTCCGTGCACGAGGGCCAGATGCGGCGGGTTACCGGTGAAGAACGCGCGACAGATTGGATCGAGGAGGACACCGCTGGCGTGAGCAGCGGTCTCAGTGGCGCGGCTAGGCGCGGCGTTAGCCGCAGTATCCGCCCCGGCCATTGAGCAGAGGAGTGCTGTTGTTCCCAGAACTGCGAGCCAGGAGCGACCTGACATGTTGTAACGCCTTCCCTTCTGGGTGCTCTCTGGACGCTGCCGTCGCAGGAATCGCTTCATGTTGTTCTCCAGTTTTGGTGCGCCTTGCCTCTTGCTAGTCAACCCTTCCCAGAAGTGCTTTCCAGGCACGCGCTCGCGAACGGCGCGAAGTGTGATGTCAAGAGGCGGCTGATGTTGCTTAGCTCCCCCTGGGGTTCTCGCCCTAGGGGACTTAAGGGAGGCTATTACCCGTCAGCGTTGACGAGGTACAGTATGGTGACCACCGCCGCGAGGATCTGTTTCATCAGACATTCCCTTCTCGCTGATCTGGCATTGCGCGAACCGCGGGACTCCGGAACGACCTCCCGGGATCATGCTCCGGCACACGTCACGCCGATCGCCCTCAGCCTGTACAGCAGTCCCTTCAAGGAACTCTCCTATTCTCGGTAGTTCGGGTAAATTACATGCGCCCTTTGGCCGCAGATCAGCGGCCGTAGGGCCGTATGTGAATGTTGAAGACGGACTTAGCAGGCGGCACAACCGCCGCGAGTGCGGCGATACCGCCGGCGTACGACCCGAACTGCCGGCTCATCAAGGATGCCCAGTCGGCGCCACCTGGCGTCGCGACAAAGCCGGCGACGACTAGTGCGAAGTTGGCTGCCGTGGCTGCAAGCAGTAGAAGCTCGTGCATGCGCGACGGGGGCAGTACCGGCCGCATCGGACTAATACGCAAGACGAGGTAGCCGAGAATCGCCAGGCATATAATCATCACGATGCTCAGATAGCCGTGGGACGTGAGCCCGTCCTCTGTGACGCTCGTCCCGAACAAAGTGATACCGAACCAGGGCAGAACAGCGAGACGAGAAGTATAGCCGAGCTGATTCCTGCGATCCGGTCGTTCTCTGTCCAGAGGTTTGCATCCAGTCTTAGCGGTTGCCGGCGGATCGATCCGGCATTATGGCGGTTCCCAGACCGTCCGGGGACCGTCTCGGCTGGGCGCCCGCAGTTCGGGCACGTACCAAAGACGTGCGGTATTTCGTATCCGCACTGTATACAGCTCATCGCATCTCACCCTTTCACCAGAGCGCTGGATGCATAAACATCATTCGCCGCGTTGACGTTCGGGGGATCAGGACAGGAGGAGCAGGGGATGCCGTTGCCGACAGTCGTGCCGATACCTAGTACGGCGATAAGCACGCATGCCGAGCCGGCGGGCTTTGGCCGCCGCAGAGATCACTTCATCTCCTCTAGTTGACGCTGTTCACACACCTGGATGGTGTCGCCTCCGGAAGCCGGCCGTGCGCCAGTCCTGGGCCATGTCAATCGTCACCTGGCGCTGAAGCGCGTGAGCGGATCCTGACGGCCGTTGACGACATCTGACAGATAAAAAACGGGGCGGCAGCATCCGGCCACGTGTAGCGTGTACGCCGGTGTTCGCGTCTAGATGATTTTGGGCGAGGAGCGGAATGGTCGGCATAGAACCGCCGGGAGTGGATCGTCTGCCGGAGGGGCCCGGCCGCGACCTGGTACTCGCGCTCCACGCTCTCTACCGGGGCTCTGGGAAGCCCTCAACGCGGCGGATCGCCGAGGATGTCCAGAACGGCGACTACCGCGATACGGTCAGCCACGAGACGGTCGCGGCCATGCTCCGCGGAGACCGCGGTCTGCCGCGGTGGGAGAAGCTGGAAGCGGTCGTGAGCGTTCTTGCCCTCCGGCACACCCCGCCCCTCGACCCGGTCGCCGAAGCCACGCGGATCCAGGAACTCTGGCATGCCGCGCAAGGCCATGCGGATCTCGACGAGGCAGCACGTGACCTCGCCAGGACGCCCGCTGCCACGCCGCCCGCAAGCGGCGTTATCGAGGCACCGGCGGATCCTGCGGGGCCGGCGCAATGGGAGTGCAGTGAGCCGCGGGCCGTCTCCGGTGTGCTGCCGTACTTGAGAGGACGATCCGCCCGCCAGTTTCTTTCCCGGCCCGGGATACTGCTGCGGTCGCGTGCGTGCCGGTGGCGGCTGGCCGCTGCTTCTTTCGTGGCCGTGGCCGTGTGCATCGCCGGCGTCATCACCGGTCTCCGCCTGACAGGCGGCGGCGTCGCTAGCGAAAGCTTCCGGATCACTGCGGCAGTGAACGGCAACGAACCAGAAGCCTTCGCCATCACGAACACCTACGTCCTGGAGTACGACTCGTTCCGGAACGGCTCCAGGTCCGGCTGGCAGCCGCTGCCCGGCGGAGGCCGGTACCTCGGCACGCCCGCGACCGTGACGGACTCGGCCGGGCGGCTGGAGGTATTCGCGCGGACCGCAAACAACACGATAGTCCGCTACTACCAGTCCGCCCCCGGAGCCGACTCGTGGGACGGGCCGGAGCTGCTAGGCGCCGAGCGGTTCACCAGCGATCCTTCCGCGGTTAACTGGCCAGGCCACGGGCTGATGGTGTTCGCCCGGCGCACCGGCGGACTGATGGGAATCGACTCGCAGGCGGGCACCGGGGTTACCTCGTCTTGGTCAGGCTGGCACTCCTTCGGGACAATCGCCGTCGGCCAGCCGGTGGCCGTGGCGAATCACGGCGACGGCCACCCCGAGGTGTTCGCCGTAGCAAGCGACGGCGGCAGCCTTATCCATGCCTATGACCAGGGCCGCGGATGGAAGGGCTGGTCCCCCCTGGCCCAGGGAAGCGCTTTCACCGGCGTTCCCGCCGTGAACAAAGACGCGACCGGGCGGGTAGAGGTGCTTGTGCGCACCACGACCGGGTACCTGGAGTCCTTCTGGCAGGGGCACCCCGGCTTCGGGTCGTGGAACACCGCCTTAATCGGTTCGGGCATCGTCGGCGACCCAGCGTTGATCGCGGCTGGCGGGCAGCTTGAGGTATTCGCCGAGCGCGCCGGCGGAAGCCTCGGGTACAGCACGCAGTTGCAAGCCGACTCTGCCGGATGGTCCGCCTGGGCGTCGCTGCCCGGCAGATTCAGTGGGGAGCCCGCCGTGGTCTACGCCTCGGGGCGGACGGACATCTTGGCCAGCGTGGGAGGCAGCGTCTGCGACATCCACTCGGTCGGCACGTCGGGCTGGTCCGGCTGGCGTCCGCTGAGCGGGGCACCCTGATCCGTCGGCCCGCGGCCGGATACCCGCCGGGCTGGTCGTGAAGTTCAAGGCCGCGACTGGCAAATAGGACCGACGCCAGCCGACCCTCAGCCGAGCACTTAACGCGCAGTGACGAGCAGGAAGCTCACTTAGATTTCAAGTCGCGCATATCGCCGATTTAGCGCGCATGATCATCAGTTGAACGTCGTGCAGGGGCGCGTTCAGATCGCCCAGTTCGGTGGGTAGCGTTTACCTCTTGCCAACGCTTGTTTGCATGATATTGGTGTAAATCTGGCACTTGAACTCAAAGAGTTCGAGCGACAAGCTTGCCGAGGGCAGTACTGTAGCGCGGCGCTGATCGCCTCAGTTGGCACCAGGCCGTCGAGTTCACTCCGGCTGAAATCCGGTCCGCAGGTCGGCCGACATGTCCCGAGAAAGTGGGCGCCAGAAGCCGCATAGGCGGAGACGACGGTGAGGTGGTCCCTGGCCATGGTCCCCTTGAAACACAGTACGATCGCCTTGTGCCGCAATGCCTTGTAATTGCGCCGAGCTACGCTGATCTGACGGCGCTGCGGACGGTGCTCGCCGAGCTGGGTATTACCGCCACGGCTACAACACAGCTGCTGGTAGGAGCGCAACTCGCTACGGTGCCGCTAGATGAGTTCAGCTTCGCGGTGGCCGTGCTGCCTGCCTCCGGACCCGACGGGATACCAGCGCCGACGCCAGCCACGATCTTTCTGGAGGCGGGAATCGCTCTCGGCCGGGGGGTGCCGCTGATCGTCTTGGCCGAGGATCCCGACGAAGACCTTCCGGTCCTCGGTGGAGTTGCCGGTAACGTCTGGACGATTGTCGGCGCGAAGGACGAGGCTAGCATCCGGCTGCATCTGACTCTGTTCACCAAAGTCCTGGAAACCCACAGGCCGGTTCGTGACTCCGTACCGCGCCTGGAGCCGTCTGCGGCTCCGTCAGTGACGCCACCGGCCGAAACGACCGGCCGACGCGACCAGAGTCTGCAACAGGAGGTGCTTGGTCTTTTGCAGGCAGGCGGTGCCAAGGTCGAATCGCAGGCTGTCGTAAGTGGTGGTGACCGGGTCGATGCGGTGGCACTCATCCCGGGCACAGAGCGCGTACTTGGGCCGGTACTGATTGAAGTGACCGTACGTCGGGGTCACGGCCTTTCGGCGGCCGTAAATCAGCTCGCCGCCTTCCTGACCCGGAGCGGAGCGACGTTCGGACTGGTCGTGTACGACGGCCCGCGCCTAGAGCCAGGTCCGGCGAGTGGTTTCCCGATCGCAGCCATGCACATCGACGAGCTGCGGGAACATGTCCGCCACGGAAGCCTAGGCTCGGCACTTGTCTATATCCGTAACGCGGCCGTACACGGACTTGCGCGATGACGCTTGAACCTGTGGTGATTCGGCGATACCTGACCGACGCTGAGGCGGCCCCAAAATCGGACGCGAAGGGCAAGCTCTACGAGGAGCTTGTAAGGTACCTCTTCGAGGCAGTACCAGGCTGCATCGCGGAACGTAACCTCACGAACATCTTCCGCACAGAGCAGATCGATGTCGAAGTTGGTAATGCACGGCCTGGAGATGGTCTGTGGCTTCTGCCGCATGTGATCCTTGTGGAATGCAAGCACTGGGACAAGCCCGTGGACAGCAGCACGGTGGGCTACTTCATGAACATCCTGGCCGGGCGCGGAGTTGAACTCGGAGTCTTGGTCGCGGCCAATGGCGTTACTGGCGACCGTGATGACCTGACCAATGCTCACGCCCTAGGACTGCACGGCTCACCTCGCGCGATCAAGATTGTCGTCATAACCACAGAGGACATTGCCAGCCTGCAGTCCGCCGGAGACTTCGTGGAACTGCTGCACCGGCGGTACCTCAGATCATTCGCTACTGGAGCTATCGGGGTTCCGTAGCCGTCCTGGGTCGTCCCGACGAACTCGCTCGCGCTAAGTCCATAATCTGCAGCAGGCCCCATGATCGTGCTCCAAAACGGATTTTCTGCGTGCGTCGACTGGGAGCGTCAAGTGTGTCCGAGGACGGCATATCGGCGGCTACACGCGTCGGGCACCACAAGCGCCGACTACGGTTAGCCGCCACCGCGCGGTCATGAGCGGTAACTGAGTTGCCCTGTGCGAGCTGACCCTATTAGCCTTGTGTTTGGCAGCACACGCCTGCCTGCTCTGAGCCACGTGCCAGCCCGGCGCTGGATGGCGATGAGGACAAGTGCGGCTCAGCCCTCGCGTGTCAGGTCATCGTGGTGCCATCACGCGTGGCCAGGCGCCGGGACTGTGCGCCAGGAAGATGGACGCGATGCCGCACGACAAGGTCAAGACTGCAGCCCGCCAGCGTATGGCCGCGACCGGGGAAGCCTACACCGAGGCCCGGCGCATGGTCATAGCTGAGCAGGGCGCTCAGACAGGTTCGCCATTGTTTCCCGAGCCTGATGTCACCCGTGACGGGCCGCTGGGGTGGGTGGAACCGTCAGTCAGCTTCCTGCTTGAATCGACCCGGCCGGTCGCGGTTGCCGGGCGGATGAATGTCAATGCCTGGTACTCGCGCTTCCCGGACCGTGAGGGAAAGTTCGGTGCACGGCTCAAGAGCCACAGGGGCGCCGATCATGAAGTAGCGCTTGATGAGCTGTTGCTTCACGAAAGACTGGCACAGAAGGCCAAGGTCTCGTATGAGGAGAACGGGGCAGGCCCTGATTTCAGGCTCTACTCGGACGGCAGGCATGTCGGGGCCGTGGAGGTGATGTCGCTCTTCATGGAGCAGGGCTGGTCCGAAGTGCAAGCCCGCCATGGTCGCATCGCGGATGAACTGAACAGGCGGCTCGCCCTCGACAGGTGGTTCATCTACTTCGATGTTGTGCAGCTTGACAGAGACCCGTCGGCCAAGGCGCTCACGGAATGGGCTAGCGAGACCATGGAAGAGTTGCCCGACCCGTCCAAGTCGGGTATCCGAGAGCATCACCGTACCTATACCGCGAAAGGTGTCCGGCTGTCCTTTACCTTCGCCGCGTGCAAGCCTGATCCTGGTGGACCGCGAGGCCGCATTGTCGGCCCGGGGCCGGTCATAGGCGGATTCGTCAAGTCGGGTGACCGTCTGCGGACGGCTCTTCAGAAGAAGGCCGGAAACCGTTACGACCTGAGGGACAGCCCGTTCGCGATTTGCGTCGGCGCTCATGACCCATTCTGCTCGCTGGACCAGGTCGAAGCAGCGCTCTATGGGAACGTGCAGTACGAGGTGGCGACAATGTCCCGGTCGCGAGCGCAGAACGGCTTCTTCGGCCGCAGGCCGGGAGAGCCTGAAGGAAGGAACACGCGCATCTCGTGCGTATTCGTGCTGTCTAACTGGCACCCGTGGGAACCCGAGAAGGCCAGGCTCATACGGCTCGATAACCCATTCGCGGCCCGGCGCTTCCCCGAGGAACTGCTCGCTGTCGATGCGCAGGTAGCCCGAGTCGATCACGGCGACGGCCGGTTCTCCTTCGAGTGGCTGCCCGCCCGTCCAACTGATACGTGGTAGCACCGAAGTGAGGTCACCCCCAGCTCTGCTACTCATCCTTCAGAACGGATTGTTCTGTGCACGCCGACTGAAAACCGCCGAGTGTTCCTGAGGCACACCTAACGGCGGATTCGCGCGCATGGTTCAAGGCCGACGCTGACGCTTAGTGGGCAATTCCGGTACCGGCTGGTTGCCGAGGGCGCAGTAATCCGCCGCGGCAGAGTTCCTGAAGAGCACGACGGCCATGGGGGTTCAAATCGGTTGCAAGGGCTCAGAAGCGGGCTTCCGGGGCCGAGACCACGCGCGAAGGCAAACGGCAGCTACGGCGAGAGCGGAGGCCAGGCCAGCTACGGGCCGGCCATCGCTACCCCGCCGGCCGCTGCGGGAGTACAGGTCAGCATCGTGGATCTCCCCGCAGCAGGGGATATTTCACCAGGTGGCGGGCTCATGCCCGGCGCTGGGCACGAGATCAGGTGCCATGCGGAGGACGCCAATGCGTGGCGGGCACGGGATTTTTCCCGCTATGCTGACCTCATGATTTCCCCTGATCCGGGAAATTTCCCTCGAATGCGTGTTCAAGTCCCCCCTCGGACACGCTCCTACATGCGGCTTCGGCTTCGGCTTCGGTAACAGCATCGCGCGCCCCAGTCCCTGCCACGGGCCGGGCGGGCCCATGACGCGTAAGCTCGTAGACCAACGGCCCTCGTGATCGTGAGGAGTGCCCATGACCGCACCCGCCGAAGACATGGTTCTGGTACGGCGCGCAGAACTCGACGCGCTCCGGGCCGAGAACCGGCGCCTGCGGCGCGAGGCCGGCGACCGCGAGGCCCTCCGGCGCATCAGAACAGACTCCGGACAAGGCCGGACCTTCACCCGCGAGGAACTGGCAGAGGCCCGGGGGCATTAGTGGTGACCGGGTCCTCCGCTTCCCGGACAGGACCTGGGACGAGGTCGAAGCACTACCACAGCCACTCCGCAACGCCGCGCACAAGGCGATCTTCCACCTGCTCGAAGAACCAGTCCCCACCCTTGCCGACCCATTCCCCGAGACAGACCCGCTGCCAAGCGCCTACCGGCTTCATCTTCCCGCCGACGCCTTAACCATCTGGCACACGGTCACCGAGAGCCCAGATGGCCACGTCGTCATCGTCGTGCGTACGTCAAGGCAGACAACTGAACAAGAACACCGGAAGACTCCGCGGCCTACAGGCACCGCGACGAAACCTACCCTCAGCCAAGGGTGAACTCCGCAGCCAGAACGCATTGGCTTTCTGGTGCAGTCGCCTCGGACACGTTAAATCCCCATGAGCGGCCGTTCACGGGCATGCTCGGACGGCACCCGCGTTCAGCCTCCGGCCGCGGCGGGTGTTCTCTGGTTGTCTCGTTCCCGGTCGGTCCTCCCTTTTGCTGGTACGGGCGAGTGTCAGTGGTCCTGGCCGGTGGCGACGGCAGGTGCGCCTTCCATGCGTTAGCATGAAGGAGTACCCGAGAACCGAGGGTCACTTTCCTGTGCCGTGGTCGCTAGTCCGGGCACAGGCGGCTCGGGTCCCCGTGAGACGCTTGCCCGTGGCCGCGTCCACCCAAGATCTGCAAGTCGGCTCGGTGCTCGAAGTGTCAGGCCCGGCGTTCGGGGCATGCCTGGCCCGGCCGCGGGACTGGCGTGTGTCGCCGTGCCCCGGCATTCCAGAGGAGAAGCCTGTGGTTCGACCAGGCCAGCGCCAGACGAGCGCTCGCCGTACCGCTCCGCGGAACCAGCGGAGTGTTCACCACCGTGACGACGTCGTCACGGTGCTCGCCCGCACTGCCGGTGAGGTCGAGGCCGCTGCCCGGCGCGGCCGCGTGACGCCGGCCGTGCGTGCCAAGTTCCAGGCCGTCGCCCTGCTGCTGCGGGACGAGCGCGCCCGCATCCCGGCATCGTCTGGAA
>Ga0070741_10008310_pt1 | contig 20922 bp, 19 predicted proteins | sample Coa_R1_4_FD_66440 | JGI IMG/M metagenome (GOLD analysis project Ga0070741, IMG submission 66440) | Surface soil microbial communities from Centralia Pennsylvania, which are recovering from an underground coalmine fire - Coalmine... | ecosystem: Environmental > Terrestrial > Soil > Unclassified ...
AAAAAACGCCGGGAATTCCCCCGGCGCATGAAACCCGACGTGGAGTTACTCTCGGCGGATCTAGGCCGCCTGGCCCGCCTGCGCGCCGAGCCACGGATTGGCTTCGGTGGGAGCGCTTTCCTTGAGGATGCGCAAGGTGCGCATGAGGTGGCGATGAAGTTCTTGGACGTCGCCGTACTTCGAGTCCTTGGTTTCGTGATACGCGACCGTGAGCCAGAGCGCGATGCCGCGCAGCTTGAGCTGCGGATTGTCCGACTTCACGCGCGAGTAGCCGAGATCCGTACCGCTGCCCCAAGGCTGATAGCGCTGCTCGTGCTCGGGCGTGCCGTAGAGATGCGGAAATTCGCATTTCGACGCCGTCGCGAATTCGCGCATGGCGATGGCGGCAAGCTGGCGGCGGGTCGCCATCGGTAGTTCGGCGATCGTGCGCTCGATTTCGCGGAATTGGCGATTGAGCTGGATGGATCGGGTTAGCGCGATGAGTCGAGTGACGATCCGCATTTGATAGCCCTGCCCTCGGTAGTAGCCCGGCGCTTCATGCGCCACGCTGTACGCCATTGTAGGTGGGATGGTGTGCGGACGCCTGCAGATTGCGTCACATTTCGACCCCCCACGTCACATTCTGGGGGAAGTCCGCAAAAAATGCACGCTGTTTTTGCCGTCCGTCAGGACGGCTCGGCCGCTCGCGGATTTTTGTGTCGCAAAAATGCAACGCGATGGTCAGCGCAGCCGCCCGACCGCTGCGCCGACGCGCACCGGCGCGCCGGCCACCAAGCCGGCGTCGAGCTCCGCTGCGCCTTCCGGCAGCAGCACGATCACCGTAGAACCCATGTTGAAGCGGCCGATTTCGGCGAAACGCTCGAATGCGACACCGCGTCCGCGATAATCCTTGCGCACGACACGGCTTGCGTACGGCGGGATTTCCACGCCGCCCCAGACCGTCTCGACGCCCGACACGAGCATCGCGCCGACCATGACGACCGCGAATGGGCCGCGCTCGCCTTCGAAATGGCAGACCAGGCGCTCGTTGCGCGCGAACAGGCGCGGCACGGCCGTTACCGTGAACGGCGCGACGCTGAACAGGCGTCCCGGCACGTGCAGCGTCTCGACGAGCGTTCCCGCGAGCGGGATGTGCACGCGATGGTAGTCGCGAGGGGAGAGGTATACGGTGAAGAAATTTCCATTCGTATACTTTTCAGCAGCTGCGGCGTCGCCGAGCAGCTCGGCGGCGGTGCAATGGAAGCCTTTCGCCTGGAAGATGCGCCCGTCGCTCGCGATCGCCCCGGCCTGGCTTACCCGCCCGTCGGCGGGGCACAGCACAGTGCCGCTCGGCCCCGGCATGCGCGCGCCGGGTTGCAGCGCGCGCGTGAAGAACGCGTTGAAGCTCGGGTAGGCGCGCGGATCGGGCTCGATCGCTTCGCGCATGTCGACCGCGTAGGCCGAGACGACGCGGCCGATCAGCCAGTTCTTCCACGGGCGCCACGTCCAGCGCGTGGCCCAATAGACGATGCGCGAGAGCGCACGATGCGGCAGCAGATACTGCAACGCGACGGCAAGCCGCATGCTCAGCCCTGCGTGCCGGCGAGCGTGGCGAGATCGTCGGCCACGGCGTGCGCCGCGAACGGCGGACGGAACATGCCGACGAGCCGGCCGTCCGGATCCACGATCACGGCCGAGCCGCTGTGATCTACCTCGATCTTCCCATCGGCATCGGTGCTGCGCGCGTAGACGAGTCCGAGCGCGCGCGTGAGCGGCGTGAGCTCTTCGTCCGTGCCGGTGGCGGCGACAAAATCGGGGCTGAAGTACGCGACGTATTTGGCGAGGAGTTCCGGCGTGTCGCGGCCGGGATCGACCGACACGAAATCGAAGCGCACGCGATCGGCAAGACCGCGCGCGCCCAGGTCCTTCCACGCCTGCTTGAACGTGGCGAGGGTCGTCGGACAGACGTCGGGGCAGCTCGTATAGCCGAAATAGACGACGTTCCAGCGCCCATGCCAGCTCGCGTTGTCGAGCGCTTGGCCATTGGCCTGCACGAGATGGAACGGCGGGATCGTCCGCGGCGCCGGGTACAGCACGGCGTTCTCGAGTTTCGGCTGCGCCGGCGCGCCGAACATGCGGCTGCCGAGCCACAAGCCGACGGCGGCGGCGACGGCGGCGAGCAGGATCGCGGACACCGGCAGCGTGCGCGAAGGTGCGGAGGACGTATTCATCCGGGCATTATAGCCGGCCGCTTCCCCTATACTTGCCGAAATGTCCCGACCCGAGCCACGCGTGACCGACGAACTCGCCACGATCATCGATTTCATCCGCTACGGTGCGAGCCGCTTCGCCGGCGCCGGTCTCGCGTTCGGCCACAGCTACGACAATGCGCTCGACGAGGCCACGCATCTCGTCCTGCACGCGCTCCACTTGCCGCACGATCTTTCGCCGAACTACGGCGTGGCGCGCCTGACGGCCGCGGAAAGAACCGACGTCCTCGCGCTCATCGAGCGCCGCGTTCGCGAGCGCACGCCGGTCGCGTACCTGACCGGAGAAACCTGGTTCGCGGGCCTCAAGTTCAAATCCGATCCGCGCGCGCTGGTGCCGCGTTCGCCGATCGCCGAATCGATCCAGAACGGCTTCTCGCCATGGCTCGACGGCGTGAACGTGCGGCGCGCGCTCGATCTCTGCACGGGCTCGGGCTGCATCGGCATCGCGATGGCCGTGCACAATCCCGAATGGCACGTCGACCTCGTCGACATCAGCGACGCCGCGCTCTCGCTGGCCGAGGAGAACATCCGCTTCCAGCACGTCGAAGACCGCGTGCGGGCGATCAAGTCCGATCTTTTCGCGGGCATCGCCGGAGAGGTCTACGATCTCATCGTTTCCAATCCGCCTTACGTCACCGAACAGGAATACGCCGCACTTCCGCCCGAATACGGCCATGAACCGGCGCTAGGCTTGCGCGCGGGCGAGGATGGTCTCGATTTCGCCTTGCGCATCCTGACGGAAGCGCCGGCGCACCTCAGCCCCGAGGGCTGGCTCATCGTCGAGGTTGGCGAGGCCGAGCGTGCGCTCGCGCGGCTGCTGCCGCACTTGCCGCTCAACTGGATCGATTTCGAGGTCGGCCAGATGGGCGTGTTCGCGATCGGCCGCGCCGATCTCGTCGCGCATGCGAAATCCATCGCGGCGGCGGCGTCGAAGCGGATGCGGGCGTGAGGAGCGAAGCGGTCACGACGATCACCAGGAGCACGAAGCACGCGAAGAAAAATCGAAAGGGACCGTCGGCGCAATTCGTCGAGGCATATGCAAACAAATTCTTTGTTGCCCTTCGTGCACTTCGCGTTTTTCGTGGTTCAATCTCTAGCTTTTTGAGCAGCAAAGCGACGTGGCGAGCAATACGTTCGGCAAGATTCTGGCGGTGACAACCTTCGGCGAGAGCCACGGGCCTGCGATCGGCTGCGTCGTCGACGGCTGCCCGCCCGGTCTCGCGCTCGCGCCCGAGGATTTCCGCCGCGATCTCGAACGGCGTGCCACGGGTCGCAGCCGTTACACCTCGCAGCGCCGCGAGAGCGACGACGTCGAGATTCTGTCGGGCGTCTACGAAGGCCGCACGACGGGCACGCCGGTCGCGCTCCTGATCCGCAACACCGATGCGCGCTCCAAGGATTACGGGGAGCTCCTGCGCACGTTCCGCCCGGGCCACGCCGACTACACCTACTGGCAGAAATACGGCATCCGCGATCCGCACGGCGGCGGCCGCGCTTCGGCGCGCGAGACGACGATGCGCGTGGCCGCGGGCGTCATCGCCAAGAAGTGGCTGGCCGAAACGTTCGGCGTTGCCGTGCGCGGCTGGCTCGCTGCAATCGGCGACATCGAGCCGCGGACGTTCGATTGGGAAGCGATCGAAGGCAATCCGTTCTTCTGGCCCGATGCGGCGATGGTGCCCGAACTCGAGAGCTTCATGGATGCGCTGCGCAAATCCGGCGATTCGGTCGGCGCGCGCGTCACGGTCGTCGCCGACAACGTGCCGCCGGGCTGGGGCGAGCCCATTTATGGCAAGCTCGACGGCGAACTCGCCGCTGCGCTCATGTCGATCAACGCCGTGAAAGGCGTCGAAATCGGCGACGGTTTCGCCGCCGTCGCGCAGCGCGGCAGTACGCACCGCGACGAAATGACGCCCGCGGGCTTCCTCTCGAACCATGCCGGCGGAATCCTCGGCGGCATATCGACCGGGCAGCGCATCGTCGCTTCGATGGCGCTCAAGCCGACCTCGAGCATCCTGATCCCGGGACGCAGCGTCGATCTCGACGGGGCGCCCGTGGACGTGCGTACGAAGGGCCGCCACGATCCCTGCGTCGGCATCCGCGCCACGCCGATCGCCGAGGCGATGATGGCGCTCGTGCTCATGGATCAGGCGCTGCGCCATCGCGCGCAGTGCGGCGACGTCGGCGAAGTCGCGCCCCGCATTCCGGGCGCCGCGCGTGCGGGCGGCTGAGATGTCCGGCGACCGACCGCGCGTGTGGGTTTCGCGACCGACCTTCGACGATGTGATCGCGCGTCTTGCGCCGCATTTCGAGGTCGAAGCCGAACCGCGCGAAATCGCGTTCACGGGCGCCGAACTCGCCGAGAAGCTCGCCGCCTGCGACGCGGCGATCGTCGGCCTGAAGGAACGCATCGGCGCGGGCGCGATCGCCGCGGCTGCGCGGTTGCGCATCGTCGCCAACCTCGCGGTCGGCTACGACAACATCGACGTCGCGGCGCTCACGGCGGCGGGCATCGCGGTCACGAACACGGCCGACGTGCTCAACGAAAGTGTGGCCGACTACGCGTTCGCACTGCTGCTCGGCGCCGCGCGTCGCGTCAACGCCGCCGAGCGCTGGGTGCGTGCCGGCCATTGGCACGCGACCGAATTCAAAGGCTGGCTCGGCCTCGATCTCGTCGGGCGGACGCTCGGCATCCTCGGCATGGGGCGCATCGGCCAGGCTATCGCGCGCCGCGCGCGAGGCTTCGGGCTCGAGACCCTGTATCACAACCGTTCGCGGCTCCCGGCCGCGCTCGAAAGCGAGTGCGGGGCGCGGTGGGTCGCGCGCGATGCGCTCATCGCCGCAGCCGATTTCCTGATCCTGACCTTGCCGCTGACGCCCGCGACACGCCATGCGATCGGCGCGCCCGAACTCGCGCGGATGAAGCCGGATGCGGTGCTCGTGAACGTCGCGCGCGGCGGCATCGTCGACGACGCGGCGCTCGCGGCGGCGCTCGCGGAGGGTCGCTTGGCGGCCGCCGCGCTCGACGTCTTCGAAGGCGAACCTGCGATCCATCCGGCGCTCGCGGCGCTCGACAACGTGATTCTGAGCCCGCACATCGCCAGCGCCACCTACGGAACGCGGCGCGCAATGACGGGTCTTGCGGTCACGAACGTGCTCGCGTTCTTCGGTCACGGCGAGCATGCCGGCAAGCCGCCGAACCTGGTGAACCCCGACGTCGTTCCGCGCACATTTGCGCAAAATGGATAACTATACTCCTTCCCCGAGAGACGAGCCGCACGCAATGAGCAAGAAGCAGAGCTACAAGGTCGCGATGGTCGGCGCCACGGGCGCCGTGGGCGAAACCCTGCTCGGCGTCCTCGCCGAGCGCAAATTCCCGGTGTCCGAGCTCGTGCCGCTCGCGAGCGCGCGTTCGGCCGGTGGGACGGTCGAATTCGCGGGCAAATCGCTGCCGGTCCGCGAGCTCGCGGCCTACGATTTCGCCGGCGTCGACATCGCGTTCTTCTCGGCCGGCGGCAAGGTCAGCCGCGAGCACGCGCCGCGCGCCGCGGCCGCGGGCGCCGTGGTCATCGACAACACGTCGGAGTTCCGCTACCAGGACGACATCCCGCTCGTGGTCAGCGAGGTCAACCCCGATGCGGTTGCGCGATACACGACGCGCGGCATCATCGCCAACCCGAACTGCTCGACGATGCAGATGCTCGTGGCGCTCGCCCCGATCCACCGTGCCGCCGGCATCGAGCGCATCAACGTCGCTACGTACCAATCGGTATCGGGCGCCGGCCGTTCGGGGCTCGAGGAACTGGGCCGCCAGACCGCCGCGCTGCTCAATTTCCAGGAGGTCGTGCCGGCGAAATTCACGAAGCAGATTGCGTTCAATGTGATCCCGCACATCGACGACTTCCAGGAAAACGGCTATACGAAGGAAGAAATGAAGATGGTCTGGGAAACGCGCAAAATCTTGGGCGACGAGACGATCCAGGTGAACCCGACGGCCGTGCGCGTGCCGGTGTTCTACGGCCATTCCGAGGCGGTGCACCTCGAAACGCGGCGCAAGATCGGCGTGGACGAGGTCAGAAAACTGCTCGAGGCGGCTCCAGGCGTCGAGCTCGTGGACCGGCGCGAGGCGGGCGGATATCCGACGCCGGTCGGCGACGCGGCGGGCAAGGATCCGGTCTATGTGGGCCGGATTCGCGAGGATATTTCGCACCCGCGAGGCATGAATTTGTGGGTCGTGGCCGACAATATCCGCAAGGGCGCCGCCCTCAATGCGGTCCAGATCGCGGAACTCTTGGTAAAATCGTATTTGTGATCTATAGTTACGGTTGTGTTATAAGGCGTTTTCGAGCTTAGGGTTGCGCTGGGCTCCGTTTTGACTGTTTTTCGGGGGACCGACCTCATGAGTGGACCGTCCAAACTATCCCTCGCCATTGCGATGGCCTTGATCGGGGGAAATGCGTTCGCGCTCGGCCTGGGGTCCATCCAGGTCAAGTCCGGATTGAACCAGCCGCTCGAAGCGGAGATTCCCGTCACCACGGACTCGCCTCAGGAAGCAGCCGGGCTCAATGTCGGCCTCGCGACCACGGAGGACTTCGAACGCGTGGGGCTGAGCCGTGCGCGCGTCGGCGTGCCGATCGATTTCTCGGTCAGTACGAACGCGCGTGGACAAGCGGTGATCAAGCTCACGACCAAAGATGCGGTGCGCGAGCCGTTCCTCGATTTCCTCATCGAAGTGAACTGGCCGAAAGGCAAGCTGCTGCGCGAATACACCGTGTTGCTCGATCCGCCCGTGACGGCGCCTTCGCGCAGCGTGGCGGCTACGGTGACCCCGGCCAAGGAGGCGACGCCCGCGCCGGCGCAGAAGCTTGCCGAGGAACCGCAGCCCAAGCGCCCGGCAGAGAAGGTCAAGGCGCCGCGCACCGCGGGCACGCCCGAGCCGAAAGCCGCAGCCGCGCCGAAGAACCCTCCGGCGAGCGCTCCGCAGCGCACGGCCGGCGCCGGCGACTACGGTCCGGTGGCCGAAGGCGAGACGCTCTCGGAAGTCGCTCGCGCAACGCGCCCCGAAGACACGACGAACCTCAACCAGATGATGCTGGCCTTGCTCAAGGCCAACCCGAACGCGTTCTACAAGGACAACATCAACGCGCTCAAGCGCGGCGCGATCTTGCGCATTCCGTCGAACGACGAAATCAAAGCCACGGGATCGGCCGCGGCCGTCGCCGCCGCCGTGCACGATCAGAACGAGGCGTGGAGCGGCAACGCCGCGGTGGCGAAGCCGACCGTCGTTGCGAGCACCGGCGCGCCGAAGAGCACGACGCCGTCGAAAGCCGACAGCTCCAAGCCGGCGCCCGGCGAGCGGCTCGCTCTCGTGCCGCCGCGTGCTGGGAAGGAAGGCAGCCAGTCGAGCAGCGACCGACCCGGCGCCGCGACGGGCACCGGCGCAAGCGCGGCCGACAAAGCCGAACTCGCCCGCACGAAGGAAGCGCTCGCCAGCCGCGAGCAGGAAGCGGCCGAGCTCAAATCGCGCGTCAAGCAGCTCGAGGACCTGAACGGCAAAGATCAGCGTCTGATCACGCTCAAAGATTCCGAGATCGCCGATCTGCAGGCCAAGCTCAAGGAATTGCAGGCGAAGGCGGGTGCGAGCGCGGCCGCGCCGTCCACGGCTGCGACGGCGCCCAAACCCGTGGAACCGCCGCCGACCGCATCGGCGGCGCCGAAGCCCGCAGAGCCGGGCAAACCCGGCGACAAGCTGACGGCGCAGGACATCTGGGGCAGCATTGCAGCAGGTGAAAAGAATCCGGCGAAGCCGGGTGCGACCGGCGCCGCGGCGCCGACGCCGAGCACGGGCGCGACGGGCACTGCGCCGACCGCATCGTCGAGCACGACACCTTCGACCGCAGCAACGGCGACCGCCCCATCGCCGAGCGCCACGTCGCCAGCGACGGCCGCAGGGCCGACAGGGACCACGGCAGTCACGAGCACGCCCTCGACCCCGGCCAACGGCGGTACCACCGTCGCCCCGGTGACGACGCCCTCCACGACGCCGCCGACGAGCATCGCGCCGAGCGCGACGCCGCCGAAACCCGTGCCGGCCGCGACGAAGCCTGTCACACCCGCGCCGCCGCCGGCGCCCGAGGAGGCGTGGTACGAGAACAAGATGGTGCAGATCGGCGGCGGGCTCTTGCTCGTGCTGATCGGCGCGGTTGCGTTGCTGCGCTTCATGCGCAAGCCCAAACCCGTGCTGCAGTCGGCACCCGCCGCGGTAGTCATGGACGAGCACTTCGCGCCTCCGGGCAGCGAAGACGAGCATCACCTGCTCGATGCGCTCGCGCAGACGCCGGGCGATCCGCATCTGTCGCTCGAACTGCTCACGCTCTACTACCACCAGCGCGACGCGGCCAAGTTCGAAGCCGCGGCCGAGGCCATGTACGCGCACATCGCCGACCCGACCCAGCCCGAGTGGCAGCAGGTGCGCGCGATGGGCGAGGAGCTGTGTCCGCACAACCCGCTGTTCAGCGGCGGCGACATGATCGGAGGCGCAGGGCACGAGCACCACGCAGACGATACCGTGTTCGGCCATCATGCCGAACAAGCCGGCGGCGATGCCTTCGATTTCGGCATGGGCGAGACGCACGAAAGCAAGCCTGCCGAGGAGAGTTTCGATTTCGACCTGACCGATCACAGCGTCGCGGCGCCAGCGCCCGAGCACGATCTCGACTTCGCGCATGAACCGCCGCCGCCTCCGCCGCGTGCACCGGCTCCGGCGCCGGCGTTCGCTACGGCGCAGGCGCCAGCTCACGCCGCTGCCGCCGTCGCGCCGGCTCCCGCGCCGAAACCTGCCGACGATTTCTTCGCCGGCGAGGATGCGATCGGCACCAAGCTCGATTTGGCGAAGGCTTATCTCGACATGGGCGATCCGGAAGGCGCGCGCTCGATGCTCGACGAGGTGATGGCCGAAGGCAACGATTCGCAAAAAGGCGAGGCGCGCAAGCTGCTGGCCGAGATTCGGTAGTTCTCTCTCCGACTGTTGCGGCCGGGCTGCGCGCCCGGCCTTTTTTTTTGCGGTCCCGGCTTGCTAGGCTGGCGTTCCGCCTGCTATCCGCATCCCACACGGCAACTATGCGCGTTGCGCTCGGCCTCGAATACGACGGTACCGACTTCTCGGGTTGGCAGCGCCTGAGCCACGACGCGTCGGTCCAGGGCGCGCTCGAACGCGCACTGTCGTTCGTGGCGGCTGCGCCCACCGAGGTCGTTTGCGCCGGACGTACGGATGCGGGCGTGCACGCGCGCTGCCAGGTCGTGCACTTCGACACGACGGTCGAGCGCAGCATGCGGGGGTGGACGCTCGGCACGAATTCGCGCCTGCCGGGCAGCGTTGCGGTGCGCTGGGCGCAGAGCGTGTCCGCCGAGTTCCACGCACGCTTCGGCGCTCGTGCGCGCCGCTACCGCTACACGATCCTGAACCGCCGCGTGCGTCCGGCGCTCGACGCGCGCTATGTCGCCTGGGAACGCACACCGCTCGATGCCGACGTGATGCACGCTGCCGCGCAAGTGTTGCTCGGTGAGCATGATTTCAGCGCATTCCGCACCGTCGCTTGCCAGGCGCGCTCGCCGATGCGCGACGTGCAGGCGCTCACGGTCACGCGCGTCGAAGACAAAGTCATCGTCGCGATCCAAGCCAACGCCTTCCTGCACCATATGGTGCGCAACATCGTCGGCAGCCTGCTGCCGGTCGGCCGCGGCGAGCGGCCCGCCGCCTGGATCGCCGAGCTGCTGCACGGCCGCGAACGCGCGCTCGCGGGCGCGACCGCGCCCGCGCAGGGGCTCACGTTCCTCGGTCCGCTGTATCCTCGCGAATGCGGACTGCCCGAGGAAGTGACGTTGCCGTGAACCTGCGCACCCGGATCAAGTTCTGCGGCATGCGCCGCGTCGAGGATGCGCTCGCCGCGAGCGCGCTCGGGGTCGACGCGGTCGGCATCGTGCTGACGCAAAAAAGTATACGTTTCGTCGAGCTCGACGCGGCCGCACGCATTCGCGCCGCGCTGCCGCCGCTGGTCTGCGCGGTGGCGTTGTTCATGGACGACGATCCCGGCTGGATTGGCGAAGCGCTCGCCGCGGTGCGGCCCGCGCTCGTGCAGTTCCACGGTGTGGAAACCGCCGAAGACTGCATACGCCATGGCCTGCCGTACGTGAAAGCAGTCCCCATGGGCGGCGGTCTCGATGTGCACGCAGTGATTTCCGCGCACCCCGCCGCCTGTGCATTTCTGCTCGACGGACATCGCGCCGGGGAGCAGGGCGGCGGCGGGCGCCGCTTCGACTGGAGCGCCTTTCCGAGCGGCGTCGACCGCCCCCTGATGCTGGCCGGCGGCCTGACCTGCGATAATGTAGCCGCGGCGGTGCGCCAGGCGCGGCCCTATGCCGTGGATGTTTCGAGCGGCATCGAATCGGCACCCGGCATCAAAGATGCGGCAAAAATGCGGCGTTTCGCCGCCGAAGTGGCGCGTGCGAATGGAGATTTCCGTGTTGGCAGCGAAAACCGATAAAGCAACCGTTGCGACGATCGACTACGCCGCCTGGCCCGACGCGCACGGCCGCTTCGGCCCCTACGGCGGCAGCTACGTGGCCGAGACGCTCATGGCGCCGCTCGCGGAGCTCACCGACGCCTACGAGCGCCTGCGCCGCGATCCCGCGTTCCTGGCCGAACTCGACCGCGATCTCAAGCATTACGTCGGCCGGCCGAGCCCGATCTACCATGCCGAGCGCTTGTCGAAGAAGGTCGGCGGGGCGCAGATCCTGTTCAAGCGCGAGGATTTGAACCACACGGGCGCGCACAAGATCAACAACACGGTCGGCCAGGCGCTCGTCGCGCGCCACATGGGCAAGACGCGCATCATCGCCGAGACGGGCGCCGGCCAGCACGGCGTCGCGAGCGCCACGGTCGCGGCGCGGCTCGGACTCGAATGCGTCGTCTACATGGGAGCCGTCGACATCGCGCGGCAAACGATCAACGTCTATCGCATGAAATTGCTCGGCGCACGCGTCGTGCCCGTGACGTCGGGCTCGAAGACGCTCAAGGACGCGCTCAACGAAGCTTTGCGCGATTGGGTCACCAACGTCGCCGACACGTTCTACATCATCGGCACGGTGGCGGGCCCGCATCCGTATCCGAAGATGGTGCGCGACTTCAATGCCGTCGTCGGTCGCGAAGCGCGCGCGCAGATGCAGGAAGAATACGGGCGTCTGCCCGATGCGCTCGTCGCCTGCGTCGGCGGCGGCTCGAACGCGATCGGGTTGTTTCATGCGTTCCTCAACGACGCACAGGTCGCGATCTTCGGCGCCGAGGCGGCCGGCGACGGCATCGCCACCGGCCGTCACGCCGCCTCGCTCGCCGCCGGACGGCCCGGCGTGCTGCACGGCAACCGCACCTACGTGATCTGCGACGACGACGGCCAGATCATCGAGACGCATTCGATCTCCGCCGGCTTGGACTATCCCGGCGTCGGCCCCGAGCACGCGTGGCTCAAGGACTCCGGGCGAGCGCAGTACGTCGGCGTGACCGACGAGGAAGCGCTCGCCGCCTTCCACGAGCTCGCGCGCACCGAGGGCATTCTCGCTGCGCTCGAGTCGAGCCATGCGGTGGCGCAGGGAATCAAGCTCGCGCGCGGAATGGACAAGGATAAATTGATACTTGTGAACTTGTCCGGTCGCGGGGACAAGGACGTGCACACGATCGCCGCCAGAGAAGGCATCAGCCTGTGATTGTGGACAGCATGAACCGCATCGACCGCCGTTTTGCCGAGTTGCGTAGCGCGAATCGTCCCGCGCTGATCCCGTTCGTCACGGCCGGCGATCCCGCACCGGAGGCCACGGTGCCGCTGCTGCACGCGCTCGTCGACGCCGGCGCCGATCTCATCGAGCTCGGCGTGCCGTTCTCCGACCCGATGGCCGACGGCCCGGTCATACAGCACGCGAACGAGCGCGCGCTCGCCAAGGGCGTGGGCATGTCCAAGATCCTGCGCTGGGTCGCAGAATTCCGCGAACGCGACACGCAAACGCCGATCGTGCTCATGGGCTACCTCAATCCGGTCGAAATCTACGGCTACGCGCGATTCGCGTGTGACGCGACGGCCGCCGGCATCGACGGGGTGCTGCTCGTCGATTGCCCGATCGAAGAATCCGCGACGATCGAGGTGCTGCGTGGCGCTGGCCTGAAACGGGTGTTCCTCGCCGCGCCGACGACGGCCGAAGAGCGCCTTGCCTCGCTTTGCGAGCAGGCCGAAGGTTTCCTGTACTATGTTTCGTTCGCCGGCGTCACGGGCGCGGACCGGTTGAGCCTCGACGCGGTGCGTGCACGCGTCGCCGCGATCAAGGCGCGCACGCGTGCGCCGGTGGCGGTCGGTTTCGGCGTCCGCGATGCGGCCTCCGCGGCGGCGATCGCCGGATTCGCCGACGGCGTGGTGATCGGCAGCGCGCTCGTCGAACGCCTGGGCGGCTGCGCTACGGTCGAGGCCGCGTGCGCAGCCGCGCGCGATTTCGTGGCGCCGATCCGCGCCGCGCTCGACGACACCACGAGTGCGAATGCCGCGTAAGCGTACGCCCGCGACGCCGTCGTCCGGCGAGCCCGGACGCGAGGATATTGGAGATGCAGACGACATGAGCTGGTTGCAGAAATTGATGCCTTCGCGCATTCGCACGCAAGGCACGACGGCCAAAGGCAAGGTGCCCGAGGGCCTTTGGGAGAAATGCGACGGCTGCGGCGCAGTGCTCTACCGGCCCGAACTCGAGCGCAATCTCGAGGTGTGCCCGAAGTGCGGACATCATCACGCGATTCCCGCGCGCAAGCGGCTCGCCGCCTTGTTCGACGAGGGTAGGGGCGAGGAGCTCTTCGCTACGCTCGAGCCCGTCGACGCGCTCAAGTTCCGCGATTCGAAAAAATACAAGGACCGTATCGTCGCCGCGCAAAAGCAGACCGGCGAAAAAGATGCGCTCGTCGCCATGCGCGGCTTGCTCAAGACGCGTCCGCTCGCAGCGTGCGCGTTCGAATTCAGCTACATGGGCGGTTCCATGGGCTCGGTGGTCGGCGAAAAATTCACGCGCACGGCCGAGCTCGCGCTCGATGAGCGCATACCGCTCGTGTGCTTCTCGGCCACCGGCGGAGCGCGTATGCAGGAAGGCCTGTTCTCGCTCATGCAGATGGCCAAGACGTCGGCCGCGCTCGCACGCCTGCGCGACGCCGGCGTGCCGTACGTGTCGGTGCTCACGCATCCGACCACGGGCGGCGTGTCGGCGAGCCTCGGCATGCTCGGCGACATCAACATCGGCGAGCCGAAGGCGCTGATCGGCTTCGCCGGGCCGCGCGTCATCGAGCAGACCGTGCGCGAGACGCTGCCCGAAGGCTTCCAGCGTTCGGAGTTCCTCGTCGAGCACGGTGCACTCGATCTGATCGTCGACCGCCGCGAGCTGCGCGACAAGCTCGCCGCTCTGCTGGCGTTGCTGCAGCGGCAGCCGAAGGCGGCGTGAGAGCCGTCGCGGCCGAACGCTGAGGACGGGAAAGTTGGTCCTCGCCGACTGGCTGGCGTACCAGGAACGCGTCCACCCGCGCAGCATCGCGCTCGGGCTCGAGCGCGTTTCGGCAGTCTGGCGGCGCCTCGGCGCGCCGCCGCCCGCCCCCGTGACGATCACCGTCGGCGGGACGAACGGCAAGGGTTCGACCGTGGCGTTCCTCGACGCGATGCTCGCGGCGGCGGGCAAGCGCGTGGGCTGCTATACGTCGCCGCACCTGCTTCGTTACAACGAACGCGTGCGCGTGCTCGGCGCCGACGTCCACGACGAAGCGCTCGTCGCGGCGTTCGAATGCATCGAGGACGCGCGCACCGCCGAGGCGATCCCGCTCACGTACTTCGAGTACGGCACGCTGGCGGCATTGTGGATTTTCGCGCAAAGTAAACTCGACGTCGCGGTGCTCGAAGTCGGGCTCGGGGGACGCCTCGATGCGGTCAACATCGTCGATGCCGACGCGGCGATCGTCACGACCATCGGTCTCGATCACCAGGACTGGCTCGGCAACGACGTCGATGCGATCGGCCGCGAGAAGGCCGGGATCTTTCGCGCCGGCCGCCCGGCCGTGATCGGCACGCGCGAGCCGCCCGCCGGGCTCGTCGCCGAAGCGGCGCGCATCGGCGCGCGCATCGTGCAGGCCGGCCGCGACTACGCCACCGCCCCGACCGGAACGGGTTGGCGTTGGAGCGACGGGGCCGCCGCCGTCGACCTGCCCGACCCGGCACTCGCCGCGCCGTGCCAGCGCGACAACGCAGCGGCGGCAATTGCCGCGTTGTATACGTTGCGCGATCGGCTCGGCTGGGCGCCTGAGGCGCTCGCTGCGGGCGTGCAGCGGGCGCACGTCGCGGCCCGCCTGCAGCGTTTCGTGAAGGCCGGCGCGGCGGACCTCGTCGTCGACGTCGGCCACAATCCGCAGGCCGCCGGCGTGCTCGCGCAATGGCTCGAGACGCGGCCGTCGGCCGGCCGCACGCTCGCGGTGTTCGGTGCTTTGGCGGACAAGGACGTCGGCGGCATCGCGGCGCCGTTTCGCGACATCGTGACGGCCTGGTTCCTGGCCGGGCTCGATGCCGAAACGCCGCGCGGCCTCGACGCCGGGGCGCTCGCGCAACGCACCGCGATGACCCTTCCAAGGGCTTCGCTTGCGACCTATGCCGCGCCCGAGGCAGCACTCGACGCCGCGGCGGCCGAGGCGGAGTCCACCGGGCGGATACTCGCATTCGGTTCGTTCTTCGTCGCTGCCGCGGCGCTGCGCTGGGCGGCGGCGCGCGGCTACCGGGAGGCGGGCTCGTGAGTCGGTACGACGCGCGTATAATCGACCGAGCTCCGGAGGATGCTGCATGGATTCCGCTCTGAAACAACGTCTGCTCGGCGCTGCGGTGCTGATCGCGCTCGCGATCATCTTCGTGCCGATGTTCGTCGGTACCGCGCCGCCCAAGCAGGAGAACACGACGGTCAACCTCGAGGTGCCGAACACGCCCGACCACAAGTTCGACAAGCGAACGCTGCCGGTCGAGCCGCCCTCGGCAGCGGCGCCCGTTGCGGCGCCGGCGCCCGACACCAGCAAACCCGAAACCAACAAAGTGGTCACGGTCGACACGCAAGCCCCGGCTCGCGTGGACGCGCTGAGCGGGGAGGCCGTGCACGGAGGCGCCGCGCCTGCGCCCGCAGCGGCGCCGCCGAAACCCGAGACCAAGCCGGAATCGAAGCCCGCGCCGAAGCCTGAAACCCCGCCGGCGGCCGAGAGCAAGCCAGCCGCGGCGCCGGCAGCGGCCGGACGGTTCGCCGTGAATCTCGGCGTCTATGCCGATCAGGCGCATGCCGACGCGCTCGTTGCCAAAGCCAAGGCGCTCGGTCAGCCGGCCTACAGCGAACCGACCGACTACCAGGGCAAACCGGCGCTGCGGGTGCGTGTCGGGCCGTTCGGCGATCGCGCCGCGGCTGAAGCCGCGCGGCTCAAGATCAAGCAGGCGGAGCCGAAAGTGCCGAGCAGCGTCGTCGAATCGACGGAGCAAGCCAAGGCCGATGCGCCCGCGAGCGCGTTGCCGGCCACCCGCGCCGGCGGCTGGGCCGTGCAAGTGGGCGCGTTCAAATCCGAGGCCGAGGCGGCCAAAGTGCGCGACCGGCTGCGCGGCGGCGGCATCGCGGCCTTCGTCGACCGCAACGGCAGCGGCGCCGACACGCTCTGGCGCGTGCGCGCCGGGCCGTACGCCGACCGCAGCGGCGCCGACAATGCGCGCGCCGGCATCAAGCAGAAGTTCCAGCTCGACGGGTTGGTGGTGACGCAGCCGTGAGAACCGGGATTGGGGATTGGCGATTCGGGATTGGGGAGAGCGTTTTCTGTCGCCGGTTTGTCCCCCAATCCCGAATCCCAAATCTCGAATCCCGATTCCTGGCAATCCAATGAACTTCGCCGATTACCTCATCGTCGCCGCGCTCGCGCTCTCGGTGCTCATGGGGCTCTGGCGCGGATTCATCGGCGAGGTGGTCGCGCTCGCGTGCTGGGCCGTCGCGTTCTGGACGGCGTGGACCTTCGGCGATGCGCTCGCGGCGAAATTCACCTCGATCAGCCTGCCGTCGGCGCGCCTGCTGCTCGGCTATGCCATCTGCTTCGTCGCCGTGCTCGTGGCCGGTACGATCGTCGCGTTCCTGCTGCGCAAGCTCATCGCCGGCAGCGGCCTTTCGGGCAGCGATCGTCTGCTCGGCATGGTATTCGGGCTCGTGCGGGGGCTCGTGCTCGTCACGTTGACCGTGCTCATCCTGGGTTTCACGCCCCTGCCGCGCGATCCGTGGTGGCACCAGTCGCAGCTCCTGCCCGCATTCCAGCAGAGTGCGCAATGGGTATCCGAGCGCTTGCCGCCCGAAGTCGCGCACTACCTTGATTTGCGCGGGTTGCTCCCGCAAATACCGCCGACGGCGCCGAGCGCCTCGGCGAACACGACCGTTCCGGAAAAAAAGCCGAACTGAACGCTTGCGGACGTGCAAGCGGGTGCCGGTCGGCGCGATAATACGCAGGACGCGGACACTCATCATCACGCGGCGCCCCGTGGCGTCGCGCGCCTGCGCCTGCGGCGCAGCCAACCGGAGCAAGCAACAGCATGTGCGGCATCATCGGCATCGTCGGCAAATCGGAAGTCGCGCCAGCGCTCTACGACGCGCTGACCGTGCTCCAACACCGGGGCCAGGACGCGGCCGGCATCGCCACCGTCGACGGCAACCGCCTGCGGCTGCACAAGGGTGCGGGGCTCGTGCGCGACGTCTTCCAGAAGGACGACATGTTCAAGTTGCGCGGCCGCATCGGCATCGGCCACTGCCGCTATCCGACGGCGGGCTCCGAGAGCACCGCCGAGGCGCAGCCGTTCTACGTCAATTCGCCGTACGGCATCGCGCTCGCGCACAACGGCAATCTCGTCAACACGGAAACGCTCAGGCGCGAGATGTACGAGGACGACCGCCGGCACATCAACACCGATTCCGATTCCGAGATCCTGCTCAACATCTTCGCGCACGAGCTGCAGATCCAGGAACGCCATGCGCTGACGCCCGATCACATCTTCAAGGCCGTCGCGGGCGTACACGCGCGCGCGCGCGGCGGCTACGCGATCGTGTCGCTGTTGCTCGGCTACGGCATCGTGGCGTTCCGCGATCCGCACGGCATCCGCCCGCTCGTCATCGGCGAGCGCGAGACGGAGGAGGGCAAGGAATACGCGATCGCTTCCGAATCGGTCGCGCTCGACATCCTCGGTTTCCGGCGCCTGCGCGACGTCGCGCCCGGCGAAGCCGTGCTGCTGACCACCGACGGACGCATGTTCAGCCGTCACTGCGCGGAAGGCTATCCGCACGCACCGTGCATTTTCGAGTACGTCTATCTCGCGCGGCCGGACTCGATGATCGAGGACGTCTCGGTCTACAAGGCGCGCCTGCGCATGGGCGAGCGGCTCGCGGCCAAGATCCAGCGCATACGGCCGGACCACGACATCGACGCGGTGATTCCGATTCCCGATACCTCGCGCACCGCGGCGAGCTCGCTCGCGAGCGTGCTCGGACTGCCGATGCGCGAAGGTTTCGTCAAGAACCGCTACATCGGCCGCACGTTCATCATGCCGGGGCAGAGCGAGCGCGTGAAGTCGGTGCGCCGCAAGCTCAACGCGATCGAGCTCGAGTTCCGCAACAAGAACGTGCTGCTCGTCGACGATTCGATCGTGCGCGGCACGACGTCGAAGCAGATCATCCAGATGGCGCGCGACGCCGGCGCGAAAAAAGTATACTTCGCCTCGGCCGCGCCCCCGGTGCGTTTCCCGAACGTCTACGGCATCGACATGCCGGCCGCCACCGAGCTCGTCGCGCACGACCGCAGCGAGCAGGAAGTGCAGGACCTGATCGGCGCGGACTGGCTCGTCTATCAGGACCTGCCGGATCTGATCGCCGCGGTGGCCGACGGCAACGAGCGGCTCACGCAGTTCGACACGTCGTGCTTCTCCGGCGAATACGTGACGGGCGTCGAGCCGACCTACCTGAGCGAGCTCGAGTTCGCGCGTTCCGATGCCGCGAAATCGCAGCGGCGCCAGGTATCCTGAAGCCCGCGGGCGAGCATCCGCGCCACGGTGCGCATAGCACGGGACGGCGGCAGGACCGCGTTCGCACAAGACCTCGCCGCCATCTGGCAGAATAGCCGCCGCGGGGGTTGGGCGTGCGACAAGGAGAGGCATCGATGGAAGACCGGGCGAGCCTGTTCGCCTGCGCACGACAGTGCCTGGATGCGGCTGATCCCGCTGCGAAGCTCGCCGCGACGCAGGCCGCCGCGCACGCATTCGCCGCCGGTTCGCTGGGACTTCAGGATATTGCGCCACCGCTGCCGATCGGAGCGCCGGGGCGGCCCGATCGGCCGCGTCTCGTCGCTCCGCGTCGTTTGCCGCAGCGCGGTCTCGGCACCGCCGAAGGACGTGCCGCGCTGATCCACGCGGTCGCGCACATCGAATTCAACGCCATCAACCTCGCCTGGGACGCCGTATACCGCTTTCGCGGGATGCCCGAGGCCTATTATCGCGACTGGATCGGCGTCGCTGCCGACGAAGCGCGCCATTTCGCTTTGCTCGCCGCGCGGCTCGGCGAGCTCGGCTGCCGCTACGGCGATTTCGACGCCCACGACGGCCTCTGGGAAATGGCCGTAAAGACGGCCGGGTCGTGCCTCGAGCGCATGGCGCTCGTGCCGCGCGTGCTCGAAGCGCGCGGACTCGACGTCACGCCCGGCATGATCGAGCGCGTGCGCGGCGCCGGCGATTCGGCGACTGCGGCCATCCTCGAGTTGATCCTGCGCGAAGAGGTGGCGCACGTCGCCGCGGGCTCGCGCTGGTTCGCTTGGTGTTGCGCGCGCGAGGGCCTCGATGCCGAGGGCACGTTCGCCGCCCTCGTGGCGCAGCATGCGCGCGGTGCCGTGCGCGGCCCGTTCAACCTGGCTGCGCGGCGCGCCGCCGGCTTCAGCGCGGCCGAACTCGCGCATCTCGAGACCTGTGCATGATGCGGCGCATCGGTTGCGCCGCGGCGATCCTTGCGATCTGGCTGCTCGTGCTCGGCGCGGCGGCCGGACTCTCGCCGCTGACGCCGCTCGTCCCGCGCGAGCGCATCGAAGCGAGCGCGAGCGAGTTCCGCGTCATCGTCGGCGGCGGCGTCGAGGACGGTTCTGCGCTGCGCGTAGGCGCGATCGGCGACGACGGCAGCGCCCTGCAGGCACATGCGATCGATGCGATCGACGCCGCGGATTTTTCCACATTGCGCTATCGGTTCGACGGCTTTCCGCGCACGCTGGAGCTCTCGTTCGTGTTCCGCTGCGCCGAGACACCCGACGACGTCCAGGCCGTGACCATTCCGTGGCCCGGTGACGGCTGGCAGAGCATCGACCTGCGCGCGGTGCCCGGCTGGCGCGGCAAGATCATCGAGTTCGGTTTTTCCGAGTATGCGACGCCGCAGCTCACGCCGGAAAGCGTGGCTTTCCGCCCGTTCCGTTTCGACGGCGCGGCACTCTGGTCGCTATCGTGGCGCGGCGGTTTTGCTGCATTGTATACCTCATGGTTCGGCTACACGCCGTGGAGCTTCCTGTCGGTCAGCGCGCTCGGTCCGGATCGCGAAGCGGCGCATGCGCCGGCGCCGCTGCCGTTCTTCGTCCTGGGGACGCTGGCGAGCGCTTTCGCGGCGGCCGCGATCCTGCGCTGGCCGCGGCGCATGCTGCGCGCGACCATCGTGGTCGCGCTCGCGGCGCTTTGGGTCGTGCTCGACTTGCGCTGGCTCCACGATCTCGGCGCCAAGCACGCGTTCGCGCGTACGGTCTACGCAGGCAAGCCGTGGAGCGAGCGCGAGCGCCTCGCGCCCGACGAAGACCTCACGTCGGCCGCCGAGCAGATCCGCAGCTATTTCGCGGCGCAGCCCGTGCCGCGCATTCTCGTCGCATCGGACAACAAGTACGTTTTCCTGCGCCTCGTGTATCTGTTGTTGCCGCTGGATGCCGCACCCATCGACCAGGCCACGGGCCTGCCGTGGATGCGCGGCGATACGTGCATCGTGTTGTTCCGCAGCACGCTGTGGCGCTACGACGAAGCGCGCGGCAGGCTCGTCGGTGGCGCTCGCGCGCTCGCGGTCGAACCCGTATTCGAATCGGGCGACGTGCACGTCTACCGGTTCCGCAGGGCGAGCCGATGAGCGCATCCCTGATCGTCGCCTGGTTGCTCATGCCCGCGTGCGGCGCCGCGATCTACCTGGCCATGGCACCGCAGCCCGCGCCAGCACGATCGGCGGCGGCGCTCGGTTACGGCGTTCTGATCGGCGTGTTCGCGACGGCAGGCGCGACGGCGCTCCTCGCACGCACGGACACCGCGCATGCGTTCGCGCATACGGCACCATGGCTCGCGGCGCTCGGCGCCGCGGCGGCAGCGCACGCCTGGCGGCGCATGCGCCGCCGCGCGCACGCCTGTGCGCCGATGGAAAAAATGGAAAAGTGGAAAATCGCACTGTTCCTTGCCGTGCCGGTCGCGCTGGCCTGGCGCGGTTGGCTTGCGCTCGACGAAGTGCTGCTGCGGCCGACCTATCCCTGGGACGCCTGGGACGCCTGGGCGGTGAAGTCGAAGAC